>Ga0007800_10000934_pt1 | contig 10378 bp, 8 predicted proteins | sample CryBogmetaGMA14M_FD_60366 | JGI IMG/M metagenome (GOLD analysis project Ga0007800, IMG submission 60366) | Freshwater microbial communities from Crystal Bog, Wisconsin, USA - MA14M | ecosystem: Environmental > Aquatic > Freshwater > Lake | place: Crystal Bog, Wisconsin, USA | collected 2009-07-06 | reverse complement strand
GCTCTCACTATTTCTTCTGGAACAAACACACAAAACGAACCAACGACCTTTTTGCCTTCCTTTTTTCCATCGAGCAATTCTTTGATCCTCAGACCGTGAACTTCGCTCATTACGAAGTTGAAGTAATCCATACCCTGCGGTCGGGATTTTTGAGCCAGGAATATGTCTTGGTAGCCTTTGCCGAGAACCTGCAGCAACATGTCGTGCGCAGCCAAGTCAAGTCCCAGATCTTTCCACATAGATTCATAATTTACGGTCATGCCATTCTCCTCACTTAATCGGGAATTTTGTCAGGTAACATCATAATAACCGATCTATTGAATGTGGTTTACCTATTCATGAGCCTACAAATCATGTCAAGAAAAATAACGCCTTTAAATGCGTGACCAGCCTTTTGTCGTCCCGGACCTATGATTATTTCAACTGAAAACAATAAATACCTGCCGCTGTAATGCGGTAATGGTGATTACACGCCGCCTGCCCTTGTTGATATTGCATGAAATATTATACAAAACGAATTGACACATTATATATTACGATGCTAACTATTCCCATGGACTGTTGGCTAACCTCTCATTAGGAGTACGTTCATGTACAAGTTTTTCGGCTACACATGAGGTTGCCTGATCCGGGCGACCCGTGTTTGGTTCGCCTTGGGCTAGGCCGAAAGACTCTTGTTATGCCATCCCATTTTCTAAGATTTTCCCAGCAAGATTCTTCTCAGTCCAGCTCAAAGGCCGCGATCATTAACTAAGGGGGCAATGGTACTGGGTACCCCGCGGGCTGCAAACCCGTTGGCTCGATCTAATAAATCGGGAGGAGGTTCGATTCCCCTTGCCCTCTCCACATTCAAATACGTTTGCTCGGGTAAATATGAAGCTTGGCGCCGCCTCAGTCACAATGCTTGCTCCATGAGCCGCCGGCTATTGACTGAGCGTCATTGATGAAGAGTTAGGTTACAAAAAAACGGAGAGCCATGGACAAGTTCATCACCGTAGGAGTAGCGGGACACGTGGACCACGGGAAGACCCGTTTGGTTAAAGTTCTTACAGACATCGACACCGATCGTCTTGGAGAGGAAAAAAGACGGGGTCTTTCAATTGAGCCAAGCGTTGCGCCGTGGCGGCTTCCATCAGGCAAAAGGATAGCCCTGATGGATGTGCCCGGTCACAGCGATTTTCTTAAAAACACCATTCGAGGTTTGAGCAGTGTCGACATGGCGATACTAATTGTTGCGGCTGATGACGGCGTAATGCCTCAGACCAGGGATCATTTGGCGGTTTTGAATTTCTTTGACGCTAAAGGCGGTTTCATTGTCTTGAGCAAGACAGATCTTGTGGATCAAAAAACTATATCAATTGCGGAATCGGAAATTCGTGAGACAGTTGAGAACTCCTTCTTAAATGGGAAGCCAATTTTACAATTCTCCGCCATGGACAGAAGAGGGGTTGATCAAATTGTTCATGCCGCTGAATCCGAATCAGAGAGAATAGCAGGTAAGAGGCAGCACAGCCCGTTTCGCATGTGGATTGATCAAGTTCGTAGTTTTAGTGGTTTTGGCACGGTAGTTAGCGGAACAATATTTTCAGGTCAGATCACGCATAATGACACCGTTCAAATACTACCATCCGGAAAGGACGCAAAAGTCAGGTTTCTGGAAGTTCATCACGAAAGAGTGAGTCGGGCAGTCGCTGGTCAAAGGGTTGGGGTTAACATCCAGGGAATATCGGTTCAGGAAGTCAACGCAGGCATGGCGCTTATTGCCCCGGGCGCTTACATGCCCGCCGGTATGCTCAATGCGAAACTGTCGATTTTGCAAAGGGTCCGGGCACCGCTTGTCAACCAACAACGGGTCAATCTCTACATAGGGACACAATGTGTAAAGGCTTTGGTAGTGATAATGGAGCAGGATCGCCTCAGGCCGGGTGATGAGCCGGGGCTGGTTCAGTTTAGGCTCCAAGAACCCTTGCCAGTCCTCCCTGGCGATCCTTATGTGATTTCCGGACTTAACTCCGTCGGCATCATGGGTGGCGGGAATATTCTGGAAACAACCAGAGAAAAGTTTAGAGCAGTAAAGAAGGAAAAGAATGTGTCCTATCTGAGGGCTCTTGGAGAAAAAGACGTCAGTAAGGTCACCGAACTCTTCCTCTTGAAATATGCAAACCGTCCGGTAAGCGCTGAAGAAATTGCTTCCAGTGGTCTTCCTATCGAGAAAATTGAGGCGGAGGTCAAGTCAGGGGTAAAAACCCGAAAATTGATCGTGTTGGAAGGCCGGGGTTACTTTCCCAGGAATGGCTACGAGACCTTAATAGCCCGACTGATGGACGTGACAAAAGAAGTTTTGGAGGAAAACTCTTACAAAATGGTGGTCAAGGCAAATGAAATTCGTTATCGCCTGGACCCGGCGCTCGATGAATCTCTTTTTGAGAGAATGCTCCGCGATCTATGCGCAGAAGGCAAACTCCTCAGATGCGATGGGGGGTATCAAGTTCCTACTCTTGTGGGTAATTTATCTCCAAATAAGAAGCAACTGATAGAAAAATTGAAGGAATTCGCCGCCAGTCAGGGTTATACATCTTTTTCTGTGGGGACATTCCACAAGCTGCACGGCGAAGACATTCAATGGAGAGATGTACAGAAAGCGCTCGATTACCTGCATGCGCAGAAAAAAATCGTTCGACTAAACGACGGGCGTTACTTAACTTGCGAGGCCCTCCAAGAGATAGGCGAAAAAGTCCGAACATTGATCCAACGTAAGGGGAGTCTAACTATCAAGGACGCCACTGAAATTCTTGGGTATGGCAGATTCAGAACTGTGCCTGTGCTTGATCACCTTGACACTATTGGACTCACGCGCCGCATTGGTGACGGTCGGATTCTTAAATCGGGAGATCATCTGACAGCTAAACGGGGTGGCGTTATTGCGCCTCTTCCAAATAGAGCGCTCACCAATTGACATGAATGGGAGCCGGCAACGCCGCCAGAATCTAAGAATCTCAAAGAGGCTGTAAGGTGGTATCGTTTGGCTGCCAATCAGGAGGGGAATAGCTCTGCTCAATATAATCTGGGCGAGGTAGGACCCTATTAAAGGGGATTGCGACAAAGAATCATCCAATGGATTCTCACAGTGTAGCGTTGAACAGACATATTAATGAAACCACTTCCTGAATTTCAATCCTCTCCAAATTTAGGCTTTCTCTTTTCCAAAAAAGCTTTCAGCCCTTCCTGACTGTCAGGGGAAGCGTAGCAAGCGCCGAGACATTGGCTTTCAATTTTCAAACCTGTTGCTAAGTCTGCCCCCACCCCTTGGTTTATAGCCGTCAAGGCGTATTTCATAGCAACAGGGCTCTTCTCCGCTAGCTCTTCCGCCCACCGAAGGCTCTCCTCCATCAAGATCTCATGATGGACGACCTTGTTAACCAGCCCTATTCGAAACGCATCTTCCGCTTGAATAATTCGCCCCATAAGTAATAGCTCGGAGGCTTTCGCTTTTCCTATTAACCTAGGAAGTCTCTGTGTGGCGCCTGCTCCAGGAATTATCCCAAGGTTTATATCTAGCTGTCCGAGAGAAGCTTTTTCTGACGCCAGTCTTAGTGTGCACGATAGGGTCAGTTCAAATCCAAACCCGAAGGCATAACCGTTAATCGCAGCAATTGATGGGATTTGAAATCCTTCGATCCTGTTGAGAATGCTCTGTCTCTCAGTAGAAGCTTCTATTCCTGTTAATGGATTCCGCTGTCTAAGTTCCTTTATATCTGATCCAGCAATGAACGACTTATCCCCTGAGCCCGTAAAAATTACTACTCTTATTCCTGAATCGTTCTCAACCTCATTAAGAGCCTTTTCGAGTTGTTCAAACATAGCGGCGTTTAGTGCGTTGTGGACTAGTGGTCTATTAAATCTCAATATTGCAATCCTATTAACTCTCTCCGTGATGATTTCCTTGCCGTTCATTTGACATCCCTTTTGATCGTGTTTTTCATGTAATTGTAACTCTTGCATCCTAACATTTCAATAGGTTTGGTCCATATCAATAAAGAGGGCCGGGAAAAGCTTTTCTAGAAATTTACATTTTCAGGTCCTTTGAGTTTTAGAATACGTCTTGCGTCTAAGGGTGTCGCAACGTCTCTGTGTAGAATATCAGCCAGACCGACCACCTTCTCCACCAACTCGGCGTTACTCTTGGCAAGAACACCCTTTCTAATGTAAAGGTTGTCTTCTAACCCAACCCTGACGTGACCACCCATGTGAATGGCCATAGTCGAAAGGTTTATTTCAGCAGCTCCGACTCCAATAACCGACCAAGTAAAATGTTCTTTCCCGAATAGAATCGTCGCTTTAGTTACCAAATATGTCAGGTCTTCGGGAGTCCCCCTTATCGCCCCAAGAACCCCCATTACAAACTGCATGTGCGCCGGCAATTTCATAAGTTTCTCGGACACAAGATAATCCAGATTGTATAGATGCCCAACATCGTAGATTTCAAGTTCTGGTTTGGTATTGTTGGCCGAGGTAACATCGCATAAATATTCAAAATCTTTAAACGTGTTCTTAAAGACGAAATCTTTGCTCATCTCAAGGTACTGTTTTTCCCAAGGATATTTAAATTCTTTGATACTTCTTAATGCCGGGTGTAAAGCAAAATTTATTGAACCCATATTGAACGAACACATTTCAGGCTTGAAAAGAGGCACTACAGCGGCCCTCTCCTCAACCGTCATCATCGCTGATCCTCCAGTAGTAATACATATAACGACATCTGACTTTTCTCTTATCCTGGTCAATATTTCCCTAAAATGTTCGGGATCCGATGAAGGAAAACCATCCTCCGGCCTGCGAGCGTGCACATGGACTACGGCTGCGCCGGCACTTGCCGCTTCAATGGCTGAGTCCGCAATCTGTTTGGGTGTTATAGGAAGATAGGGAGTGAGAGAGGGTACTGTTGCAGCCCCTGTAATTGCCGCCGTAATAATGAGTTTATCCATAATGTTCTCCTAATAATTGCTCCTTAAGAACGAGTCCTTTCCTCGGCTCGGAGCGTCACAAAATTCAATTTAGTCAAGATTTCATTGGACAGTGTGAATTTCTTCTCCACTACGCTAATTGTTTAACCAAAAGTCTTTCCCACAAGAGATGGTTCATGTCCGGGCAGCAAGAACTCCGGTCTTCTCAAGGTAGACTTGATCCTATAAATCGATCTGAACCATGCGTAGTGATCGTAGACAAGGCTTGAGGGAACCGCCGGCCCCCAGCCTGATGGCGCAGGAGTAATGGCAAGACTAGTCCGGTCCATTAGAATCATTGTATCCATTTGTGGAAAGGCTATCGCAAGAATATGCACAGTGTCTCCTGCAATATTGAAAACTCCATCTTTAGTTTCGACCATCAAGCACTGGCTTCCCGCAGTATGCCCAGGAGTATGGGTCAGTTTTATACCATCAAGGATTTCGGTGTCACCCACAACTTTCAGGCAACGCAATCCGATTAAATCCGGGATAAGCCCCTGGTCATAGTCCCCTCGAATTTTCATGGAGGGCAAAGGATCTAAAAGTTCCTTCCATTCTGCCTCCTGAAAGACGTGTGTCGCCCCAGGAAACAGGTGACAATTTCCGGCATGATCGTTGTGAAGATGAGTGTAAATCACTGTCTCGATTTGGGCGGGCTCTATGCCTACACCGGCAAGCGCATTTATTACAAAATCCTGCCCACCAACTGCCGGACTGCCTGCCCAAGCCTTACCATCAACGATATATTTTGAATTAATTCCGTTATCGACTAGTAGATGCGCTTTGCCGTCGGTAAGATAAAAACCCAGGTACGGGATCGTTATCGGGAGTCCTATATCCAGGCCAGTTGTCAACTGTTCCTTCTTGACGTCAATAGTACCAAAAACTAAAGGTGTAATTTTCCATCGCGGCATTTCTGAATCTCCCTTGAACAAACTAAGTGGCTCTAAATTCTCTATATTTTGTCAATTTGTCAGCCGTGGAAATACCTTGAACTCATGAGTGCGTTTGGCTAATCAGCTAAGTAGGTTACTTGACTTATTTTTTACAAATTTAGTTCGTAGCCGACGCTTCACAATAACATTCTTAAGGAATTCCACTATCCCGTTGGGCATAAAAATTATTACGATAATAAAAAGGCAACCATATATTATTCGTGCAAACTCCGCTTTTACGAACGTTGACAGGCCCTCATTGACGAACGTTAGTAGGGTGGCCCCGACAAGAGGCCCTACCCATGAGGCCCCTCCACCGAACAGGGCCATGAGAACGATGAGGATAGAAATATTTACGTCAAAAACAATGTCAGGGTGAATGTAGGTAAGATAGCATGCGTAAATGCCCCCAGCGACACCGGGAAAGAATGCTGATGCAGCGAAAGCGATTATCTTGAGCTTTGGTGTGTTTATCGCCATTGTCTGCGCAACTTCTTCGTCTTCCCTGATCGCTCTGAGACCTGCTCCAAAACGGGATGTCTCTATCCATTGGGCCGAGGAAAGGCATACTACAGTCAACACCAGCATCAATTCAAAAAATATTGACCTGCTTGTCTCGATCGGCATTGCTAGTCCCTTTATCCACAAACCATCGGCCCCTCCCAGAAAATCAAGATTTCGAACCGTAATCTCAGTGACAAAAGCAAAACACAAAGTAATGACTGCGAAATACGGGCCTCGTAACCTTAGGCAGGGGTATCCAATTACCACGGCTACTAGAGCAGAAACGACGCCGGCGGGAAGAGAGGCGAGAATGACAAGGGCAGGCCCCAAATCAAGCCGTGCTCCCAATACAGCGGTTGCATAAGCCCCAATTCCAAAGAATGCAACGTGCCCAAAAGACAGATACCCAGTGTAACCACCTATAATGTTCCAAGATGTTGCGAGCGTGATGTAAGTAAGCACATTGAACGCAAACGAAATAAAATATACGGGTGGGGCAAGCCACGGATACACGCCAAGGACAAAAATGATCCCCGCAAGGATCAACTTGACCCTGTAGAAACCTGACCGATCATTTCCGTGAGCCACTCATACCTCACTTTGAAAAAGTCCCTGAGGACGGAGTACCAATATCACCATGAGTAGACCAAAGGTCAGCAGGTTGACCCACTGGTAAGGCATAAAAGCCATGGATAGTCCGGTTATTATTCCAATTATCATGCCTCCTGCCGCTGCGCCAAGAATGTTTCCTACACCACCGACAATAACGACAAGAAACAGATAGATTAACCATAGATTGTGAGAATGTGGCTCAAACGAGTATAGCATAGCCATTCCAACCCCTCCGGCCCCAGAGCAGGCTATGGCTACACCGAAGGTGATCATGCTGATCTTTTTCAGGTTTATGCCGCACAGTTGAGAGGCCTCCGGCTGTTGCCAAGCGGCTCTGACGGCTTTGCCAGTGAGTGTTCTTTTCAAAAAGAACTGAACAGCGCTTACCCCCACTAGAGCCATGACAAATCCCAGCAGCCTTGGATATTGAAAATATAAGGGACCGATTACATACACCTTATTCGTATACGATGTGGTGAGAAGTCTCGGATCGGCCCCCCACATAAGTAGAATCAGATTCTCCAGTATTATCGCTATACCGAAGGTCAGGATCATGGAAGACACTATCACCGCCTTTGCCCTTGTTATCGGATTAATGAGCAGCCAGTAAATAATACAGCCTAATCCGAACATCGCAGGAAGAGTTAAGACCAATGACGCGATAGGATCGATTCCAAATGTCTTGAAAAGCGAATATGACACAAAAGCTGACAGGAGACCAAACGTTGCGTGGGATACATTTATGACCCTCATGACCCCCCAGGTCAGCGAAAAACCAATTCCCAGTAGGGCGTATACAGCCCCCATCATTATTCCGCTGATCAATGACTGAAGCGTCAGCGTTAAATTCATTGGTGAAGTCCTTAGATCTTCGGCTAAAGAACCATTTGGCTTATTTCCAAGCCGGTTTCGGGAACACCGGTGCGGCGGTGCGGACTTCCGCCGGCCAAACAAGTTCGGCCTTTCCGTTAATAACTTGCGTACAAAAATTGATTGGGTCAGGCAGACCCTTGGAGTCAAATTTCATTGGTCCGGCAATTGTATTAACTGTGTTGGATTTCAGCCAGTCTCTCATTTTGGTCTGGTCAAGGCTTTTGGCCCCTTCCACCGCCTGAGCCAGGGTTTGCATCCAACAATAGCCAAATCCAAAATAAATTGGATAATCATCAAGTTGATATTCTTTCTTTACAAATTCATTTAGCTTATCATTACCCGGGAATTTCAGTTTGTTGTGTAATGAAGTCCCTGAGAAAACGAAGTCTCCATCCGCTCCAAGCTCTTTACTCCAAGCCGGCAACACTGACCCAATACCCTGAAGTATGGCTTTAGGATTGTACCCGAGCGCCTTGGCCGCTCGAATGGTCATAACTCCATCAGGTAACACCCCGTTAGAACAAAGTATGTCGCAATCCATCTGTTTTGCCTTGACAATCAATGGGGTCGCATCTGGAAGTGGCAGATTGTATTTTTCATCCACCACGATTTCAATACCCAGTTTCTTGGTCCATCTGAGGATCGAATCCATCAGAGAAACTCCGATAGGATTGTTCATGGTGTATACAGCGGCCTTCTTGGGCCTCTTGTCCGCAGGAACTGTTTCAAGCCATTGAAAGAATCCCTCGTACCACCACTCTCCCATCAGGGGTGGGCCTCCAAATGAGTAAGTGTAACCCTGCTCAAAACTCTTCATATGACCGCCCATGGAAACGTAAACAAATTTGTGCTTCTCAACTACGGGCATCACAGCACGGGCGGCGGTTCCAGGGTACCCTCCAAACAGGAGGTCCACTTTATCAACTGTTATGGCCTTTTCAGCAAAGGTTACCGCCTTGTTGACATTGGATTCGTCGTCATAAATCTTGAATTCCACCGGGCGTCCAAGAAGCCCTCCTTTTTGATTCATTTCCTTTGCCCAGAACTTCATGCCACGTTCAATCCACTGCCCGGGCTCTGCGTGTTGACCAGTGAGAGGCAAAGACCCGCCAATAACGATTGGTTTGCTATCCGCAGTCGCGACGACGCACATCAACAACACAGAAAGGATTGCGCCTACAAATTCTCCTGAAGCTTTCATAAAACCCATTTTTTTTGCCGTCATTTCGTCCTCCCTTTGATGATCAGACTCCAAAATTGAACGCTGTTACCTACCGCACATAAGAAAGCTAAATTCCCAGGTACGACTCCTTTACTTTCGGGTCAGCCAACATATCCTGGGCGTTGCCTCTCATAACAATTTTTCCGTGTTCGAGCAGATAAGCCTCGTCGGAAATAGACAGAGTCTGCAATACTTCCTGAGACACTATTAGCGATGTGAGGCCCTGTCCATTGAGTTGTTTGACTATTTTGAAAATCTCATAAGTGACTATCGGAGCCAAACCTAACGAGGGTTCATCGAGCATGAGAAGCTTGGGCATAGACATCAGGGCTCTTCCAACAGCTACCATTTGTTGCTCTCCCCCCGAAAGACTGCCTGCGCACTGGCCCTTTCTCTCTTCTAATCTAGGGAAAAGTTCAAAAACCCTTTTTTGAGTCTTTTCGGCCTCGCGTCTTGGACCAGGCAGAAAAGCCCCTATTTGAAGGTTCTCTTGAACTGTCATGCGAGGAAACAGTTTACGTCCTTCCGGGACCTGGATAACGCCCCTGGCGGCTATCTTGTCGGGAGAACAGCCCGAAATGATTTCGCCATTCCAGTAGATTCTCCCTGAGAACAATTGTTTTAGACCCGAGATCGCATTCAATAGAGTTGTTTTGCCGGAACCGTTTGAACCGATCAGGGCTGTGATCTTCCCCTCCTCAATGTCTATGGAAACATCTGTTAGTGCCACAAGCTCCTGATACTTCACAGTGATTGCGTCAATTCTTAGCATAACTCTCACCCAGGTAAGCTCGTATCACTTCAGGATCGTTGGCCACCTGTTCGGGTGGGCCGTCAGCTATCTTGACCCCATGTCTTAAAGCAATGACCCTATCACAAGCTGTCATAATAGCCTTCATCACATGTTCGATCATAAAGACGGTTATTCTGTATTCATCTCTGATTCTAAACGTCAATTCTATGGCTCCCTCGATTTCTTTCGAGTTCATGCCGGCAAAGACCTCGTCGAGCAGAAGGATCTTGGGCTTTGAGCCCAAAGCCCTGGCAATTTCCAAACGCTTGCGTCCTTCAATCCCAAGTTCGCCAGGAAAGTTACGGAACTTTGAATCAAGACCAGTGAACTTGAGAATGTTCATCGCCATGTCGCTGGCGACATCCACTTCATGCAAACCAGAACTGCCGTAAAGAACCGCCGTGGTTACATTTTCGAGTAAACTCAACTCCAT
>Ga0007800_10000926_pt1 | contig 10431 bp, 13 predicted proteins | sample CryBogmetaGMA14M_FD_60366 | JGI IMG/M metagenome (GOLD analysis project Ga0007800, IMG submission 60366) | Freshwater microbial communities from Crystal Bog, Wisconsin, USA - MA14M | ecosystem: Environmental > Aquatic > Freshwater > Lake | place: Crystal Bog, Wisconsin, USA | collected 2009-07-06 | reverse complement strand
CAGACCACTATACAGCGGCTCCAAGCCGAACTGCTCAATAAGCAGGAGGAGGTAAATCAAATAGACTCCCTGAGAGAAGATCTTGCAGTAGCCAAGACCAACTGTGACAGGCTCAATGAGGTATTAAGGGTCAGAGACGATGATGTTGCCTTCCTCCGAGGCCACGTATCCCAACTCACGCAAAACATATCGCAGTTATCCTTGCCGCCTTCGCAGGAAGAGGCCAAAAAGAAGGGATGGTGGCAATTCTGGAAAGGGTAGTGAGGAATACCTTTAAGATATTATGATGCCATAAGCAAAGCTCATAGCAAAGTATGGAGGCTTTAAAAGTGATAAGCAAGGATGAAGCTTCCGGTGGCTGTCCAGGCGTACCGGAAGGTATCACCGCACTAAGAGATAGAGAGCATTCCAAGGATATAATGGTTCCGCTGGATAGGAGGGTCCGAGGATGCAACCTCTAACGGATGATCCTATTCTGGAAATTCCAGCTTCTGAGCTACAAGCTCTTCTTAACTCTTCTGTAGCCCTGTTCAATGATATCTTGGACATTGCCAGGGAGGAGCGGCTAATAGACAAGAAGGATGCTTCGGAGCTTTTGGTAAATGCTGGAGCTGCAATTAAGAAGGAGAAATCCCCTATCCAGAAGCTCATTTTGCTCAATGCCTATATACGACAGGCTTTCAAGCCTATAAGAGAGGCCATAGCCCGGCGGCCCGCCGCGAATGCCACGGAAAGGATAATCCAAGCTTCCACAAAGATCAAGCTGAGAGCCGTGATGCTCTACGAGCATGTAAAGACCATAGCTAAGGGTGAGAATAGGAAGAAGGATTTTGCTTTTAGCTCACCTGATATCCGTCTCTTCCTAGCCGGTAAAGAAGGCCAGGCTCCTAGCCGGCGTGATGCTATCCGGGCAATGGAGAAGGCGGAAAGCCTATTCCCGGCTTTGAAATGTGAGCATACGCCTAATGATGGAAGAGCCACTATGAGACTTGTGGCTAAAGTTGATGATTTAGATTATTGTGAAATTATAAAAGAAGACCGCGAACGTGACGGATGGCAACGGTTTAGAATGGGTGAGGTATTGCCTTTTATGAACCCTAATCCGTGCTGAAGATATAAGCTGTACACTAAAATTTACCTTAAATTTATAAGTCCGAGAAGGATATAATTATGCTTGATGCTTGCTTTAGTTGATCTGCTACTACCGTTTCGGTTTCGTTTCTAATATAATAGCAAACAAATATTATTTTTTTGGCCGGATATATGTTCTCTCCGAACCGTTGCCAACTGTAACGTTGAAGATGAAAGTTCTCATTCATAGATGACAAAATCACTATGTTATGAATGAGAACCTATGAAGGGTTAAGCATCTTTTTTAAGAGGCTTAACAAGTTTTAACGTGGTCTCAAAGGTCTCTCCACCCGTGAGCCCCAACGTGTCCCTATCTACCTTGCTCAAAGTGATTCTTCCGAACTTATCCATCTTCAAGAATCTTGTGATAACTTTTCCTTCTTCCACCTTACCCCTCTTTGCAGAAGCATCTACAGGTGGAATACTTATAAGTCTCATGCTTTAAGCCTTTGTCTCTCTTGCCTAATATAACCTTCTATTACCTTTTTAAACCTAGCAAAGGTTTTAAAAGGGATAACCATCCTATAGGATATGGAGCCGGGCAAGTAGAATGCTACTCTCTCCCGGCCCCATCCCTATCATTAAGTGAGGCTGAAAAAATATGAGTGGACTACTTGCATATGTCAGAGAGAGAGAAGCCGTACATCGCAGTAATGGTGAACTTGATCAGGCTGATAAGCTCAAGGCCATTCTGGAGCACTACTCCAGCGATAACCAGGCCGTGAGGAGCCCCCTATGATCGCTCACGTCATGGCTGCAATCTCCAGCTCTTCTCGTAGGAGAAGAGAGAAAGACCGGCAAGAGAGAGCTAAGGAGACTAAAGCCCTTAACGATGCTCTGGTTGTGTGCCGGTCTTGCGGTTATTATTTCCCTGGCATACCTGGAGAGTGCTGTCCTAAATGCCATAGCGACATAGGCATGCAGCAAGAGAGGTAGAAAATATGGATAAATTTGAAGCTATTCTTGCAGAGCTGGAGAGAAGAGGCCGCTTCCATGTATCGCAGTACCCAACAGAAAGCGGCTATATCCTTGACGCCGTGATAACGCCCGACATAGCTATCTTAAACACTCCTTCGGTTCATGGGTATGCAAATCAGCAAGCCTATAAGCGAAAGCTTGACGTGCTGAAAACTGAAGGGTGGAAGGTAGTTACGGTACCACCTGGCAAGCTCTCTGAAGGGCAAATAAAGGTCTTTGTAGATAAGATTGAATCTGTTATCCGGGCAAGTCGTTTAGATCCATTCCCGTCTTCCAGATAGCTGAAGGATTGAAATGAAAACGAAAGGTTATACCGGGAAGAGGAAAGATATAGAACCCCTTCCCGGCCCCTGATATGACGTAAAATTGAACTCGCTGAAGACCTTGTTTTTCTCTAAGACTTTGCACACGGCACTGTACCGATATTCCCAACGCTTTGAAGGCTTAGCTTGAGGCCCTAAACCTTCAGCCGAGCCTTTCTTAGGGAGGCAAGCCCGGCCTGATTACAGGAGTTTTGAATATGCTCTGACGGGCAATCAACCAAACCGTCATCACACACTATAACATATCTTGTTAAATCATAATATTTAAATCTGGTGCTCAGCACAAATAGTAACAAAGGCAGTGACTTTAGGATGATAGAAGACGCCAAAATAATTGATCAAGTATGTTCTCTTCGGCTACAGGGAGTGAGTGTACCAAAAATAGCTCATGCTGTTGCAAGAGACAACCCTCACTATTTTAGGTTAAAACGAAAAGAGCGAAATGTCTCCAGCACTGACATATTGAAAGTTATTGAAGTGCTAAAGGCTGAGGGCCGCCTACCGCCAACGCTTTTAAACGATCTAAAAAAGAAAATAGGCCAAAAGGGAAAGTCAAATCCCAAATTGCAAAAGCCCCGCCGTCGCAAGGCATCAACCCGGCCCGCTGATTTCTTTCAAGGGCCGATATGAAAAAGCCGCGATAGATCTGCTTTATCGCTTGTAAAAACGTCGTCTTCATCTGGAAGAAGTAAGCATTGTGCCTCTTCATCCTTTATTTCATCCATAATTCATCTCCTTAAGTTAGGGTGCTGAAATGAGTTTTATGCTCATTCCATAATCTTTACAAAGTCGGCCCTGAGTCAAGCAAAGCCTTTGCTCGGGGGATAGCCCGGCGGGTAGTTCCGCACCTTCTTCAAGAGTCGGACATAAGACCCGCGGCGTGTTCTCAGAGACCGTTCTGCGGCAATATTCCGGCAGAGAGAACCACCACCCATAGATCTATTCTTGCTGCATTGCATTGAGTTGAGACCTGTCTAACCTCGATAATGGACTTTGGCGGCACTGTCGTATTCCACCCTTCAAGGTCCGCTTCGGCCCTGGAAGAAGGCATGGAAAGGACTCCATGATTAACTATCTCCAGCACCGCCGCCGGGCCGGGCTCCTCGGAGAACGCTGTAGCCGCCAAAATTTGGCCGCCCTGATGGGAATAGCCGAAGGCATGAGCCCCGTCTTGCAGTCGTTGGCCGCCGCCGTCGAGGGTGAAATGAACTGTCTCCAGTTTTTGGTAGATCTCAGGATCTAGAGCGTAAGCCGGGATTGGCTCTTCCAAAACCAGAAAGTCGCGTGAGGCGTTTTCAAAACCCGCAAGTTTCAATGTAACTAAAGCCATACGGTGGACTTTGATTTTCTGGTAAATATACTTTGGGTAGATTCATGAGATTAAGGATATAATTCGATAGGGATAAGCCTTGTAAAAACCTAAAATATACAGGATAACACCATGTTAATGCTGTATATTTGAATTTTATATAGGAAAGATATATATAGGATAGGTCTACTATAGGTTTACATCTAAAAGTTAATGGAGTTGAAGCATATGACTAAGAGACCCCCCTTAAGTTGTCGCCCGTCTGAAGAGGTTTTTCAGGCTATAAATCATATCGGGGAAGAGACACAATTAACGAATTCTTACATAATCAGTCAAATCCTCATCTATGGTTTGGTTGCCTATCAGAGAGGAGACTTCAGAATACCACCACCTCACCCCCTTAGAGAACAAAACCATAAGAGAAGTAACTTTGACAGAAGAAGAGCAAGGGAGCAAAATCATGGAGTTGAAGCCACTCCCCTGCCAGAAGATCAAACCGCCCTAAGGAATGATCGATAATGGAAGAGACCTCTGGAGATTTAAGCTTTCCCTCATCCTCGAAAAGCAGTTGGCTTTTGGAAGCTGTCAAGTTGCCGTCTCTTCCTGATGAAGTAATCCGAGGAAAAGAGCTTTATCGGGAATTTACAGCCGGTAAAGTCAAAGAAGAAGCCCTTAACAAAGCTGATAAAGCGGCTATTCATGCCTATACTCAGTATGCTTTTGCAGATATCCCTACTATACCCGCCCGGTTATTAGAGGATGAGGATGTCAGAGTCCTAAAGGCGGGATTTAACCGTGCCGGGCCTAATAGCTATAGGGCGGCTTTGGATGGCATTATCAAAGAGGAAGCCCGCCCTAAGCCTGATAAAGAAGTCTTGGACGGCAAGCTTCAAACCCTGAAGACCCGCACCAAAAGGCCCCTAGAAGATGCATGGCAAGCTAAGCCGATGAGACCGGATGATTCTGAGATAAAGACCTGGTTAGTTAATGCATCAGCCTATGGAGTCCATGCCGGGCGGGGACAGGATCATAAGATACTGATCTTTGATCTTGATAAGCTGAAGAGATGCATTGAGCTAGGGGTGGTTGATAACCTCCCTGAAAGTTTAGTCGTAGCTGCAAGGGATGACGCCGGACATGTTTACTGTAAGGTAACGGCGGCTGATTATGAGGAGATCGATAAGAGAAAGGATGCTAAGGGCAAGATAACCTTCTATGATCCTGCGAACGGTGAGCAAATCGGAGAGCTGAAGATAAAAGGGAGCCAATGCATAGCACCGGGTTCTTGTCACTGGAAGGGTGGAAGGTACACGGTAACGAACGACGCTCCCATTGCAGTCTTACCCCTGGCAACCGTGCTATCTATCATTGACAGGTTCGGTAATAGGGCTGAAGGTAACGACACCGGCGGCAAGGAGACCGCGGCGGCTTCTTCTCCAGCTTCAACGGCACCTATAACCACGGCACCAAGAAGGAAAACAGGCATAGACACCATAGACATAACCAAGATAGCCATGCCTGAACCCATTTATAAGGATACCAGAGAGGCCGATGGAGAGATTCAGGGTGTTTGCCCCTGGCATGATTCAGAGAGCAAGGTTAACTTCAATGTTAATGTCATAAAAAATGTCTGGCATTGCTGGAGACATCAGAGCGGCGGTGGCGGCTTAGAGGCTTTAGCCGTTCAAAGAGGCTTTATCAACTGCGAAGATGTACATAAGGGATGTCTCCGAGGAGACCTATTCTTAAAGGTGCTTGCCGTTGCCCGCTCGGAGGGTTTGATAAGATCTTTCCCCTACTCACCGGGCGGGAATGCTCAAAGGCTGATCTTAAAGCATGGCTGGAGCATGAGGTTTAAACACGCTGGTCCCTCAGCCTCAGGCAAGAATCAGAGTCATTGGTTAATCTGGAATGGAAGCGTATTAGCCCCTGATATGGACGGGGAAGCAATGCGATTAGGTGCGGATATAGTCCAAGACCTATACTTTGAAAGTGCTTTTGCCGGGGATAAAGAGGATAAAGCCAAACTCTTCAATTTTGCCATTAAGAGCGATAACCCCGGACAAATAAAGGCTATGCTGGATATGGCTAACTTTGACATATCGGTAAAAGTCACCCCTGAAGAGCTGGATACCAATAAATGGCTTATGGGATTGCCAGGGGAAGCGGAAGCAACCATAGACCTCAGGCGGCAAGAAGTGATACCCGCAAACATGGAAGATCTCATAACCATGATGGCGGGTATAGTACCGGCCCCCAAAGGATCGCCGCCCCCTAAGAAGTGGATAGCATTCTTAAATAGGATATTGAGAAATAATCAGAAAGTTATTTCTTTCCTACAAAGGCTTTGCGGCTATTGCTTAACAGGCTATAGAGGTGAGCAAGTCTTTGCGGTCTTATGGGGAACCGGTAATAACGGCAAGTCTACTTTCCTCTACGTGCTAAGGAAGCTTTGGGGCGATTATGCTATGGAGTCGGATTATCAGACTTTTGCAAAGAAAAGCAAAGAGTCAGAGACAAGACCCGACCTCATGAGATTGAACCCCGCTCGGATAGTGACGGCGGTTGAGGCCAAAAAGAGGCTGATCCTGAATATGACTGTCATCAACCAAGCCACAGGCGGGGAAAAGATGGTCCACCGAAGCTTATTTGAGAATACGGTGGAAGAAGAGCCTAATTATTTCTTATGGCTTGCAGTAAACCTTAAGCCGATTATTGAGGAGCGGCATAAAGGAGCATGGAGAAGAGTTCTTTTCATCCCCTTTACGGTGGACATCCCCAAAGAAGAGGTGAACAAAGAGCTAAAGGAACAGTTGGTAGCTGAAGAGGGACCCCAAATACTGAGATGGTGCTTAGACGGTCTAACAGAATATCAAGCAATCGGACTGAATACCCCTGAGGAAGTCTTACAGGCAACCAAAGAATACCGGGAAGAGAACGACAGCATAGCTCTATTTGCTAAGGCTCACCTGGTAGAAGACCCCGCGGCACATCGATTAGGGAGTAAGAAGCTTCATGTACAATATGAGGGTTTTTGCCAGGATAACGGGCTAATTGCACAAGACCTTAAAATGTTCAAGAGTGAGCTTCCCATGCTCTTTAAGAATGTTTATAGCAAAGACTTTACACAAGGAGCATTTTGGGTAAATGTTAGAATGAAAGAAGACAAAGACTTTGAACATGAAGAGTTCTTTCAATCCATATGTATATTTAACCTTGAAAAGTTTTATGAAGAGGGGATTATTTACGATAAATGTATAGCCCTAAATCAGGGAGTGCTTCCCCAACTTTGTGAAATGGTGCTATAAATTGGTTTGCTGTTAGCGTTAATGGTGGATGGTGGGTGATGGTGGCAGTTTCAAACCCTTAGTAAAAATAGGTATTTTCTCTAGGGGTTTGAAACTGCCACCATCACCCACCATCCACCATCCTCAATCATAGCCCCCTTGCCCGCAAATCTATATAGAACTGTATGAAAAAGATACAAGGTTGGGGGTACGTTGGGTGACATGGGATGTAAGTGGTATCTAACCGGCTGCTTATAATACCATTATTTCAAGAGATTGAACATGAAATCGATATCATGCAAATGGGACAAGGCATAGCCTGGCTAACCCCGGCCCTAACTTCCTCATTTTCCTATTGCAAGTTATATGCAGTCATTTTACTTAAATCCATAATCGGGCAAACCCGCCAAAAAAGCTCTTCTGCCTAACTTATAGTTCCATAGACTATGGAATAAATTATCGACAATTGTCCGATAACGATTAATCGATATCAGTAAGATCATAGAACCCCTGTAGAATCCGCCGCGTACCATCAGGGGGTGCGGGCCGGAAAGTATCCTTATAAAAATATCTGCTTTATATAGCTCTGTAATCCCCATGCATGGGAGAATGCGACTTACCCATAGTAACGGCGGCTAGGTAGCTGAAAAGCGATAGCCTCCGATGCTGGAGAAAAGCAATAGCGGTAGGGGACCGCCCCCCGGTTTTTTAGAAAGTGAGCCGGGGTGGGGGTGCCGGACGCCTGAGCTATGCTCTCTGCCTACATACTACTTTTATTATTTAGGATTTTTATATATTCTCTCTATTATGATATATACTCTTATATACCCCTCCATTTTTTAGGATATTATAAGCATTATTTAGAGTACTATAGTATCCTATATATGCATATCAAGAGCTTTTCAGAGGCTTTGAAAAAGCATATCAAAAAGCCTTATATTCTTACCACTCCATCAATCGACTCATGGCTGATAATTCGTTGGAAGGATGGATAGGCAAGCAAATCAACTTCGGACGCCCCAAAAAAGACATCGCAAAGATGCTAAATGAGGGTGGTTTTAAGTCCGAAGCCGGTGAAAGTATAACCACAGCGGATATTAACCGGTTCATGGCTGGAGATGAGAATTCCATCATTGTACCCGAGGATGCTGATCTTCCTGAGCCCCCTAAATCCGCCCCAACGCCAAAAGAAAAGGTGGCCGCTATTGTTGATCAGTTTTTGCCCCTGGTAGAGGAAAAACCTGAGGAGACAACACCCCCTGAGGTTGAGGAGTTAGAAGACCTGGCCCATGAGCTGGAGGAGATAGCACGGGAAGAGCTTCATGCCGAAAACCGGAAGATCCTCAAAGAAGAGTTGATGGATCAGGAAGAAGCTCGGAAGTTCAAAGAAGCCAATCTTTCCGGCTTGGTCCCGGTCCCGAGAGACTACACCCATAACGAGCACGCTCACCCACAAGAATTGGCCCGTGTCCATGCCGTTTTTTCCCCGAGAGCCCCCGTCGAGCTGGAAGACTCATCCAGCTTCTTCAATATACCACGTTTGAAGCGAAAACCTGTTGAGGTAAGAACCCGGCCTTACGAACCGAAGAGTTTTGGCTCTAACGTCATTTCCACAAGGGATTTATCCGTTCGGAAACGAAAGCCTTCCTAGAGCCTCTAGGAGCCTCACAGAGTGCTTCTTAAAAAGAGTGGAAAAGAGAGCCACTAAAGGAGCTGGAGAACTTGCTTTTGCGGGCAAGCTCCATGATTTTGCAGCAAGAGCCTTCCGTCCGGCCCTCTGCATGGAGCCGGGGAAGCACTATGCTCTTGCAGCCGGACGGCGGGAGCATCGCCCGGCACAGCAAGCTCATCCACTTCATCGAGTGGCCGTGCGAACTTCTCCATTCCCGTTCTGCCAAACATTCGCAGATTGAAAGCTCTTTGTTCAAGCTCGATTTCCCGGCTAGACCTTGCAGGGGGGTGCTCGCGTTCATATTTCGCTTTGGCCTGAGCTTCTTCTTGAATGTGGCCTAACCGGGCTTGCTCATCCAACCAGGCTTGATCACGGGGAACGCGGCCCGTGCTCATTGCTACCATTCTCTGAAAATCTTGATCGTTCATAAGGCTTCAACCTCACACATCATAGATGCTGTAATTTCTCTCCCTGGATACTGGTAGAGAGTGATCTTTTCTTTTGTCTGCGAAGCAATAGCCTCGATCTTATCTATTAGCTTTCTGATGGCTTCGGCCTCTGTCTTGGCGGCCAAACCGGCTTCATGCTTTTGAAGCTCTAATGCTTGCACGTCCGGGTCTGCGAACACAAGGGCAAGGGAGATTGTCGGGTTCTTATCGATCATCGCTCTCACCCTTCTTGTTATCCTGAGAGAAAGAGCGTTAGGGCTATCGATAATTGAATCTAACTCCTCTCTTAAGGTAGCCAAACCAACGGGCTTCTTGCCGTGTTCATTAAAGACAACTTCAATGCTGGTTAAGTAGCTCTCCAGCTCTGCTTTAAGACCTTGCAGGTCTGCGATCTCTTCTTGCCATCCTATAACCTTTTCAGGATTCTTAAAACCGACAGCCGTCGGCACAAATTTGTCATCAGCTTCAAAGAGAGTGTTCTCCTGAATGCTTTTGTACAAGTCTGCGATTTGATCATCGAGATCAAGAATTGTGACGCCTAAATCCATTACAGGATCATTACCCCGTTTCGCTTCCCGATGCCTTGCGGCAAGTTCCATGAGTATCATGCTCCTAATCATAGCCTTCCAGCATAATAAGTTTTCTCATTCATAGCCCATAGATTTATCTATCTATGAAGTAGAACTATCCTACATGGGAAGGAAATTTGCAGCCGTTTTACGATCTAAACGTAAGAAGCTCACCAAGAAGGCGGAAGATTTGAAGGATGGTGCCGCCCGGCTGAAAGCCGCCCGTGATAAGGACCCTGAATTATTGCCTACAGGCTTAGAAGAGAATGCCATCCATAGAGCTGAAGAGTTCAAGGAGAAAGCTGTAGCTCTAAACCCGGCTATCCGGCTGGAAGAGCTTTCCGTGTTCACCTACTCAAAGGCCAAGAGCGGCAAAGCCTATAGCTACTGGAAAGCAGAATGGAGAGCCCCCAATGGCCGGATGAAACAAGTTCACTTAGGCCCGGCTGAAGGCAAGAGGGGCCTATCCGAGGATGGGGCCCTTGCAAAGGCCCGCCGTGCGAAGGCTGAAGACTTAGGACTTCGCATTAGCCTTAAATAGTTTGACTAACTTAGGATAGGCTAATATGTTCCCTACCGTTCCTTCGGGAACGGTAGTTCAAAATATATTTGAGTGATCTTTTTGGAGAAAGCAGCGGTCTTTATTGATGGCGGCTATCTTAGTAAGATTTTAAAGGGCCAATTCGCTAGTGAGAAAATTGATTATTCGGTAT
>Ga0007800_10000924_pt1 | contig 10438 bp, 9 predicted proteins | sample CryBogmetaGMA14M_FD_60366 | JGI IMG/M metagenome (GOLD analysis project Ga0007800, IMG submission 60366) | Freshwater microbial communities from Crystal Bog, Wisconsin, USA - MA14M | ecosystem: Environmental > Aquatic > Freshwater > Lake | place: Crystal Bog, Wisconsin, USA | collected 2009-07-06 | reverse complement strand
ACCCTTCTGGGGCAGAACTGGTCAATCGTCGCTCTCCTCAGAGCTATTTTTCACCCCGCCCCACTCTATCCCCTGATCCATCGGTTTGTCTCCACAGGCCTCCATCCCAACAAACTGTCAGATACCAGCGTAAGGTATATGGAATTAAGTCAGATAGTCAAATGATTTCGATTAGTTTTCAGAGCGTGGCAGAAACAGGTCTGAAACCAGCCGGGTTTTACATTAACCGTCCAACATATTCTAAACACTATACCGATTGCCAAAATTAATGTTCTATTTAATGCGTTCTTTCTCGCGTGGGTTAATAATATGATCAACGGATATTTCCTTGAATCCGAAACGCTGGCAGCCTACAACGGAAGGAAAGAAGTTAACTTGGACGATATCGAGACGGCCGCTGAACTAGATCTCCCTCACAGGGTTCGGCGTCAGCCGCTACAGGAAATTGGGATAGATATGAAAAGCTTCACTGGCCGAAGCAAGTGAAAGAAAAGCTCTTGAGGCTGCATTCCGGCTAGAACTTTGTCTCACAGTTTTGGCTGGTCTTTTCTATGAAATCTGTTTTCCTGGGTCAAGGGGAGGTGAAAGAGTATCAACTCCCGCCGGCTTTCAGCGCTCGATTAAAAGCCCATCGTTCGAGCTGTTTTATTTGTTCTTTCATGGTAGTAGAGAGCGGGACAATATTCTCCAGCGCAATGACCAGATCGTTGTGCTGAACTTCCCGATTTGCAGTGAACGCACGGAATAGCGCTCCTATAACGCCTTGCTCCAATTCGGCTCCATTAAACCCCTCTGTGATTTTCACCAGTGAGGCATAATCGAACCTGTCCACAGGAATCTTTTTTCTTACGAGATGGATTCGCAGAATTTCCTCTCTCTCATTGTCCCCAGGCAACTCCACATAGAAAAGTTCGTCGAACCGGCCCTTGCGGAGAATCTCCGGAGGGAGCAGTTCGATATTATTGGCTGTGGCTCCGATGAACACTGGGGAAGTCTTTTCCTGCATCCAGGTCAAAAACGCAGCGAGAATTCTGGAGGCCGATCCACCTAAGGACTTCTGGCCTGCGTTGGCTATCCCGGCTTCTATTTCGTCAATCCAGAGCACACAAGGAGAAGATGCCTCCGAAGTTTTGATTACCTTTCGGAGACACTCCTCTGGAGATCCCTGAATCCCGTCATAGAGCTTTCCCATGTCGAGTCGCAACAGAGGTATCTGCCAAAAAGCCGCTATCGCCTTTACACAGAGGCTCTTCCCACATCCGCTGATACCCATGAACAGCACTCCCTTGGGAAAGCTGAGACCATACTCTCTCGCCCTCTTGGAAAAAATGTCCCTTCGCATGGATAGCCATTTCTTAAAATTGCCGAACCCCCCGAGATCGTCGAACTCCATCGCCAGCGGGACAAGCTCCAACAGGCCGCTTTTCTTAACTATTTGTTTCTTCTCCTCGAAGAGAACTTCAATTTCATTGCTTGTGATGGCCTGCTTCCCGGAAATTGCCTTACGGAAGGCGTGCATGATCTGCTGGCTGGAAAGCCCTGCACCGGCTTTCAGAAATTGATCTTTCATGTCCTCGCTGAGAGATTCTCTGAGGTGATCCTGGTATTTTTCCCTGGCTATCACCTGGCTCAGAATCCTTTCGATTTCTTCCTGTTGAGGAAGTGGGACGTCAACCAAAACTACATCCGAAACTATCTCTGGAGGAATCTCCAGAATTGGAGCCACCATGAAAATAGTCCGGTAGCCGTTTTCAATCTTTTTCTTGGCGTCTTTGAGTTTACGGATCACAGGGGGATTGTCTTGTAAAAAAAAATGAACATCATTGATAATGAGAAAAGCCGTCTCTTCTCTATTTATGAACCAATCCAGTGCTGCCATTATCGATTGGCTAGGCACTATGACGTCATCGTCAAGAGTCACCCCGCTCGTGCATGACCACACGTAAACTTTCACAGCCGGCCTGAAAGCCGCTGCAAGAGTTTTGATTTCAGCTTCGACGCGGCGATCTTCCTCCGAAAGTAGATACAGAAGTGATGTCTTCGCGATCACCATATCCCTTAGGACGGAACGGAGCCCCATGGCTTCTTTTTCAGCCATTTTTTTCCTCTCGACCAGATGTTTCCTTATCTCTTGTGTTAATGAGAAGATGAAAAATTGAGTCCTACCACCCCCACGATGATCATAGCCAGCGAGACAGTCTTGAGCAAAGAAATTGGTTCCTTGAACCATCCTATTCCTATTAAAGCTATAATCGCGGTACCTAACCCCGACCAGACTGCATAGGCCACGCTCACGTCGATGGTTTTGAGAACCAGAGTCAATGCTGTAAATGATATTCCATAGCACAGAAAGACCATCAATGATGGCCAAAACTTGGTAAATCCCTCGGCCAGCTTCATGGAAGTAGTGCCGGAAACCTCAAACAGGATCGCTACAATTAGCAATAGCCATGAGTTCATATCAAGACCCTTTCCATTTGTGACCATTTCTGCTGTCACAATTTCATACCGGCGGAGGCCTCGTCAACCTTAGCACGAGACTTTGTGTTGAGTTCGTTATGACTATCATAAGGCTTATTGCACAGAGCAGCAAATGAATAAGTGTACTCAACGTCACCTGAAGTAGTGTTGAATTTAACTTTAATAAAAGCGTGGCGCAGTAAAGAATCTGATCAAGCTATTCATGATTTTTTATTCTCTCCTCCGTGAATCTATGGATCTGGGCGGTTTGAAGCAGCTTGACAGAATCCTGATATGTATATTAAAAGAGTAGTTCGGAGATCGTTCAATGGCATCAAACTTTTTAAAGGGCAAGATGGTCCTCGCTGTCGATGATGAGAAGGACGTGCTGGAGATTATTGCTGAGGAACTCGAGGAATATGACGTAGAATTGGATAGGGCGTCAACCTTTGAGGACGGCCTTGAAAAAATGTCCGCCCTGACTTATGATGTGGCTATTCTCGACATTATGGGGGTTAGGGGTTTCGAACTTCTTGAGTATGCTGAATCCAGGAAGATCCCGGTAGTGATCCTTACTGCCCATGCCTTGAGCCCGGAATCACTCAAAAAGTGCATCGAGCTGGGAGCAAGGGCGTATTTGCCCAAGGACCAACTGGGTAAGATTGCACCTTTCTTGGAAGATGTTTTGACACTCAGCTACAACTCGGCATGGAGATCGGTTTTTGAAAAAGTTGGCACCTCTTTCGGCAAAAGGTTTGGACCGGAGTGGAGAAAAACCGAGAAGGAATTTTGGGAAAAGTTTGATGAGAACATAGGGTTGAACGAATCCGTTATTATTGATTCCTGATCAAACAAATTTTTCCTGCCGATACTATTCGGGAGCTATTCAGTGTCCATTAAGAATATCCAGACGGCACATCTCGTTCATGACTTAAAGAATCCTGTCAACATTATCGAGACGGGCGCACGATCCCTGTTGGATAATCAGGAACGCTACGGAGTTCTTACTCCGAAGCAGGAAAAAGTCGTAAGACGAATGCTGAGAAATGCTCTTAGGATCAAGCATCTTGCTAACAGTATGCTGGAAGTTGATATGGCCTCGATGGGCATTGTCAAAATCGGCAAATCCACTCTCTCAGATATTCTTAAGACAGCCCTGGTCGAGGTATTTGACATTGTTGATCCTCTCGTTTCTGATGCCCTGGAAGATGCACCTACCCTGGATAAACTTCGTAGTATACTCAGTGCCAACCATATTTTTCTTGAAGCGAAGGACTCCCATCTTAACCGGACTATTCGGGTAGACGAAACAAAGCTTTGTCTTATAATGACTAATCTTCTCTCAAATGCCTTCAAGTATAAAGAGAAGAGTGTTTACCTAAAATGTACGGAGGATACAGAATACACGATTGTAACTGTACGGGACGATGGCCCGGGGATTCCCGATTGCTATCATAAGCAGATTTTTGATCAGTACTTCCAGTATATAACGGTTGATGGATTTCCGGTTCGTGGGCACGGCCTTGGTCTGGCCGGCGCCCAAGCTCTCGCAGAGGCTCTCGGAGGCGGACTGTCACTGGTCAAGAGTCCTCAGGGTGCGGAATTCGTTGTCCGGGTCAAGTGTTCAACCAAGAAGTGATAGCGCTACTTTGGATATGGAAAATTCTGGCGGGGACGGCAAATACATATTTATTAGTTTTATGAACAATATGTGGGCTTTGTGAGGCTTTGCCGCCGCTCAAACACAATAGTACATAGACTGAAGGTACACACTTTGTGTTTGAGACTGACGACTGCCCGACGTCCGCCGGGAAAATTTCTATTGAGGCCTTTTGAGTTTTACACACCCCCTTTCCAAAGCAGTGGCCCTTTTCAGTGTTCAGCGAAGCCCGAGAACGCTCGCGGTATTTTTTATAATTTGAGCCTGCATTAATGATTGATCGATCATATGAGGAGGTCTTTATGAACCGGGAAACGTTTCTGATTATAGGTATTGTGGCTGCCCTGGGGATTATTACTGCCATCATGCTTGCTTCCCCGGCTGAAGCGGGCATGCTGGAAGAGGCAATTGCTAAGACCCCACAGGGAGTTGGTAAGGGTATGATAGATCCCAAAGCTGAGCCTGGCTTCCTGGGCATTCCCGGCGCGCCCAAACCTTTCTGGGTTTACACCATCTTGTGGGGAATGTGGGTAGGCTGGATCTTTTCCTCGGTTGGCGCCTTCGGTGGAGTAATGGCTGGAGTTGGCCACATCACCGTGTTCGGTCTGGCTGATTACGGAAAAACCTTCAAGGACACAAATCCCACCCTGAACAAGCTTCTCACCGATTCCATTCGGGTTTGCAACCAATATCTTGTAGGGCTATCAGCCTTGATTTCTTCCACGACCTACTACCGGATGGGAAGACTCGTATTGCCTCTGGGCCTCTGTTTGGCCAGCGGTGGTATACTAGGAGCCTACATCATACCTGTGCTTACGGCAGGCAAGATTAACCTGAGTATGTACGTGGGATGGTTTGGTATCATCGTTTTCGCTGTGGCCGGTGTGCTTTATTATGAAACCACGGCTAGAGGACAGGCCAGCAGGAAGGCTGCCAAGGCTGCGACCAAGGCTTTCGAAGACGCTCACATCAAGAAGAGTTCAGGCGCTACGTCAAAAGGAGATGACCGGACACACGGTGTGCATGTCACTAAGATGGGAGTACGGAAGATTGTTTTCACTTTTTATGGTGTGGAATTTTCCTTCAATCCTCTGTGGCCCATCATAGGGGGCTTTGTCATCTCGGCAATTTCTGCATTCATTGGAGTAGGTGGCGGTTTTCTTTACGTGCCTTTTCTGACTTCAGTTGCCAGACTCCCGATGTTTATTGTGGCGGGAACTTCCGCTCTTGCGGTTCTGATCAGCATGATTACTTCAATTTTCACCTTCATGTTCATCAAGAGCGTCCCAGTGGATTGGTTGCTGATAGGCACAGAGTTGATCGGGATTTTTGTCGGCTCAATTTTGGGTCCGGTTACCTCCAAGAACATACCCGAGGTCTGGTTAAAGAGGCTCTTCGTTGTGCTGGCCCTGTACGTGGGAATAGGTTATACCACGAAAGGCTTCTTGGGTTACTCCGTGTTGCCCGGAATGTAGTGTGGGCAGAAAAATATTATATGCTATCAGACACGCTGAAATTGATTGAAGGAATTTCAGCCCAATTGAGTTAATGACCGATTGAAATGCAACCGATCTATGTGGCCATAGACCCGTACGTGATCTGGTTTTACCGGATGACGGGATACCCCTTTGTGGATTTCTTGATCGGAACTCTTGTTCTGGCATTCATTGCCTTGCTTATTGGAGAGTGCACCATTTCTCTGGCTTTCCTGGCCGCCAAAAAGAGAATAGACAAGATCAATGCACAGGTGGTTCGATACCAGAACTTGTCGTTCGATGCTCTCAGAGCAGGTGATAAGAATACGTACCATGCATCCAACAAGCTGGCCAACGATGCGTTTGGCAAGTCTTTTTTCATGCAAATCGCTCTTTCGGCTGCTTTTCTGTGGCCAATTTTCTTTGCCCTTGATTGGATGCAATGGAGGTTCTCGGGAGTGGAATTTGAGCTTCTTTTCGTAGACCGCAGAGTCGGAGCGGTATGCGTATTCATAACTCTCTATGCGGCGGCTTTCCTCGTGTTCAAACGGGTAAAGCATCATTTGCCTTATTTTAGGAGAATAACCGCAATAATAGATAGTTGCCAGACCAATGGTGACAGACAAAAGACTCGGGATTACCCTGTCACCAATGACGCTCACCTCAAACGTTGAGTGAAGGGGGAAATCAGATGTGTGAAAATAAGCTGGGGCGCGCATTTAACGATGTCGCTTTCAAGCAGGAGGACTAAGGATGAAACCGACAAAGGCACCCAATGTTATAGGGGTGGATCGCCGCGGCAGGCGAACAGTGTACAGTCTGTGTGGGATGTGCGCTGTTCGATGTCCTGTCCAGGTAGAAGTTGAGGATGGCCAGGTAGTTTGGCTCCAAGGCAATCCGAACGATAAAGCCATGGGCACCAGTCTCTGTGCCAAGGGATCAGCAGGCATATCTCTTGAATACGATGATGAGCGACCGCAGTACCCTCTTATTCGTAATGGCCCTCGAGGGTCTGGACAGTGGCGACGAGCTGGTTGGGATGAAGCATTGGACTACGTAGCCAATGGGATCAAAGAAGTCATCAAGCAGTATGGAGCCAAAGGTGTTGCTTTGAGCGATCGAGGAGGTCAATTCAATGACCTGACCAAGAGTTTCCTGAAGGCGTTAGGCTCACCAAACTACTTTGATCACGACTGTACTTGCGGACGCAATGCGCATCATGCGACACGCAGCCTGCTCGGCGTTGGACGGACCGGCATAACGTACGATATTAAGAACACAAAACACATAGTGCTTTACGGACGGAACTTAATAGAATCACTTCAGGTCAAAGAAGCCAAAGAATTCATTGAAGCTCTGAGCCGAGGTGCCAAATGTACCTACATTGATCCGAGAGGTACTCTTACAGCCTCAAAGGCCACTCGCTTCTGGCAGATCAGGCCTGGGACGGATTATGCCCTCAATTTGGCTCTGATCAACGTTGTCTTGGAACAAAACCTCTATGATCATGAATTTGTGTCGAAATGGACCAGCGGACTGGAACAACTCAGGGGTTGCGTTAATGGTAAAACCCCGGAGTGGCAGGAGCAGTACACCGGCATCCCTGCCGATGAAGTCAGGGGCTTTGTGCGTGAGATTTCCGAGGATGCGCCCAATGTCATTTTTCATGCAGGCTGGATGACGGCCAGATACAATCAGTCTTTTTACTCAAGCCGCACAGCCCACATTTTGAACGTCCTGTTCGGTGCTATCGAAATACCGGGTGGAATCATTATTAGCAAAGTTCCGGCGGATGTCGCCAAGAATGGTCTGAACAAGCTCGCAGATCGGATTCCTCAAGTCAAGGATCCTCGGGTAGATGGCTGCGGTTGGAAATACAAGCACTTCGATGCAGGGTCAGGCCTACTGCACCTCCTCTTCGCTGCCATGGGTACCGGTGACCCTTATCCCATCGGTGCTTACATCGCCTATCGCCACGATCCCTTGACGAGCATGCCGGATCCGGATGCCGTGAAACAAGCCTTGGATAAGCTGAAGCTTATTGTCTCGATTGATGTAAATTATTCAGAGATGGCTTGGTACAGCGACGTCATGTTACCCGAGTCTACGTATCTCGAACGGGGAAACATTCTGGCAGAAAAAGGTGGCCTCAGACCCATGTTTCACATGCGGGATCAGGCAGTTGCCCCCCGTTTTGACAGCAGGCCTGGTTGGTGGATTTTTTGTGAATTGGGTAAGCGGTTGGACTTGACTCAATATTTTGATTTCGAATCCATAGAGGAGATTTGGAGCTACCAACTAGAAGGGACAGGAGTAACCGTTGCCCAAGTTCGTGACAACGGTCTTTTTGCTCTCGCGGACAAGCCCATCCTTTGGAATCGGCAAGATGGTTTGAAGTTTAAGACCCCATCAGGGAAAATCGAATTTCAGAATAATGTCCTAGAAGAAGTAGGTCTTGGGAGCCTGGCCGAGTTTGCTCCGCCCATTAGCCTGGGAGGAAATGAGTTTAGACTGCTGTTCGGTCGGTCAGCCATACACACCCACGGTCAGACAATGAACAATCCGCTTCTGAACGAGTTGCTGCCAGAAAACCCGATCTGGATACATCCAGAGAGGGCGTATGAATTGGGCATTGAGGACGGAGACACTGTGGAGGTGAGCAATCAGGGGCATGCTTTTTGTGGAAAAGCCAAGATAACTCAGTGGATTCATCAGGATGCTATTTTCATGGTACATGGCTTTGGCCGGACGGTGCCATTACAAACCCGGGCGTTCGGAAAAGGGATAGCTGATCAACGCCTTCAGAAGGGGTTGCTTACGACATTCGACCAAGCAGGAGGAGGCAACGCTCTGTGTGAATGTACGGTCCAGGTTCGTTTAGCGGTTAAATAGGAGAGATAGAATTATGAGCAAATACTACCTGTTACAGGACTCTGATAGGTGCATCGGCTGCCTGGCCTGTGAGGTTAGCTGCAAAACCAACAAGTCTCTGGGTGTCGGCCCCGCCCTATGTAAAAACAACCTTGTAGGACCGGTGAAGGTCAATGGTGTGCCACGAGTGCGATTTGTCTTTATGCCGTGTTTCCATTGTGAAGAACCTTGGTGCTTGAGGGTGTGTCCGTCTGGGGCCGTCAAGAAACGCAGTTCAGATGGAATCGTATACATTGAACCAGCATCCTGTATAGGATGCAAGAGTTGTATTACCGCTTGCCCATGGGGCTCTTGTCAATGGAACCCCCAAACCAATAAAGCCATAAAATGTGATTACTGCAAGGACCGGCTGGATGCAGGTCTCAAGCCAGCGTGCGTCACCAAGTGTCTTACTCAGTGCTTGGATTTCGGCGATGCGGCGAGAATACCCGATTACCGTCGTCAGCGCTTCGCTCTGACCTTGGGGCCCTTCGTCATAAAGACATCGAATGACTAACACAATCGGTGGCTTATATTGAGGCGTGCGCGGGTATTTCACGCCTGGCATGAAAGGTTTTAAGGGTGGAGTGAATGGATTCTGCAACGACTGGAGTGGGGCTGGTTCTAGGCCGGGTCCTCATGCCCTGGTGTGACCAAATTAAACCCAATACCCTTGAACGGTACATTGAAATTGGTGGATTTCAGGGGTACAGACGCCTCAAAAATATGTCGCCCCTGGACGTGTTGGCTGAGTTAAGGAACAGCGGACTGCGAGACCGTGGGCCTACTGCTGAACCGGTATATCTCAACTGGCAGCAATTTCTGAGACGTCAAGACCCAGGGTTGCTGGTTGTTGACGCTACTCAGTATGATGATCGGTCTCAGTCAGGATCTTTCTTGTTGACTCGTAACCCTTTCGCCCTTGTGGAGAGTCTGCTTATTGCGAGTGTCGCATGCCAGGCCAATAAGTGCGTTGTATTGCTGCCGCCGGCGCTCCAAGATTACGAGGCCATTCTGCTCAACAGTTTCGAGTCTGTACTCGCTACTGACCTGTCCCAGGGCCAATCCCTCGATTTGGAACTACTGCGTGAAGCACGGCCTTCCCTGTTTCTTCATGGTCCCATGGTCCCGTTCAAAGAGTCTATTCTCATGCAGAAGCTTGAGACCTGGTACCATTTGGCACTTGTGTTTTCTTTGGGTGCAACACGCTATAAAACCATGGCCCCAGAAGGACAGACCGGAACTTGTCTTCTCACCATGGGAGGGCCGTTGAGAAGTCCAGGCCTGGTCGAGGTTCCTTTGGGAGGCAACCTCGGCAATATTCTAGAGACACTGACGGGCGGCCTGATACCGGGATTCGTCCCCACGGCGATATCATTGGATAACGGTTTCGGAGGCTACTTGCCGTTTTCAGCAGTGCAGGAGAGACTTTCACCAGAGGAGATGTCTTCCGTTTATGTGACACCATCACCTTCAACAATCTGGCTGTTGGAAAACGATATCTGTATTGTCGAAGAGACTCGAAAGGCATTATATGGCTATTGGCTGCTTTCAGGTCAAGAGACTTCAAACAGCCGAGTGCTTGTTGCCAGAGCCACGCGCATGGTTACAGAAATCACTCTTGGTAGAGGCTTTGAATCCCATTTGACCGAACTGGAAGCGCTCGGTCGCGACATGGCTGAGAAAGGTCTTGCAGCTGCCTGGCCCTTGCTGAGTTCGGTGATTCACTTCCGTGATCAATGGGCGAGTCATGTACGTGAGAGTCATTGTGCCCCAGGGGTGTGCTTTCATGTCGCAGCGCCCCCTTGCCAGCGTAGCTGCCCTTCATGCATAGATATTCCGGGTTTCTTGGCTCTGATAGGGCATGAACAATACGAAGAAGCTATCCGAATTATATCAATGGACAATCCGCTTCCATACGTCTGCGGTATGG
>Ga0007800_10000923_pt1 | contig 10443 bp, 8 predicted proteins | sample CryBogmetaGMA14M_FD_60366 | JGI IMG/M metagenome (GOLD analysis project Ga0007800, IMG submission 60366) | Freshwater microbial communities from Crystal Bog, Wisconsin, USA - MA14M | ecosystem: Environmental > Aquatic > Freshwater > Lake | place: Crystal Bog, Wisconsin, USA | collected 2009-07-06 | reverse complement strand
AATCTCATCCTCAACAACACCATGGAGAATAACGTGGTGGCCGGACTGACCCTCATGGAAGAGTCAGGTCAAAACACCATTAGCGGAAATGTGATACGAGGCAACGGACGCTATGGAATGCAGATACAGAGCCGCTCGGATGGCAATACCATCATTTATAACAACATCTCCGACAGCCAGACGGGAATATTCCTGGAGTCGAGCAAAAACAAAATCTATGGCAACCGCCTGGCCGACAATGTCATTCAAGCTGACGATCGGGGAATAAACATCTGGAACGCACAATATCCTAAAGGCGGAAACCTCTGGAGCGATTACCATGGCCAGGATGAGATGCAAGGGCCCGGGCAGAACGCCCCCGGCAAGGACGGCTTTGGGGATGAGCCCTACAGGATAAGCGAGACCGGTAAAGATCAGTATCCCATTATGGGCGGCCAGGTCAAGCAAATTATCATCCTCGAAAAGGAGATGACTCCGACCGATGCAAGAGTAGGAGACGCCGTTGCCATTAAGGTAAAGCTGCAGTCCAGACACGATCTCTTGCAGGTAACTGCTCGCGCTTATCAAGATGGATCGGAGGCGCAAGGCTATTGCCGACTGGTTTTGTCCGGGGATTTCTATCAAGGAACCTTCTCCACAGCTCTGCTGGATCCGGGAAGGTATGATATTGTCCTCTGCGCAAAAGATGCGCGAGGATATGAATTGCAAGAGACTTTAGGTGAGGTCAAGGTCGCCGCACGGCGCGGCTTATTGTATTAAAAAGGGGAGATAATGACAACATTCAGATCATGTTTGGGGTCCTGTTTAGTGGGAGCGGGCATCTTAGCGCTATTGGCGTTATTGATGCTGGTAAATGCAGCCCATGGGGGCGAAGCCTATTGCGATGCCTGCAAGGGCGATTCAGGCTGGTCTGGCGAAAAGGCGCTGGACCAGATCGGCAATCCCGATGCTGGAAAGGCGGAAGTCATGCCGGGCCTTAGTACGGCTCAGAAGAACCGGGTGGGAATCTGGAAGCAGCCCCTCGCCGGCTTCAATAAAACCAATGAAACAAATGTCCAGAAGATCAACGTCTCCGAAAGCCAAGTAGCTAAAAAGACCGATCAGCGCAAACTCGCAGAAGAGAACGCGTCCATTGTGCGCAGCGCCGGGGCGAAGGACATGCTCGCTCCTACAGATGAGGTCACTGGCTCCGTGGTCTTGCTGGACATCAGCGAGAACGCCACAGAGCATATCCCGGGATCAATTGCCATTCCTTATACGGATTTTCTGAGTGGCACCAATGTACGATCGGAGGCTGAGCTGGCAAAGATACTGGGAGATGCGGGAATTTCCCGCGACGATCCTTTGGTCATCTATGGCGAATGCATGCCATGTGGAGGAGGACCCGCGCCTGCGACCTTTGTCTACTGGATCATGAGGTCCCTCGGCCAGGAGAACGTCAGAGTGCTGGATGGAACGGTTAAGGATTGGGCTTCGGTCGGAAAACCTACTTCTGCAGAGGCGGCGATATTGCCCGCCAAAACCTACATCACAAAAATCAATCAGGATTTTACAGCCGACTATGACTACGTGAAAAGCGGCGCGGCCCAGATCGTGGATGCGAGAACCATACAGGATTTTGGCGCGGGATCCATTCCTGGTGCAATCAATATTCCCTACGAGGGCGTTATCGTCAATAGCAAAATCAGGGACGAAACCAAACTTGCCCGGGTCTTCGCCATTCTTAACAAGAACCAGCCGGTGGTAGTGTACACCAATACCGGCGTGAAAGCTTCGGTGGTCTGGTTTGCCCTGACTCTTCTGGGCTATGATGCCCGGCTGTACTCCTATGAGAATTATTGGAATAATCAGGTTGCATTAGGCAAGGCGGATGCGACTAATACTACGGCTTGACGGGCTCGAGGCAAAGGTATGAAGATATTGAGAATAGCTATGTGCATCCTGCTATTGATGGCGATATTTGCAGGTGCTGTATCCAGCGTTAATGGAGAATGCTCCGCCTGCCAAGGCGGATCGCCCACAGCTCAGCAGGACGTGCTGAATAGCGAGTTGGCAGTGTTCTTGGGCAAGGAGAATGCAACCGCAGAGGTGATGTCCAGCACCAATGGCCTTATCACCCCCCAGTATTCCCGGCAGAACAATCCGTCCTTGCAAGCAGAGAAAAACCAGGCATCATCCGATAAGAGAAGCGACAGCTTTGCTTCTGTGTTGGTACCCCTGGAGAGTGCCAATGATTCGGATATAATTCTCGATATCAGCCCGAACTCCACAGAGTATATTCCCGGGGCCATAAGCATCCCTTATACCGAATTTCTGGTTCCGGGCGGCTCTCTTAAATCCGTATCCGAGATGGCAGCAATTTTGGGAGCGGCAGGCATATCAGAGAATGATGCGCTCCTCATTTACGGCGAATGCCAGCCATGCGGCGGTGGGCCTTCGGCGGCGACTTATGTTTACTGGATAATGAAGTATCTGGGCCATGAGAATGTAAAACTGCTGGACGGAGGCATTGACGACTGGGTGACTGCAAAGCTGCCCACGGTAACCGAGCCTGCGTCTTTACCTTCCCAGATCTATACTCCTGCTATTAAGGCCGATCTTCTGGCCACTTATGAGTTTGTGCATAGCGGCACTCCCCAGACCATAGATGCCAGAACTGCCACGGAATATGAAGCTGGATCGATACCAGGAAGCGTTAATATTCCTTATGATAGTGTCCTGGACGGCAAAAGGATCAGGGATTTAGGGGACCTGGAAGAGCTTTTCTCATCTCTGGATAAGAATAGGCCTGTCGTGGTCTACACCAATACCGGTGTCAAGGCTTCCATGATCTGGCTTGCCCTGAATCTGCTGGACTATGATGCCAGAATTTACTCCTGGCAGGATTGGCAGGCCAATTTGCCCCATCTTAACATCGCCCTGCAGAAGGCTTATGCAAAGCCCAATCCCGCCAAGATAGGAGATGTTGTCCAGATAACGACGGTCTATGAAGAGGAGAATATGAGCATTGCTGCCGCGCCGGAAAACGGCAATCAAAGCGGCAACGAGACTATTCTGACCATCAAAGGGTGCGCTACCTGTGGATTTGGCTCGCCGCAGGGATATGCCGACCTGAGTAGCACCGGTGGCGTGGTGAAGATAGGTTCCCCATCCCAGGCGCAAAAAAGCGCGGCGGAAAAAGGTTTCACTGTATCGGCCAAGGTATTGAGCCCTTCTGGAAATACAGTCTCCCGGGTTATATTGAAACGCATCAAATCCGACGGAGATGAGTTTGCCGGCATTTGGAATGCCAATGTGGCAGCCGGCGTCTACAGAGTAGATATTGTAGCCACTTCTGGAGAAATCACCAAGACCTTCCCGGATGCCATGCAAATTGAGGTTGCAAGCACCAGTAAATATAAGAATCTTGGAAATGAATAACTGGAGCTAAGGTGAACTCCAGCTCATTTGCCTATTTTATTTTATTGGCCGGTCTGCTTAGCTGTGCGGCCGCTTTCCCCATGCAAAATGCGCTCGATAACAACAAGGCCAGCATTTGGTTTGAGAAGGAATATGACAGCTACTTCAAGCCAAATGCAGATGATGGTATGCCTCCGGTCATTTATGGAGTGAGCGTAAGCCCCTCGGCGCTGAAGATCGGCGCTCCCCGAAGCGAGATCAACGCCTTTGTCCATGATGCAGGCAGCATAGAGATGGTCTATGCCGATATCGGCAATCGCATGAACCTCATGCTGGATCTGAATCAAGACGGCAGATACACAGGATACTGCGGCTCCAACCTGCCGCCCGGAGCCTACAAGGTTACCATTGTTGCCATTGACAAATCCGGCAATGCGGCAAAGGACGAATCAGCAACCCTTACCATTCGCGACCCCAATGATCTTAACAGCAACGGAATCGAGGACAGTCTGGAAAAGCAAGGCGGAAAAGATCTGAAGGTGATCGTCCTTCATGACGGCAATCTGAGCGGCGTTGCGCTTTCAGAGGATCGCTTCCATATCCTGCCGGGGAGCGCCTTGACGGTATCCGGCGACAAGCTGGAGAAGATTGCCAGGACCAATGGCGTCAAGGGCATCTACAGGGACCAGAAGCTGAAGGTTTTGGCACTGCCCGGTGAAAGCAGTAGTGCTTCTTCGCTCCCCAATTCTATCGATCATCCCTGGAATATCGATGACCCCCGGAGGGATAAGGGCTACACGGGAAAGGGTGTGACCGTGGCCCTCATTGATACCGGTGCAGATAGTGATCATGAGGTTCTGGCAGGCAAAATTGTGGCCTTCAAGGATTTCGTGAACAATCAAACCGCTTCCTACGATGACAACGGACACGGCACCCATTGCGCCAGCCTCATCACCGGAGAGAAGGGAACGGGCGTGGCACCGGGAGCTAGCCTGGTAGTGATAAAGGTCATGGACCGGGAAGGGGCATGCTACCTATCCGATGCCCTCAAAGCACTGGACTGGTGCCTGGAGAACAAAGATCGCTATGGAATAAAGGTCATATCCTTTTCCGTGGGCGGGGAAAGCCCTTCAGACGGCACGTCTCTTCTGGATGAAGCCTGCAACAAAATGGTGGAAAAGGGGCTAATTATGTGTGTGGCTGCTGGAAACTCCGGCCCGGCCGCCTCATCCATTGTCATTCCCGGCGATGCTGAGAATGTGATAACCGTGGGCGCCGTGGACAGCTTTGGCACTATCTTCGAACTATCCTCGCGCGGGCCGACGGCCAAAGGCGACACCAAGCCCGACCTGGTCACGTTTGGTGTGGATGTGGTCTCCGCCCTGGCCGGATCGAAGAGAGGCATGAGCTCTGTGAGCGGCACCTCTATGGCAGTTCCTCAAGTCTCCGGGGCAGCGGCGTTGCTGCTGGAAGCAAAGCCCGACCTTGCCCCGGCTGATGTGAAGAGGGTGCTGCTCAAGACGGCGGACAACCTGGGAGCGTCCGGGCAGGATAATGTTTACGGCTATGGGGCTCTTAATCTGACCGGTGCCCTGCATAGCATTAGTGCCTCTCGCTCCGGGCTATCGCCCCCCGTTCTGGAGGAAATTGCGCTTAATAGGAACGATGTTTCCGTGGGCGAGCCGGTCATGATCGAGGCGCATGCCTTGGGCGATATCAGGACCATAAATGCCAACATCATGGGGCCGGACAGAAATCTGGAGATACCCATGGACGACTTCGACGGCAACGGCATCTTTTCTGCCCGCTGGGAGACGAGCTTTTGGACTCCGGGCGACTACCAGATAAAGGTCGATTTGCTGGGAAAATTCGGGGAGGTGGACGATAAGGCGGTCCCTTTCCATTTAACGAAGAAGAGGTGAAGCTGGTATGCCAATAGCCTGGCAAGAGATCGCCCGGTTCGGCAAGAAGTTGGTCATTTCCGGGCTTACCAGTTCCAGGTTCGGAAATATCAGCCTACTAGTGGGAGATATGATCTTTATAACCTGCACCGGCAGCATGCTTGACGAGCTGGAGGAAGCCCTGGTAGTGGGGGTTGATTTAGGCTGTCCCTGTGATCAGGACAAGATTGCCAGCAGCGAGACCTGTGTTCATCGGGCCATCTACCGGAGCACCACAAACCAGGCCATCATCCACACCCATTCTCCTTATGCCGTGGCCCTATCTCTATTGGAGCGAACGGCAGTAGAGCCGCTGGATAGCGAGGGCCTGATCTTTTTAGGAACAATGCCCATTGTGGAGGGCCGCTTCGGTACCGATGAGCTGGCCAGGGCGGCATCTTTTGCCCTGCAAACTCATAAGGCATGTATTGCTCGCGGCCATGGAGTGTTTGCCGCCGGCAATAGTTTGAGCGATGCTTATACGGCAGCCTGTATGGCCGAGCATAGCGCTCAGGTGAGATATCTGGTAAAAGCCTATTCAGGGGAAAAATTTATATCGTTATCGCCAATTCATTAATTTGAGCGGGTAATCCTAGTTTTTGAAATCCACACTGAACCCCCACTCTCCTACCCGCTCACTTAAAAATTAATAAAAAGATCTATTAATGCCGAAGGTTAAAGGCCTCCTATGAACTCTTCTCTGGAGCTGGGAAAGATCATGGGCATACCCGTGCGGTTGCACTGGACATTTCTTCTGGTCATCCTTTATGTTGCCTGGGCTTTTGCCTCTTTCAGCCAGATCGTCTACGGAAAGGCTTATGGTTTCGGCGGCATTGAGCCGGCACAGCTGCGATGGCTCTATTCTCTGCTCTTTGCCGTAGTTCTCTTCGCCTGCGTGGCCCTGCATGAGCTGGGCCATTCCTATATCGCCCACAAGAACGGCATCAGCATAAAGAGCATAACTCTCTACTTCTTCGGCGGGGTGGCCTCCATGGAGGAGATCCCCAGGAATCCCCGCCTGGAGCTGCAGATGGCTTTTGCCGGGCCGGCTGTAAGCGGCGTGCTGGGATTGTTCTCGGTTTATTTGGCCGGGCCGGCGGCCGCAATAGGTGGTGCAGGCAATGCTCTGGCCATCATGCTCTGGACACTTGGCATCATGAATATCATCCTCATGGCCTTCAATCTCCTCCCTGCCTTTCCCATGGATGGGGGCCGCCTGTTAAGGGCCTGGTTTGCCACGCGCATGCCTTATGTAAAAGCTACCCGGCGTGCTGCTGATATCGGAAAGATCTTCGCGACGCTCATGTTTCTGCTGGGCCTGTCCTCCTTAAATTTCATGCTCCTCTTTGTGGCGTTCTTCGTTTATGTGGGCGCATCTGAGGAGGAGAAAGCTACCGAAATAAGCGTCAGCCTGGAGGGCATACTGGTCAGAAACATAATGTCCGCAAAGGTGCGCAGCATCGCTCCTGAAATGACACTTGAGGAGCTAAAAGAGCTGATGTTCCGGGAAAAGCATAGAGGCTATCCGGTAATGTCCGGTGAGATCCTGGAGGGAATTGTCACATTGACCGATCTGCAGAAGGTTCCCGAAGCACAGCGCGCCATAACTCGCGTCGATCAGGTGATGGCAAGAAAGTTATATTTGATCGGCCCTGAGGAGGAGGCATCGACTGCCATGAAGATGATGAATGAGCTGCAAATTCGCCGACTGCCTGTGATTGATGAGGGCCGATTGGTGGGCATCGTCTCCCGGGAGGACTTGGTCAGGGCCATTGAGCTGTGCTCTGAGCGGGAACATTAAGAGGTAATCAATTTGGAGAATACGACGGAAAAGATAGATGTAGGTGACGATTCTTCTTGCCGGCTGGTGGAGCCGGTGGAGAATCCCGCTGGCAGCGAGTCCCATGAGATCATAATAGTAGGAACGGCCCATGTCTCAGAAAAAAGCGTGCAGGAAGTAATCAGCAAAATAGAGGAGACGCGGCCCGATATCGTGGCTGTGGAGCTGTGTCTTGCTCGCTATCGGGCTCTTACCGGCCAGGAGGTAGAGAAGGAGATCAAGATCAGTGAGCTTTTAAGTGGCGGAAAGCTCTTTTTCTTCCTGGTGCAGTTGTTTTTGGCCTACATTCAGAGAAAGATCGGCGAGGAACTGGGGGTCAAACCCGGATCTGAGATGCTGGCGGCGATCGAAGCAGCCAAGAGAGCAGGCGCGCGGGTGGCGCTGGTCGACAGGGACATAGGCATTACCATCCAACGCTTCTGGTCGGCTATGGGATTTTTTGATAAGATCAGATTGGTCGGATCCCTGGTCCCGGCGGCTCTTAGCTGGGGAGATGTTGAAGAAATTGATATCGACAGCATAACCCAGGCGGATATAGTCTCCCAGATGATCTCGGAGTTTAGGAAGATCTCCCCGGGGGCAGCGAATGTGCTGGTGGATGAGCGCGACGCCTTCCTGGCTCGAAATCTGCACTTGCTCTCCAAACAGGGCCGGGTGCTGGCCGTTGTAGGGGCAGGCCACAGAGAGGGCATAGTCAGGCACCTGGAGCATCCGGAGAATATTCCCGCCCTGGAGGGCCTCAATGAGAAGCCCGGCAAAAAGATCACCTTCGTCAAGATATTTGGGGTAGCTGTGAGCCTGCTCATCCTGGCCACCATTGCTTTAGTGCTGGTCACGGCCCAGTCCAGCGAGATCATTCTCCGGGCTTTCGTCATCTGGTTCGTAGTAACAGGAGGGCTGTCGGCTTTAGGGGTGGTTCTGGCCAGAGGCCATCCGCTCTCCGCCCTGACAGCGCTCATGGTGGCCTGGATGACGACCCTCAATCCCTTTGTGGCGGCGGGCTGGTTTGCCGGAATGGTGGAGGCCTGGAAGCTCAAGCCGACCGTATCCGACCTGAAAAAGCTGGCTGCTGCAGACAGCTTTGCGCAGATGATGCAAAACCGCCTCTTCAAGGTCATCCTGGTGGCGGCACTATCCAATCTGGGTGCCATGTTAGGGATGTTCATCGGCGTCTATCTCATCTGGCAGTGGCTGGGACTGAACATTTCGGCAGAGATGATCTGGGAGATGATAAAAAATGGCTATTCTTTAATTCTTAATTATTTTAGCCATTTTGGCTAAATAGATTTTGGCAGGAATGATATCAAGATAATTTCCGTTCGGAAACGACGGCAATTCCCGCATCCTTGATCTTGTTCTTGCGAGCTACATTGAGCAGAAAGGGCGTCAGGCTTTCCACCAGGGGGGAGGCGGCCAGGGGACCGGCTTTCAGTGGCCGCAGGCTCTTTATCTCACCGGCCAGCTCCACAACGATATCTATGGCCTCCGCTTCATCGCCGCAGATAAAAGCATCCCCCTTCATCACCCTCTCTTTCTCCTGCAAAGCTGCTGCGCAGATGGTATGAAAGGCAGAGACAACTCTAACGCCTTTGGGGAGCAGGCTCCTCGTCTGCAGGGCTGCGCTTCCCTCGGCGGGTGAATTGTACAAGAAGAACAAGCCATTGTAGATCATGGGCACCACGGGCGAGATGACGATCTGGCTCTTGTAGGAGTCTTTTAGATCCGCTGTAACAAAAGCCAGATGCTCATAGGGCACGCATAGCACGACCACATCAGCCGCAGCAATGGCACTGGCGTTGTCCATGCCCCGTACATGTACATCGCCCGCTCCCAAAAGCTGCAATACCGCGGCGGCGCTCTCCCTGGCTTTATCAACATTTCGTGAGCCTATGATGATCTCATGCTTTTGCCCCCAGCGTACGGCAAATCCCGTGCCGATATCGCCGGTTCCGCCAACGAGAGCAATTTTCATGGCCTACGAATTAACCCTCTATTATTTTACAGTTTTGTGCCGGGCAGCACCTTTTGCATGAGGACGGACGTGATCACGAAGAGAATAACCCCCAGGCTCAGGCTCTTGACTATTCCGATTCGATTAACTCCCAGGAGAACGATGGAGACATAGCAGAGCCAGGGAGGAGTGAATATGAGAAGGCTTTTGGCATACTCTTCCACAGTCTTGCTGCCGCCCTCTGCATAGATGAGTAAAAAACTAAAAACAGTGAGCAGGGGCAGGGTAGTGATGAAGGCGGAGAGCATGCCCCGACCTTGGCCTGCGAAGTAGGCCGTGAGAGCCGTCACCGACCCGCCTAAGAGGAAATATATCACCAATCGCAGGTCGGAGCCCGCCAAATAAGCCAAATAGGGTGCCAATTGCATTTCATAACCTGCTAAAATATAACAAGGGATGGCACGAGATGCGAAAGGGAGTAGCAATGAAGGGGGTAATAAACGTCACCTCGTGCCGCGAATTCCTGCATTATACTATCATAATGCAGCTATCACTATTAGGTCTCTTCTCCTTTATTAAGTTTTAGGTTGAAAAACAGATAGAAATCAAGCCGGTCTTATGGCCGCCTCGACCTCTGCCATTGCAGCATCGGTCTTGATGCCCAGTCCATAAAAATGAGTGCGGGAAGCCCTGTACCCCCTGGCTCGCAGCCGCTCTATTGCATCATCTATCTTGCCGGGGGTGATGTGCAGCCTCTCGCAGATGCTATGATGATCATAGTACATGGGCACCTCGACTTCGCCTGCACATGTGCCGAGGAGTTTTTTTGCCCGGCGGCTGTGGCCCTCCCAAGCAAAGGCCTTCTCGATTGTCTCGGACTCCTGTATCTCGCCCAGCCAGAGAGGGCCGGCCAGGGTCGTCTTGGCAAAGCAATGACCGCACTCACCACCGGGCCGGGGCTCTTCCAGGATAACAAAGCTGCCGCAGCTACGGCAATGCTCGACATAGCCCATTTTTTCCAGGCATCTGTCCGCTGCTTTTGCTCCCTTGATCACACGCAGGTAAGTTCTCACATAGTGATCGGTAACGTGGGTGAGCAGGGGCTGCATGGCTTTATCCAGGCGGGCCAGCTCCCGGGCCGCCAGGCCGAGCAGAATCCTGGCCCCCATCTCCCGGTGATAGTCTGTACGTAGTGGAACTGCCATGTACTTTCTGATACCGCTCATGAGATGGGCCCCGCAGAGGGGCGCCGTGTCGGTGGCGGTGATAAATAGATAAGAGAGAGCGGACCGGCTGGCTGCGGAAAGATAGGA
>Ga0007800_10000922_pt1 | contig 10447 bp, 10 predicted proteins | sample CryBogmetaGMA14M_FD_60366 | JGI IMG/M metagenome (GOLD analysis project Ga0007800, IMG submission 60366) | Freshwater microbial communities from Crystal Bog, Wisconsin, USA - MA14M | ecosystem: Environmental > Aquatic > Freshwater > Lake | place: Crystal Bog, Wisconsin, USA | collected 2009-07-06 | reverse complement strand
TCTCCGGATCCAGCGCCGATGCAGGCTCATCGAGGATAATGATTTCCGGATTATGGACAATCGCCCGGGCAATGAGGACCCGCTGCTGCTGTCCGCCGGAGAGTTCACCAATCAGGGAATGTTTGATATCCAGGATATTGAGCCGCTCGAGCGTCCTGTCAATCGCCATCCGGTCCGCCTTATCCAGGCGCTTGGGAAAGGTCTTCTTCGAAATGAGCCCCAGGGCGACGATTTCCCGTACCGTCGAGGGAAAGTGCGGGTTAAAGGCATTCAGTTTCTGGGGCAGATAGCCGATTTTATGCCAATCCCGGAAGGTTTCCAGATCATGATCAAACAGCCTGATGCTCCCCCGCGCGGATGCGGAAATGCCCAGCAGGACCTTGAGCAGTGTGGTTTTACCGGAGCCGTTGGGACCCACGAACCCCACATAATCTCCGGCAGCAACGGTGAAGGAAATATCGCTTAATACTTCAATCCCGTTATAAGCAAAGCTGAGATTTTGAACATCGATCACGTTTACGGACATTGGAGACCTGCCTTCAGATGTTCCAGATCTTTCTGCATCAGGGCGATAAAGGTGACACCCCCGTCAAGCGCCTCCTTACTAACATTATGACCAGTATACAGCAGCAGCAGAGAGGCGCCTGTTTCCTTCGCTACGGTCTCCGCAACGCGCGGGGAGATGAGTTCCTCATAGAAGATATATTTCAGACCGTTCTTTCGAAGGGTTTTACTCAGATTTACCAGATCCTCCGGTCTGGGTTCGGCATTGGGCGAAAAACCGTAAGCGGCCGCATATTGCAAATGATACCGCCTGGCGAGATAGCCAAAAGCAAAATGGCCGCCGTGAACCAGCACCTTTTTTTCGCAGCCGGACAGGATCTTTTGAAACTGTTGATCGAGGTTCCCGAGCTTTACCTTGTAGTCCTCCGCATTTTTAAGATAAATATTTTTATTATCCGGGTCTCTGCTGATGAAGCCATCCCGGATGTTGTCCACCATCTTCATGGCATTGGAAAAATCCAGCCAGATATGCGGATCCTTGCCGCCATGACCGCGCTCGTGCTCATGCTCTTCTGTTGCCGCGTTTTCCGTCATAACAATCCCCTGACTTGCATCCACAACGATGAGATTCGGATTTTGCGTGCCCTGCAGGATTTTCTGAACCCAGGGCTCCATATATTTGTTCGTATAGATGAAGATGTCCGCCCTATTGAGTTTCATCATGTCACCCGGCTTCGGCTCGAAGCTGTGCGCTTCGACACCCGGGGGAAGCAGCAAGGACGCGTCCACTTTATTTCGGCCGATGTTGCGGGCAAAGTCATAGGACGGAAACAGGGTGGTTATGACTTTGAGCCGGTTGTCTTTTTTTATTTTTTCCTCATCCTTCTGGCAGGAGAGCGTCAGACAGACGACGGCCAGAATGAAAACCAGAAAAACGGTTTTTTTCAAAGTCAAAGGATTCGCAATGTCTCTGTCGCCTTTCATTCACACGCTCCGGAGTTCACAAGCTGTTTATCTTTATTCCTGCCGGTGACATTGCCGGCATACACCCGTGACATGCACATGGACATCGTCAATACGAAAAACGTTCTGTCCGGTAAACGATTCCTGCGCCTGCGACAGGTTCACCGGCGGCAGGCAGGACATGGTTCGGCAGGTTTTGCAGTAAAAGTGCGGATGACTGGGATTGTGCCGGCAGGACATTTCGTAGAGGTTCATCCCCTGATCCGTCGGCAATTCCCGGATGATCCGGTTCTCCCGGAACGAGGATAGGATCCTGTAGATGGTGACCTTATTGATTTTCTGCTCAGGATCCGTTCTCTTCAGGATCTCCCCTGCACTCAGCGGCCCGTCTGCCCGGATCATGACCGTCAGTACGGCAACCCGCCGGGCGGTTTGACTCAGACCGGCCTCCCGGAGGGTCCCTTCCACATTACAGTGCTCTCTTTTCAATGACATATTTACCCTTTATATAAAATGCAACTCGATTGCAATTTATTTTCATGCATTCTTTACCCATGATTCTATTGAGGGTAATGCAATAAAATTGTTGACTTTTAGCAAAAACAGGAGCAGATTCAAGCCCGTATGTCAATGTCACCAGAACCCCGATAAAATGGTGAGGTGATGGTGATTTTCTAAAGACCCAGTATCTCAGACCAGAGAGCGGGGTTTTCTGTTTTTATTTGGAAAGATCATGAAGAAAAATTTGAAGGACTATAGAAAAGAGATGTCAAAAATGCAGGCCGGGTCTGATGCATTGAATAAAAGAATGCCTGTAGCAGCCGATCAAAGGGGTTTCCAAAAGAGAGAGGGTTATCCCAAGATTCCGCCGTCTAAAAAATGGATCACCGCATTACTGCCATTTTTGGTGGCTCTCTTAATGGCTATTCTCGCTCTTATTTCCATTATTTTTTCTGCAGGACTGATAAAATGATTGCTGAAAGACCCAGGTCATATGGATGGGAGGAACAGCCGAACTCTAACTGATCTTGTGGGGTAAGATATAAATAAAGATCACAGGTTCAGTTGACTATTGATGATTGGCAGGGGAAAGAGGGAAATTATGATCGCTCCACCAGAAGAGAAAAAAATATTTTACTATTTCGATGATTTCAAACAAGGACAGGCATTTGATCTGGGTTCCACATCTATTTCTCAGGAAGATATTATTGAATTTGCCCAAAAATACGATCCTCAACCCTTTCATTTGGACAAAGAGGTAGCCGGATTCATTTTTGGAGGTATTATTGCCAGTGGTTGGCATACGGCGGCTTTGTGTCAGCGTCTTCTCGTTGACTCCTTTCTTAGTAAGACAGCCGGCCTGGGGTCTCCCGGTGTAGACGAGTTACGTTTTTTAAAACCCGTACGACCAGGGGATACGCTTTCAGGAAAGCTCACGATCACAGAAATTCGACCCTCCAAAAGTAAGACGGACCGCGGATGGATAAAGGCAAAAGGAGAAATGATCAGACAGGACGGTGAGGTTGTCTTGAGTTTGGTGGGTACGATCATTGTTGCACGACGCACGAATTAACACGAAGCAAGCTTGCTGTTCTTTACTGGTTAGGATATTTGTTCTTCAAAATTTGACTGTGTATCGAAAATATTCTAAAAGCGACATAAGAAACATTAAGCATGCCCATACTGGAGAGAAGAAATGAAGCCTTTTGCGACCATCGCCATTGTGATTTTTTCGTTTATCGCCATTGGACATCTTATCCGCATGTTCTTTAAATGGGAGGTCATTATCCATGACATTCACATTCCCTTATGGGTGAGTGGTATTGCCGTTATTATTTTTGTGGAGCTTGCCTATATGCTTTGGCGGGAATCCCATCAAAGAAAGTAAGACACCCTTTCTTCGGTTTGTCATAGCTGGAAAGACTAAAAATATTAGTGAGGTGCCGCAGGAGGTAGGGAATCAAGGTTAATGAAAACACTTTATTTTGAAGATTTCGGAACGGGGGATCACTTTGAATCGCCGGGTATCACCATAACGGAGGCGGCCATCATCGATTTTGCCATGCACTTTGATCCACAGCCCTTTCATATGGATCGGGAGGCGGCAAAGGAGTCCATCTATGGAGGCCTCATTGCCAGCGGCATCCACACCACTGCGGTCACCTTCCGTTCATTTCTTCTGACGGGTATACTGACCAACAATTTAGGATCGCCGGGCTTTGATGAACTACGCTGGCTCCGGCCTGTTTATCCGGGCGATACGCTGCGGACGATGGCCGAAGTCATCGAGGTTCGCCCCTCCTCTTCCCGACCCGACCGCGGAACGGTCCGTTTCCGGTGCATCACCCTGAATCAGCGCAACGAGCCGGTGCAAACAGTCCTTTGTAATCAATTGCTGAAACGAAGGTCAGACAAGGCTAAATCTTGACCTTCCCCCCAATAACCGGTCCAGATGGGAATGCGCTTTTATTCTGATAACGATGATGTCTCGAAAATTTATGATCCTGTTTGGAATGACCATCGGCTCCATTGCAGGCGGGTATATACCCACTCTACTGGGAGCTAACACATTTTCAGTAACCTCATTATTTGGAAGTACTGCCGGTGGAATACTCGGCATATGGCTGGCATTCAAAATTTCCCGCTAAATGAGCTGCCATGCGATAACGGCTCCGGATTTTGTGAGAGCGATCTGGTATATTTAGAATCATCCTATGGATATTCGTTCCGAAAGCAGCAAACAGTGACGGCGCAAACGCCTGAAGAACGTTATCCCAATAGTCTAAAAAAGCAATCAGGAGAGAGGAACCATGCAAGAGGATCAAACTTCAAACGGCAAAGTGGCCGAGACAGAAAAAGAGCTCGTAAAAGAGAACAGCGGCACGGAGAAGATTGTCGATAAACAAGTCATCGAACCGGAGAATGCTCTGCCGGAGGTGACCATCGAAGCGCTTCCCGAAAGGATCCGGGTGGCATGCGCCAGTGCGGGATGGTTGAAACTGTTGCCCGTCCAGGCCCGGGCGATTCCCTATATCCTCGCCGGACGGAACCTGATGGTCCAGTCACAGACGGGGAGCGGAAAGACAGGGGCATTCATCCTGCCGATCCTGGAGCGGGTGGATATGGCGAAGAAAGCTTGCCAGATCCTGGTCCTCGTGCCCACCCGTGAGCTGGCCCTTCAGGTCTCCCGCGAAGCAGAACTCCTCGGCAGCGATCTCAAGATGGGAACGGCTGCGGTGTATGGCGGCGTGAAATACGGTCCTCAGCTCGATGCCTTCCGGCAGGGCGTGCAGCTCGTCGTGGGGACGCCGGGGCGCATTCTCGACCATCTTCTCAAAGGGGCGCTTTCCCTGGAGAACCTGAAAATCATCGTCTTCGACGAGGCCGACCGCATGCTCTCCATGGGGTTCTATCCCGACATGAAGCGGATCCAGCAGTTTCTTCCCTCCCGGCCGATCAGCGGTTATATGTTTTCCGCAACCTTTCCCGCCTACGTGATGCGTCTCGCCGGCGAGTTTCTCAGCCATCCCGAGTTTCTCAGCCTGAGCCGGGATCATATCCATGTGGCCGGGACGGATCACATCTACTATCTCGTGCCGGGGATGCAGCGGGAACGATCCCTCGTCCGGATTATCGAAGTGGAGAACCCCGTCTCCGCAATCGTTTTCTGCAACACGAAGTCAACGGTGCACTATGTGTCTGTGGTTCTCAAGCGTTTCGGATACGACGCCGACGAACTGAGCTCCGACCTCGCCCAGGGGGCACGGGAACGGATCATGGGGCGGGTGAAGAAGGGGACCCTCCGTTTCCTCGTGGCAACCGATGTGGCGGCCCGGGGGATAGACATTCCCGACCTGTCCCATGTGATCCAGTATGAACCGCCGGAAGACCCGGAACTCTACGTCCACCGGGCGGGACGCACGGGGCGCGTGGGGGCGAGCGGCGTGGCCATTTCGATCGTGGCGGGGATGGAGCAGTTCAAGCTCAGGGAGATTTCCCGCATCTTCGATATCGACCTGCATGAAAAAACACTTCCCACCGATGAGGATGTTGAAACGATCGTTTCACAGCGGGTGATCGCCTCTCTGGAGGCCGAACTCCGTTCACGGGACAGCCTGGAAAACGAGCGCATGCAGCGCTTCATCCCCCTGGGCCGGAGTCTGACCGAGGCGGAGGAGGAATCCCCTCTGATTGCTATGCTTCTCGATGATTACTATCAACGGACCCTTCAGGCCCCGCCAGAGACCCCTGCGGTCGAGGAAGCGCCCCCTGCCCCCGACGGAAAGAAGGAACACGCACCATGGAGGGACGGTCGCCGCAGCGCAACGGCACAGCGGCCGGGAACCCGTCGTCGAAAGGACAAGGATAGAAAGAGTCACGCCCCGCGTGACTGATGTCGGCCCCGTTTTCTCCTTGACAGGCCCGGGGGCGCTTCCTATACTTGGCTACTCATATCAAAGAGTGATAAACAGAAAACCGTAGAATATTCATAAGGATAATTGAATCGAATTCAAAAAGTTCCGCTCATGACCCGTCTTAAAAAGTCTCCCGCTTCACCTGGTTCCCTTTTATTCCGTATCCGGCTGATTCTGGCCACGGGATGGGACATCCTGCTGGACGGCTTAACGAATTATCAGATTAACGGTAATACCAATCAGGCAGCGGCTATTGCCCTCTATGCCATTCTGTCCATCATCCCGCTTTTCATCCTGACCATCCTGATGGCCGGTCAGTTTTTCGGGTCCGACCCGAATATTCAGCGTGAAATCATCGACGGAATGCGGGGCCTGCATCCCTACTTTTCGGGAGACCTGCTGATCCAGTTGGGACGGATCGATGAAAAACAGCATATCCTCGGCGGGGTCGGCATTATCAGTCTGATCTGGTTTTCCGCCATGATCTTCGGCGCAATCGAAACGGCCTTCAATATCATCTTCCGGTCAAAATCCTATCGAAACTATATTGTCTCCAAATTATTAGCCATCGCGATGATCCCCCTGGGATGGGCTGTCGGTGTGGCCAGTGTCGTTCTCACCTACGTCACGACCATTCTGGCCCAGCAACCCACGATGTTTAAGGCAGAGATTCTGATTATTCACGGCTTTTTATTTCGCTATGTGATCCCGTACCTCGTTACCGTTGTTTTTTTTACGATTGTCTACAAAATCATTCCTCCTGTTAAAGTCAGGCTGGGCCTCGCTCTGACGGCAAGCGCCATTTTTTCAGCACTCATGGAAGTGGCAAAACAGTTTTTCACCTGGTATGTGTCCAACTACACCCGCTACAATGTCATCTTCGGCTCCCTGGAAACAGTGGTTATCCTGGTCATCTGGGTCTTTTATATGGCCCTGATCCTGCTTTTCTGTGCAGAGCTCATCTCTTCCTACCAGCGCAGAGATTTGATCCTTCTGGAGAAAGCCCTGCTGAAGCCCGGTAAAAACCGCAAAAAAATCGATGAGCGCCTCTTCAAGAAATTCGGCCGCGTCTATCCGAAGGATGCCTTTATCTTTAAAGAAGGAGATCCCGGCCGTGAAATGTATTACATCCTCACCGGGCATGTCCGATTGGAAAAGAGGGCCGGCCAGGTCAAAAAGGAGCTGGCGGAGCTGAAGACGGGGGCCTATTTCGGTGAAATGGCCGCGCTGATTGATGCCCCCCGCACCGCATCCGCGATCGCAAATGACAACTGCCATCTGGCCGTTATTGACGGAGATACTTTTCGGCACCTCATACGGGAAAGTGGAGAAGTTTCCCTTTTTATGCTAAAGGAATTTTCCCGGCGCATCAAAAACACCAATGCCGTCCTGGAAGAACTGACCCAGGAATGGATTAAGCTGATGGCCATTCTCTATTTCTTCAAGGAATGGCCCTTGAAAACCGGCCAGGACCCCGTGGGCGAACTGGCCGGATACACGGGGAAAGAACCTGCCGATATCCAGGAAGTCCTGAAAGAGCTCAGTGACGAGGGTGTCCTCGCGGTTCAGAATGAAAAGGTTACGGCATTCATCAAGGAAAAAGCCTGGAACCTGCTCAGCAAGCACGTTTTCGGATAACGGATTGAGGCACATTCCTATGAGTAGAACCATCACGATGGAACCTCTGAAAATTATCTTTGCCTCCATTGCCCTGATGATTTCACTGTGCATGATGCCCCAAACATTGGTGGCAGAGGAAAACTTTCCCGTCCCCACCGGCGCGGTGAATGATTTCGCCGGGGTCATCTCCGCGGAATACCGGCAGAAGATGGAACAACTATCCCGGGAAGTCCTGGAAAAGACCGGAACAGCCCTCGTGGTGGCCACCATTACCACCATTGGCAATAATGAATTCAATGATTACGTCAACCGTCTTTACTCGGCCTGGGGCATCGGCAAAAAGGGAGAAGACAAGGGAGTCCTGATCGTTCTGACCCTGAAGGAAAGAAAAGTCCGGATTGAAACGGGCTATGGCGTGGAAGGTATTCTCCCGGACGGGCTGGTGGGGGAAATCCGGGATCGATCCATCATCCCCTGGCTTAAAGCGGGGGATTACGGCAAGGGACTGGCCGAAGGCATGTCCGCGATCGCCGGCATCGTGGCGAAAAATGCTAACGTCACGCTGATTGGCCAGCCGGCTAAGATCCAGCCCCGACCGCGACAAGTCAGAAGTGGTAGCCACTGGCTATTCTGGCTGGTGGTCCTGCTCATTCTCGCTCCACTGCTCGGCACTCGTCAGGGCAGGGATATGCTTCCCTGGATTCTGCTGGGATTCTTCAGTGGTGGTGGCGGTCGAGGGAGTGGTGGTGGATTTGGAGACTTTGGCGGCGGTGGGTTCGGTGGATTTGGCGGTGGCAGCAGCGGCGGCGGCGGTGCCGGCGGTGATTTTTAATTTGAGGTGATTTTATGGCGAAGATACCCAATAAACCCGAAGAGATTTTTTCTGAAATCACAAATGACTTCAAGGGCATTTTTGGAACTGAACTGATTTCCATCATTCTTTACGGAAGCGGCGCCCGGGGAGATTACATATCCGGAATATCGGATATTAATTTTCTGTTCATCCTCACCCAAAAGGGGATCGAAGATCTCTCCAGAGTCCTGGGCCTGGCAACCCGCTGGAAAAAGCGGAATGTCGCCACCCCCCTCTTTATGACCCAGGATTATATCCTGTCTTCTCTGGATTCCTTTCCCGTCGAATTTCTCAACATGAAACGGCATCATGTGCTGGTCTTTGGCGAGGACGTCCTGGCGGCGCTGACCTTTCAGCCGGAGCATCTAAGACTGCAGATTGAACGGGAGCTTAAGGCAAAGATTCTCCATTTGAGGAAAGGCTATCTGGAAACGGAAGGCAAGGATAAGAATATTCGACAGCTCATCAAAATTTCCCTGACATCGTTCGCCGCCCTTTTCCATGCCCTGCTTTATCTGAAAAACCTTGAAGTCCCGAAAGCGGGACGCGATGTCTTCCCGGCAGCCGCAAAGGCCTTTGCCATCGACGCGGACGTCTTCATGAAATGTGCGGACGTCAAGGAAGAAAAAGACCATTTTTCATCCTCTGAAATTCAGAAGCTTTTTAAAGACTATCTGAGGGAAGTAAACCGACTATGTGATATCATAGATCACCTGGAGCTATGATATCTGCCGGAATAATCAATAAATGATGCAGGAGGTATAGTATGACTAAAGGAAAAATTACTTTTTTCGCGACCATTGGTGTCATTCTCTTACTCGTGATTTCCCTTTACGGATTTTTTAAGGGAACCTACAACCGGTTCGTGTCCATGGATGAGGCCGTAAAAAGTTCCTGGGCACAGGTCGAAAATCAGTTACAGCGCCGCTACGATCTGATTCCGAATCTCGTGGAGACCGTCAAGGGTTATGCGAAACAGGAGCAGAACGTCCTCGTGGAAGTCACCAATGCCCGGGCCAAGGTCGGCGGTGCAGCCAATGTACCGGACAAGATCACGGCCAACAATGAGCTGTCGGGCGCCCTGAGCAGACTGATGGTGGTTGTGGAAAGGTATCCTGACTTGAAATCCAACCAGAATTTTATCCGGCTTCAGGATGAACTGGCGGGTACAGAGAACAGGATTGCCGTCGAGAGGATGCGCTACAACGATGCGGTCAAAGCTTATAATGTGGCCATCAGAAGCTTTCCGGCCAATCTGTTAACCGGCATGTTCGGCTTTGCGAAAGCCACTTTCTTTGAAGCCCCCTCCGCAGCGAAGGCCACACCGCAAGTCAAATTTTAGCGTTTCAAATATTCTGATTTCAGCTCCCCTGCCCTTTTACGGGCGGGGGAGAACATCGGATCGATCCATGAAGAATGCTATTCCATCCGGAATGGGAAGGGGAGGAGTTGCGAAATCATCAGGTGTTGATAGTTTCCCCTGCCATCATCGATGACGACCAGTGTTCCTTTGTCAAACTCAGCAATAATCTGCCGTTCGTCCGGCGCGGGAGCCCCGATCCGGTTATCGGGGAATATGTTCAGAACAGCCTTGAAATGGGTATCCCCTTCCGAAATGGCTTTGTAAAGCGCCACCTTCATGGCCGTTTCGGTATATCCCAGGATCGCATTTTCAACATTGCAACCCGTATAGATTTTACCCGAAGAGGTCAGCACGGCCGCCCCGACCGGAATGTTTGAATAAGGGGCGTAGGCATAAAAGGTTGCTTCCCGGGCTTTGTCCAACATTCTCCCGACCTCGTCCTGTGTCAGCTCTTCGACAAACCACTTGCGGTAAATCCGGTCATAGGTCCCATCCTGCCTGATTCTCTGCATTCCTTCATCGATCAAACCCAGAAGCTCTTGGTTGCCCTTTTTTACCACATAATAGAGTGACGAAACCTCCAGGGGGGTACTAACGGGAAAAACATCCCTGAGATTATACTTCCGGATATTGAAAAGGGCTGTCCTTTCACTTCCCACGAAAGCATCGGCCTTGTTCTGAAAGACCGCCAGCAGGGCTTCCGACTCCGTATCATAAAGAACAGGCTTG
>Ga0007800_10000921_pt1 | contig 10464 bp, 10 predicted proteins | sample CryBogmetaGMA14M_FD_60366 | JGI IMG/M metagenome (GOLD analysis project Ga0007800, IMG submission 60366) | Freshwater microbial communities from Crystal Bog, Wisconsin, USA - MA14M | ecosystem: Environmental > Aquatic > Freshwater > Lake | place: Crystal Bog, Wisconsin, USA | collected 2009-07-06 | reverse complement strand
CTGCTAATCCGACGCTTAGCCGTGAAACTCCTTCGCTTGCTCATCATCCGGGGTATCCCCTCGAAAGCCGCAATGTAAGCACGAACAACAGTGGCAATAATCGCCGACAGGCCCTTTTTCTTCCTGAACTCCCGAAGTTCTTCTGACCCGTGCATACCAGCGTAAAGTTGCACAAAGTAGCGCAATATGGTGACTAACGGGAACAGAAAAAGCACCACAAGCGGAAAGTTTTTTACCGCGACCCAAACATGGTTCCGTTCCACCCAGAACAATTTATCGAGAGAGAACTTACCTGTCGTCATCGAATAGTAGTGTATTACTTCACAACCTGGGACAACAACGGCCCTCCAGCCTGCCCATCTGAGTCGGAGCCCCAGGTCAGTGTCTTCACAGTATGCAAAAAAATCTTCATCAAACAAGCCGATTACCCTAAGGGCCTGCATTCGGAACAGACAGGCACAGCCGCTGACTAATAATACTTCTTTGGGCCCGCTTAATACAGGAGGGACACGTCCTTTCTTCGCCTGTCGAGACATACCGTCAAAGGAAATGCCCACGCCACAGGAGTCAAGAAAACCCGGCCGGTTACCGTCCAGGATAATTGAGCCCACGGATCCAATCGAGTCGTCCCTTTCGGCCGCTGCAACCAACGAACTCAACCACTGAGGCGATGCTATGGCGTCATTGTTGAGAATCGCCACGTAGTCCCCAGCCGCATCTTGAATCCCCCTGTTGTATCCGCCGGCGAATCCCAAATTCACTTCATTACGAAGTACCCTACAATCTGGAAATCCTGCTGCTACTGTATCTAGAATAACTTCACTTGATCCGTTGTCCACTACAATCACTTCGATGGGTCTGTACTCTTGTTGGAACACACTCTCCAAACACCGGCACAGGATGTCTTTCTGGTTGAATGAAGCTACTACTACAGAAACCAAGGGCGACGAAGGAATTTTCACCGGATGATTATCCATCTTGCAGCCTCTTTTCACCAGTGTATAGAAACCGGAACTTGTAATAAGAGTAACGATTCGGCAGATAAAAAACTATCAAAAGGAATATGTCTCAACATAGGTGATCGAACCGTGCCAAACTTCAAGATGCTTTCATGGTATACGAGGCAGGAAACACTAGTCTACTGTGATTCCGGACGAAGGATAACCTTCAGCCACGCTCCGAAACTAGTTGCCAAGCTCCATGCCAGCCGGGGATTAGCTACAGCCTGAAACAACTTTCGGCCAATTATAGCCGGTCTCAAATAGAATTTTCGAATCATCCTAGCCCTTGCCACATCGAGATCTTTTTTCGTCAATCCGTGAGGCACGAATACCGTCCGTAACATGTTCATCTTCCGCCAATCCGGTTCAAATGTTCCCATTTCCCCTGCAATTCCAAACAAATCGCTTCCCGGAAATGGAGTGAGCTGCATGACCGAGATATCGTCCAGGGAAAGCCGCTGTGCAAGATCAAGAGTAGCCTCCAGAGAGGCCATGGTCTCTTTCGGGAAACCCACCATAAAAAACCCCTTGGTCTTTAGCCCAGCCTCCTTGCTCCACCGGACAGCGCTCTCTATTTGCTCGATATCTAGATTCTTGCCCATGGCGGCCAAAATGGAGGGATCGCCGGATTCAATTCCATACGAGATGTGCCAACAGCCAGCCCTTCGCATGAGCTTCAGCAGATCTGCGTTGACGCGATCAGCTCTTCCAAGACATGACCAAACAAGATCGGTCTTTTCTGCGATGAGCCGCTCACAAAATTCCTGAACCCCTTTCCTGGCAATAACGAACGTGTCATCTTCGATCAATACTTCTTTCACCCCATAGTTTTTCGCCAGATCCTTTAGCATTTCAACTGCATAAGCAGCACTGTAAGAACGGCATCGATTGCCAAAAACTGATCGATCGCAAAATAGGCACCGATTGGGACATCCTCGCGTTAGGACCACAGATGCACAGGGATATCTCCTGACACGTAAAGGAGAGGGGCGAAACGCATAGGGAAAGCCCCGTACCCTCGACCAAGCCGGAAAAGGCAATTCGTCAAGATCGCTGATGAGAGGACGTTTGTCGTTTAATCGGATTGAGCCTTCTTGTCTAACCGCTGTACCAGGAATACTGTCAGGGATATCATAGATCTTTGTGATTGAATCAAGCAATTCCCGGAAAGTTGCCTCACCTTCCCCGACCACCGCTAGGTCAAATCCCGAGAACTCTGAAAGAGTCTCCACAGGGAGTGCGGTTACGTGACAACCTCCTATGGCGGTTATTATCTTGGGCCGAAAGTTCTTGATTCGGACTGCGAGTTCCCCTGCCGCCACTATACCCGCCGTCGTCGAACTGATCCCGACCAAATCTGGCTGTAGATCGATAATTTCTTTAAAGCACTGGTCGATGGACAAATTTTCTGCCGCAGCGTCAATGACTTGAACCGATGCGCTCGTCATTTGTGCTATCGCGGCTAGGCATGCCAGACCAAACGACGGCTGGGAACTTCCAGCACCGGAAAAAACTCCGTATCTTTCCTGTAGTGTTAAAGGAGAGGATACTAGTAGGATTTTCAAATTCATTGGTCAACTTATCCCCTGGCCTTCATGTCCAGCACGTCTTTCACCCTTCGTAATAGCCTTTTCTTCTGTCAGCAGGGCCAATTGTTGAGTAAGTCTTCTGATTTCTCGTCGGTGTCTGGATACGACGGCCGAGAACTGAAGGCAAATAAGAAAAACAAAAACTATTGAGATAAGGAACAATGTGGTAGTCGGAGCCACAGCGCCTATCAAGGCGGTAAGAAAAATCAGCCAGTCGTACCTTATCACGACGATCAGCATCGTCAGTCCTACTCCTAGCCAAAGCCAGCAGTACGCTATGTCAAGCTTTTCTTTTTGAATCATCCTTATGATTAGGATCAATAATGACAGACTGATAATAACTGAAGCGACGATCTGTTTAGGAGACATGCTTCCTCCACTGCCGGTAACCGAGGAGGACCATCAAAATGGATAGACACATCTTTATCAAGTAATAAAAAGGCCCTAAGCCGGAATGAATCGATGCACCACCTCCCCGTTCCTCCATCCTAACGGACCTTTCTGTTATTTTGATGCCAGCATAATGTGACATCAACAAAACATCTACATCAGGATAATCTGCTGGAAATTGAGCCTTCGTGTACAGTGTAAGAGCCTTTTTCCCAAGACATTGAAATCCGGACGTAGGATCGGATAAACGTGTACCGGTCGCGAGGGAAAAAACCAGACTGAACAATCTGGTTCCGAGGCGCTTGAGCAGACTCGTTGTGTACCCACACCCCTCCAGATACCGCGACCCCAGTGTCAAGTCAGCTTCGCCGGTCAGAACAGGATCGAGCAATTTTATAATCTCCTGGGCAAGATGCTGGCCATCTCCGTCCATTTGCAACACAATCTGGAAATCTCCTTTTATTGCATAAAGATATCCGGTCACCAGAGCAGCCCCGTAACCCAAGTTGACGACGTGTGACACCACTGCGGCACCGGCTGCCAACGCATCCTTACGTGTCCCATCCGTTGAGCAATCATCGATAACCAAGATTGCGGCATCAGGCAGAATCTTCCTGACAGAACGTACCACTTCACCGACTCTGCCCTCCTCGTTACAAGCTGGTATGATCACCAAGATCTTGCCATTATGTTCATTCATAACGAACTGCCATGGAACACTGCGGGGCTTCTTGCACGAGAACATCCTTGTTTTTTTCGCTGCTAATCTATCCTCAAGAACGGCCTTTCTATAAGGCCATAAGTTGCCATGGAAAACATGTACGTTATACCGAATGCTAAGAAGAATAGCTTCGCCCCGGGTGCGAAACCTAGTGATCTAAGGAATTCTATCACGAAGGGATGGAGCAGATACATGCTAAAACTCACTAGCCCAACATCTAGGAATGCCTATTTCCAAGTCTGCACTTGAATTCGGTATCAAGACATAAACCTTTCTTGTTTTGGATTTAGGATCAATTCGCTTTCCGAATTTCTTCACAATACCTTTGAACTCTTTACCGGAGGAGCTTACAAATAAGGCGTCCCTACCCTTCTGAAAAGACGGCAAAGCTGGTTCGGGAACATTTACCACTGCGAAAAGCTGAGTCGCGTCAACAATGTCGAAGAGCTTATCCAGTCTCTCTACCGCTTCATGAGGATACTTGTGACGCTGGTCGATGTGCCCCGTGAAAGGGGCTTTGACGCTGCACGCGCGAAGATCTATTAGCGCCAGCGCTAGTACCTGTTTGGCTTCCTGGAGTTCTGCCTCTTTAACCTCAACAGATGTTTCCGCCGTTAAGAATTCCTGTTGTGTACTCGCACCTTTTGCGAACACTTTTTGTTTTACCTTGGCATTTCGTTTGGCGCCTTTAAGAGCGAGTTCCATCGAATTAATCCTGTTCTGTGCCCTTTCAGCATTGGCAACGGCCCGAATTTTCGACATCTCAACCACAACATGTCCCTCAGGTACAAGGTCTCCTTCCTCGTAGTTGAAACGTTCTATAATTCCTGAAAGTTCGGTGGCCACGGTTGCCGCCCTAAAAGGCTGGAGTATCGCCCCCTCTATGATCAGACCCTTGTGCAACGGGCTAATTGGAGCAGCATCGTATTGCCCGATCGCTACGGCGCGTGAATGCTGTGCATATTCTGATTCTTGGTGTTCAGATGCTGCCACGAGCCGAGGTTGGTCGGTGGTGAACCAGAAAATTAGAACACATAACATCACAAAATAATGTTTCATAACTAACCAATCACTGATTATAATGCCCCATAACATTAATTTAACGCTGCATATATCATATATAATTATGTTTATCAATCCAATAAACAAGAATATCAAATGGATCGAAAACGGGGTGTTTCTCCGATGTCTTTTGTTCATGTTCAAGGGTGTTGTTCAATACTTGACAAATGTCGGCTATAGGGGTTAAGTGTCTTAACCCCTGCGAAGTTGCCGGGTGTCCACGGAGGAGAAATCCTGATGGAAGCAATGGCAGTCGATTCGACCAAGCCCGAGGAAGATAGCCGCTGGCGTTTGATAAACAGGACCATTCGTCTTCACGGCAGTGCTCCGGATGCGCTCATTGAAACCTTGCATGGTGTCCAGGAACGCTTCGGCTTTCTGGATCTTGACGCTCTGAAATACGTTGCCGGTACGCTCAAGGTGCCTCTTAGCAGAGTCTACGCGGTGGCCACCTTTTATCACTACTTCACCCTCAAACCTCCGGGGGAACACACTTGTGTAGTTTGCAAAGGCACGGCCTGCTACATAGGCGGGGCTGCCGGTATTCTGGACGACATAAACCAGACTATTGGTATCAGTCCCGGAGAGACCACTACTGACGGGAGAATTTCTCTATTGACCGCAAGGTGCCTCGGTTCATGTGGCCTGGCCCCCGCAGTAGTTTTGGACGGACAGGTTTGTGGAAGAATGACCCCCGACGCAGTACTCGAGAAAATAGGGAGTTGGACTAGCCATGACGATGATGCTTGAGGATCTTCAGGATATTGCACGGATCGAACATGACAGGCACGATTCGTTTCAGCATCACATTAACGTCTGTATTGCCGCAGGATGCCTCTCGTGTCAAAGCGACCTCGTCAAGGATGCACTGGAAAAGGAAGTTCTTCGCCGTGGCCTTGAGAAATCGTGTAATATCAAAGGTGTAGGATGCCTTGGGCTCTGCGCGGCAGGACCGCTGATTGCCGTCGAGCCTGAGGGAACATATTACCAGGGGGTGAAAGTTTCGGATGTTTCGGACATAGTTGACGCACTGGGAGGAAGTCCTGTCGGAAGACTTGACTGTTCAAGCCAGTTACCGTTTTTCAAGCGTCAGCACAAAATTGTTCTGGAAAACTGCGGTAAAATAGACCCCGAACGCATAGAGGACTACATTGCGGCGGGTGGATACGAGGTTCTTTACAATGCATTGAGAATCATGACCCCCAACGAGGTAATCTCCGAAATCTCCACAAGCGGTCTGCGAGGGCGTGGCGGTGCAGGATTTCCAACAGGTTTGAAATGGACTGCTGTGTCAAAAGCCGTCGGCAGCAGGAAATATGTTGTCTGCAACGCCGATGAAGGTGATCCCGGCGCTTTTATGGATCGCAGCGTACTGGAGAGCGATCCGCATCGTGTGTTAGAGGGCATGGCCATTGCAGCCTATGCTGCAGGAGCACGTGATGGTTTCATTTACGTTCGGGCCGAATACCCTCTTGCAGTGAAACGACTCCGGAAGGCAATTACGCAGGCTGAGCGACTGGGAGTGTTGGGACGGAATATTTTCAATACGCCATTTGATTTTAGTATAAAGATTCGGCTGGGCGCCGGAGCATTTGTTTGCGGTGAAGAAACAGCGCTCATCGCCTCGATTGAAGGTCGGAGGGGCACTCCTCGACCGCGTCCGCCATTCCCATACGAATTCGGATTGTGGGGTTACCCAACCCTCATTAACAACGTAGAAACATTCGCCAATGTAACGACGATCATCCGAGAGGGCGGTAAGTGTTTTGCTGGTATAGGAACGGAAAAAAGCAAGGGCACCAAGGTTTTTGCTCTTGCGGGACGTGTGAATAATACAGGCCTCATCGAAGTCCCAATGGGCACAATACTCCGTGACATCGTCTTCGATATCGGTGGTGGTATTCCGGAAGGACGGAAATTTAAGGCTGTCCAGACAGGCGGGCCATCGGGTGGTTGCATTCCCGAACAATATCTGGACATGCCTGTGGACTACGAGTCACTGGCTCAAGTGGGATCAATAATGGGCTCCGGTGGGTTGATTATTATGGATGAAACGTCGTGCATGGTGGATGTGGCGAAGTTTTTTATGGAGTTTTGCATGACGGAATCTTGCGGTAAATGCGTGCCGTGTCGTGTGGGAACCACTCAATTATACCATCTACTATCGCATATCACCAGCGGCAGGGGGAAACTTTCGGACATTGACATGCTCGAGGAGCTTAGCGATCTAGTCAAGAATACCAGTCTTTGCGGCCTCGGCCAAACAGCCTCCAATCCTGTTATGAGTACTCTCAAATATTTTAGGGAAGAGTATCTGACCCACATTGAGGAAGGAAAATGTACGGCTGGAGCCTGTAAGATGAACACCAGCAAGGAGGGCAGATGACAACCCCTGCATACCTTCAGGGTAAGTCCGTCCGTAGTGATCTTAATCCCGCGCGTATAGTGATGTTGAGGATCGATGATCGGGACATCAGCGCGCGGGATGACGAAACCATCCTTTCGGCAGCTCGTCAGAACGGCATTCGCATACCGACGCTGTGTCACCTCGACGGCTTGTCGGAACGGGGGTCATGTCGCCTGTGTATTGTTGAAATTAAGGGATCCCCTAGACTACTTCCTTCGTGTGTAACCCTTGTGAGGCAGGACATGGAGGTAATTGCCAATTCTGAGCGAGTAGTCGACTACAGAAAAAAGATCCTTGAACTACTGTTCACAGAACGCAACCATGTGTGTTCCGTCTGTGTATCGAATGGACACTGTGACCTTCAGGCTCTTACGTTGGATCTTGGTATGACGCATGTTCACTACGATTACCTATATCCTCGCTATTCGGTGGATGCGTCACACGACCGATTTTCAATAGACCATAACCGGTGCGTACTCTGCGTGCGTTGCGTGAGGGTGTGTGATGAAATTGAGGGTGCCCACACATGGGACATAATGGGGCGTGGCATAACTTCACGAGTAATAACAGACCTTAATCAGCCGTGGGGATCTTCGGAAACATGTACTGGTTGTGGAAAATGCGTTCATGTTTGTCCCACTGGGGCACTCTCCGAAAAAGGAAAGTCTGTAGCAGAAATGACAAAAAGGAGACAGTTCTTGCCTTACTTGCAGTTAATGCGCAGGGAAGAGCTGAAATGAGAAAACTTCATATGCAAAAGGGCTCCATTAAGCCTCCCGCAAATAACATGTGGAGGACTCACACTTGACAAACAAAGTTAGGATAGCAACCGTGTGGCTTGACGGGTGTTCCGGCTGTCATATGTCGCTGCTGGATCTTGACGAACGACTAGTGGAATTATCGGCCAAGCTCGACTTGGTTTATGGTCCGCTCGTAGATGCCAAGGATTTTCCGGAAAAAGTCGATGCTACCCTCGTTGAAGGTGCGGTGAGCAGTTATGAAGATGAAAAGAGGATCTACTTGATCCGTGAACGCACAAGGATTCTGATCTCTTTCGGTGACTGCGCCGTAACAGCGAATGTACCGGCCATGCGCAACCAGTTCAAAGTCGATGATGTGCTCGCCAGGGCTTATCTGGAAAACGCTTCCTTGCGTAACCAAATTCCCCGTGAGGCTATTCCACAACTATTGAGTCGTGCTCGTCCTGTTCATGAATTCGTCAACGTGGATGTGTTCTTACCGGGATGTCCGCCTCCATCAGATGCAATTTTCTTTATAGCAAATGAGCTTCTGGAGGGACGCACCCCCGATCTTACAGGCAGAATCCGTTTTGGAGCATAATTATACCCCGGAGGCGCTTTCATGGCACTGAGAATTGTCATAGATCCTATCACACGAATTGAAGGTCACGGAAAGATCACTATACACCTTGATGAAGCAGGCAATGTGTACGATGCCCAGTTTCATGTCACCCAATTCAGGGGGTTTGAAAAATTTTGTGAGGGGCGACCCTACACTGAAATGCCTTCTTTAGTGGAAAGAATATGCGGTATCTGTCCGATCAGCCACTCAATTGCTTCAGCCAAAGCCTGCGACGAGATTCTCGGTGTCCGTATCCCTGAATCTGCGGCCAAGCTCAGGCGCCTAGTGAATTGTGGAGAGTTTATTCAGTCCCATGCCCTTAGTTTTTTCCATCTCTCTTCACCGGATTTGCTCCTTGGTTTTGACTCGGATCCGGCGAAACGCAATATCGTAGGAGTTATAGAATCGAACCCATCCATTGCAATGGACGGAATACGTCTTAGGAAAATCGGTCAACAGATCATCGAGGGGTTTGCCGGTAAACGAATTCATCCCTCATGGGTGGTTCCGGGTGGGGTGAACGCGCCTCTGACCGAAGAATCCCGTAAGATGATGCTCTCCCTGATCCCGGAAGCTTATGAAATTATCCAGAGGACCTTGACCTGGTTTAAAGGGTCTCTCGATAATTATCGCGAAGAGATACGAACCTTCGCGAACTTTCCGACTATGTTCATGGGACTGGTAAATGGGGAAGGCAACCTGGAGCATCTGGACGGTACGCTCCGTTTTATAGATTCTAAGGGCAGGTTTGTGGCTGACGGTGTACGTCCTGCCAGTTATCAAGATTACATAGGGGAGGCAGTTGAACCGTCGTCTTACCTTAAGTCGCCGTATTATAAACCCCTCGGGTATCCGGACGGAATATACAGGGTGGGACCGGCTGCTCGCTTGAATGTTTGTACAGGCTGCGGAACGCCCCTGGCTGACCAGGAATGGGCTGAGTTCATAAGACTTGAACGCGGGCCGGTTATGAGTTCATTCTATAATCACTACGCAAGGCTTGTGGAGATACTCTATTCGATTGAGATAATGGAAAAGCTTCTGGATGATCCCGACATCCTAAGCCACCGTGTGCGCGCGTTTGCTCAACCGAATTTCTACGAAGGTGTGGGAGTTGTAGAGGCTCCGCGCGGAACCCTGTTTCACCATTACAAGGTCGATGATCAGGGTCTCATTACGTGGGCCAACATGATTGTCGCCACCGGCAACAATAATTTGGCTATGAATAGGGGCATCCTGCAAGTGGCTAAGCGTTTCGTACATGGCGACAAAATCTCCGAGGGCGCTCTCAACCGGGTTGAAGCAGTCATCAGGGCATTTGACCCGTGTCTTAGCTGTTCCACTCATGCCTTGGGACGTATGCCTCTCTATCTTCAACTTCTCGGGCCCGACAGCACGGTTCTGGATGAAGTTGTGTGTGGATGATTACCCTAATGGAAGGAGGATCCAATGAGCCGGCGTCACGCTTGTGCTCGGATTGTGACTCGATGACCTGTTTGAGATACAAATAGTAGACATCCCCAAACTCTGGTGCGTCATATTATATTTCCCTTGTCTATGTCGGTTGCAAACACCTGGACTGAGAGGTTCTTTCCTGCGAGTTGCTCTTTTTCATTCCCGACAGTTATGTCATTCAGGGACTTCTTCGATCGCTGGAAAATAGATCCTGAATGTAGTGCCTACAGACGGATCGCTATAACAAATGATCTTACCGCCATGCTTTTCTACAATTCCGTAAACAACAGAAAGCCCGAGCCCAGTTCCCTTACCCGGTTCTTTGGTGGTGAAGAACGGCTCAAAAATGTGCTTTAACGTCTCTTGGTCCATACCCTTTCCCGTATCCGTGACTGAGAGCAGAAGGTATCGTCCAGGTTTTAAGTCAGGATAGAAACGGCAGAACTCCTCATCCAATAACGTGTTCCGCGTTTCTAT
>Ga0007800_10000920_pt1 | contig 10472 bp, 11 predicted proteins | sample CryBogmetaGMA14M_FD_60366 | JGI IMG/M metagenome (GOLD analysis project Ga0007800, IMG submission 60366) | Freshwater microbial communities from Crystal Bog, Wisconsin, USA - MA14M | ecosystem: Environmental > Aquatic > Freshwater > Lake | place: Crystal Bog, Wisconsin, USA | collected 2009-07-06 | reverse complement strand
TATGGCTGTATACGAAATCTGTAGGTTTACGATTGAGAAAAAATTACCCGGAATTTCCAACGATCATGGAAGCCATTGAATATGGCGATAAAAGTGGCAGATTTTATACTATTTACGATGATGAAAACTTAAGATTGATTGATTGGCATGAGATTCATGAAGATTTTACCAGTGAATGGTTCTATAATGAAAATGATTTACTTTGGGAAAAACTGAAAGACGAGGCAGAGGAAGAAGATGATCAATAATGATGTGTGTCGAATATCACTATCTTTAGGTAATACACAAAAACAATAGGTTCATGGCAAAACAAGATTATATCATCAGGTATCTTACAATAATCAAGAAATTGAGAAAGGGCAAAGTAGCCACCTTTAAGGAGATGAAAGAATATCTAAAAAAGGAATCCGAATTTTTCGATCGCCCGTTCACGATTTCAACCCGAACCTTCCAGCGCGATCTGTATGAGATCCGTTCAATCTTCCAGGTCGATATTCAGTATGATTTTTCCCGGCGGGTTTATTACATAGCCGATGACCAGCAATCGGATCTCAATAACAGGATGCTCGAATCCATTGATACCATCAACTCTCTGAAAATGGTGAGTGATATTACCCGGTATATGTTTTTTGAAAAGCGTAAATCCCAGGGTACCCAGCATTTTTATGGACTTCTGCACGCGATCAAGAACCGATTTGCCATCAAATTAGTCCATCAGAAGTTCTGGGATGATGAACCGACCGAACGTATTGTTGAACCTCTTGCCCTGAAGGAATCGAAGGGGAGATGGTATCTCCTGGCAAAGGAACAGCATGGCAGTAAGATTAAAACGTTCGGACTTGACCGTGTTCTGGAATTTGAGATTACGTCAAAGAAATTTGATTATCCTGCGAACTTCGACGCCGGAGAGATTTTTAAAAATTGCTTTGGAGTGATCAATCCTGACAATTCAAACCCAGAAGTGATCGTACTTTCTTTTAACTTCGAGCAGGGAAAATACATTAAAAGTTATCCTATTCACGAATCTCAGACTGTTCTGATTGATAATGAAGATGAATTGCGGATTTCTTTGCGCATGATTGTAACTCACGACTTCATCATGGAAATCCTGTCGTATGGCGATACCGTTGCTGTTCTTTCCCCGAAAAGTCTGATTGAAGAAGTTGTTGCAATTCACCAGAATGCCATCTCAAATATAAAACAACATGAAGTTTTATAGCATTGACGTTGAAACCGCTAATCCTAATCAATCCTCTATCTGCCAGATAGGAGTGGGGGTTTTTGAAAATGGGATCCTGGTCGATACCTGGAAATCATACATCGATCCTCAGGACTATTTTCATTGGAGATTTATTGATATACATGGGATTACTCCAAAAATGGTTAAAAGAAAACCTTCTTTTCCAAAGGTTTATCCCCTGTTAAAGAATATGTTTGCGGATAACATCGTAGTGCATCATTCCCCGTTTGACCGGATTGCGTTTCAAAAGGCTTTTATTAGGCATGACTTAGATCCTTTCGAAGTACAATGGCTGGATTCTGTTAAAGTAGCCAGGCATACCTGGGAAGAATTTGCTGAAGGAGGATACAATCTTGCTCATCTGGCCTATCAGCTCGACATTCAGTTTCAACATCACGATGCCCTTGAAGATGCTGTAGCTGCCGGGAAAGTAGTACTTGCCGCTTGCCGTAAATCCCTCTTGACAGTTCGGGATTACCTGGACTTGTTTTCAAAACACTGATAATCGTAGTATTTTTTTTCCACCACGACATATCTTGGCGTGCTGACCATCTATTTTTGGACTAAATGAGATCGGTATGAAAAACAAGGCTGATGAAACAAAACATGTACAGGATGTTTTTGAACTTCTTGAGTACATGTATAACCTTGGTATAGAACGGAAAGAAAAAACTATTACAACTGCTGAACTCCTCGATAAGTTCAAGGAAATCATTTCAATCAATCACTTCCCTTTCGTTGAGAAAGTACTTGAAATTGGACTTGGCGCTGAGGATAATTATATGTTGTGTTACTTGTTCTGGAAGTATCTTAATGGAGTATATAGCGTTGATCTTGAAACCGCTGTGAATGCCATATTTGATACTGTGCAGAAACGATTTGCGTACCGCAAAGATATTCTTCAAAATTCCCATCCATTGATTAACAAAGGTCTTGTTTCAATTGAATGGAAAGATCCGATAAAAGACACAACTCTTAAGTTGGAAAACAAAACCTTGCAATTGTTGACAACCCAGGAACTTGAACCATTTATTATGATCAAGAAGAAGGATAACGTGATTCTTCCTTCTGATATCCATCAAAAAGAGCTGGTTTTTAATCCATTAGAAACTGAGCATTTGCGAAAATTGAACCATGCCTTTCAAGAGGAAAACCTTCATGCTATTCAAAACAGGTTGGTTAAAAAAGGACTCCCAACCGGTTTCACGGTACTATTCTATGGTGACCCTGGCACCGGAAAAACAGAATCGGTTTACCAGTTAGCGCGCCAAACCGACCGGGAAATCATGCAGGTTAACCTCAGCGAATCAAAAACCAAATGGTTTGGCGAAAGTGAACGGATGGCCGGAAAGATTTTCACCGATTACTATTCGTATTCTAATGATTGCAGAATGCTGCCAATTCTATTAGTCAACGAAGCCGACGGACTCTTTTCTAGGCGTAAGGAAACTGGGAATTCATCGGTTGACCAAACTGAGAATACGATACAGAATATATTTCTGCAGGCACTCGAGACATTTTCCGGCATATTAATCGCGACTACAAATATGCCCGGAAACTTTGACCATGCCTTTGAACGCCGGTTTTTGTATAAAATAAAATTCACAAAACCGGATTTGACGGTAAGAGCTCAAATCTGGAAAATTAAACTCCCTGTTCTCACAAGGAAGGAACATGCATGGTTGGCCGAAGAGTATGATTTCACCGGCGCCCAGATTGATAACATTATTCGCAAACTTGAGATTGAATCAATCCTTGAAGGAATTACTCCGACTTTCTCACAGGTTCTTTCCAGTTGCAATAAAGAACTGATTGAAAAAGCGCATTATCGCAAAATCGGATTCTTGCCTTGAACCCACACATTATGATCATAATGCAAATTTTTTATGAACAAATATGACAAACTGTTTCTAAAGCAGGCCCGCTTAGGTTATTCGAAATTCTTAACTCATTACCATCGTAAAAGCCAGGAAGAGGATTTACGTGATCGTAAACATGCTCTCAATAAAGAGTTTGTGTTTTCGGAAGAGAATATCAAACGCCTTTCTCACATAAATAAGCTGCTGGCCGACAAATCCAAAGCCGCATATGAAATGGCCGAAAAGCTGGAGAGCAATATTTTGCCAGCAATGAAAGATCCTGATAAATTCATTTCCGACTATGAAATAGAGTTTGAAGTCTGTTTTTTCGCTGAGAATAAATATTCTCACATCCCTGATTTGCAAGGCAATCCGTTTTTTGAATGTCAACCCATATGGTTTTCAAAAGCCGACAGGAAAGAAGCTGAATGTAAAGAGCATAAAGACTGGCTCTTCAATACAGATCATACCGAAGTAGTCCAGGAAGGGCACCCATTATACAGCTTTCGGCACAGTTATTTGTTTCATGATTTAATAGATCACACCATACTTTCCTACCAGGATATTGCTGATATCGAAGAAATTTGGATCGAAGTCGTCCTGATAGTTCAAAATTTTCAGGAAATTCACCAAGATGAACCAGGAAAATAAAATTTTATTTAGAAATCGTATTAATCCGCTAAATTTGAGATTGAAAAAATAGTTTCATTAGCAACGACATACAGGGAAGCCGAAAACTATTTAGAGTAGGCATTGACTAAAATTGCATTTTATGGCTTTATTTTTGATCACAGTGAAACAAAACAAGTATTCAAATGGAATACATTTAGAAAAAGGAATGAGTGTTGAAGTATCTTCTTCGTACAGCAATCCTTTGACAACAAACGGGGGTGTCGAAGTTCAAGATGCGTTTATGCGAAAGTACGGTTTGGACCTAAAGAAAAATGGAGGTAATTCATCCGTCTGGCTTGACGTAAAGAAAATAGGATAATAACAAAACCACTATTTGTTATAAAGGTCAGTTCTTCTTTCAAATTTTACTATTTTTGTTGTAATCCTCAGTTAATCATTGAAATTCCATAGATATTATGCCACAATCAACACTTGAAGTTTTATTGCATCAGATTTTTAGCATTCAGAAAAAGTATGAAGGAATTACGAAAATAACAGGTGAAAACTATAATATCTTTCGTATTCTAAAAGTCCATTCAAAAGAAGTACGATTGCATTCAGCTGTTTTAGCAGATTTGCTTAATCCACGAGGAACTCACGAACAAGGTGATGTGTTTTTAAAACTGTTTTTAAAACTGTTTTGGGATGATTTCAAGATTAATTATCATTTCACTTCTGAAAATGCAAAGGTTGTGTCTGAATGCTACATCGGAGAAAAGACTGAAGACGAGGGAGGTATAATTGATATTTTAGGAACAGATGCGAGAAAAAGGCATTTCATCATCGAAAATAAAATTTATGCTGGTGATCAGGAAAATCAGTTAATTCGATATCATAAATTTGGCAAGGGAGCGCCTTTGTTCTATCTAACTTTATTTGGCAAGGAACCTTTAGAATTTAGTAAAGGAATTAAATTAAAGAAAGGGGAAGATTTTTATTGTATCTCCTATAAAAATGACATCATAAACTGGCTTGAAAAATGTAAAAAGGAGACTGTCAACTATCCAATTCTCCGGGAAACAATTACCCAATATATAAATCTGCTAAAGTATTTAACGAATCAATCAACAAATCAAAAAATGAGCGAAGATATAGCAAGTCAAATCATTAGATCTGAAGATACACTCAAAGCTTATTTCGAAGCCTATGGATCAATGGAAAATGTTAAGGATGCAATTTTCGATAGACTAGAGCGTAGCTTAAAAGAGATGGCCGATAACAATAAGAATTTATTCGAAGAATTTGAGTACAAGCTTGATCGAAGAAATCCATACGAACAAGGTTTTCAATTTTCAACTGAAAAACTAAAAAATATGAATCTCTTAATTAGGTTTGAATTTAATGAAAACAATTTAGAGGAATTTAATTTTGGGTATAAATGGATCAATGCAAGTGAAGCCGACTTTGCCTTTAGAGATAGATTACAAACAAAGATTAAAGAAATGACTATTTGCCCTGAAGAAGATTTTGATGATTCTGCCTCATGGCCTGCATATTGTAAATGGAATAATCCTGATTATTATTGTGAGTGGGGTTATGATACATATCTTGAAATAATATCAGGAGAGTTCTGCAAAAAAGTTGAAGAAAAATTTCGCGATCTGCTTCAAAAGGCAAATGTCGCGTTTAATGAAAAGTAATTTCAAGCAAGATAGTTTTAGACCCGTAAGTTTTCTCTCTCACTTTTCAACCACGTTCCGGGTGAACTTCCGAGGGAAGCGAGTGAAAAAAATATCCATTTTCCGGAAAGAGGAAAAATCATGATACACCGCCCAGGCAAAATATTGTAAGCTGAAGTAGAAAAAGCCGGAGGAATCTACATAATCGTCAGTACATTCGAATCAGTTCTACGATTTGTATATTGCTACTTTTCTTCTATGATTTTTCTTTAAGGTTAATGTGCCCTAAAAAAAGTCTAACAACTGTTTGCTATTTCCTTATTTCCATTTATATTTGACACATCAAATAGAGTGGCATAATTCTTTTTTTTATTCAATAACTTGAAACCGGATTACCAATTACATGATCGTTTCCTATTCGAAACAAAACTTTGATTGTACTTACTGTTAATCGATAAACACTAGTATTATGGCACTTATGAAATGTCCTGAATGTGGCACTGATGTTTCTGACAAAGCTGAATCATGCCCTAAATGCGCTTTCCCGATAACAAAAACTTCAAATTTACCATCAGAAAACAAAACTGAAAGTGAAAAGAAACCTGTAATTGCAAATACAAATGCAAAATGGAAACATGTCTCATGGATCACATATTTAGCAATTGGCTTGCTTTTTCTATTACCTTTTTGTGATATCAGCTGTAGCGGAAGAAAAGTACTTACATTAACTGGTAGCACAATGGTTACCGGTGCAAGTATTACACCAGCGATTTTAGGTAATGATTTCGGCCAATCAAGAGAAATTCCTGCAAACTTATATGCAATCCTTGCATTAACTTCAATTATATTAGGGTTGATTATAAGTTTAATTGTTCGTGATCCCAATATTATTTCTGGTCTCCTTGGCCTTGCTTGTTCTGGATTTCTAATCGTTTTACAAGTTACAATTAATCAAAAACTTAGTGAATTGCAAATTGATTTATTTTCAGCAAACTATACAGTTGCATATTGGATTGTCCTAATTGGAGGAATTTTTATTGCAATTGTAAATTTTTCTACAGCAGATTATAAAATATCAGCACCAAGTGAATTAATATGGTATGCAGTGTGGGCAATTATAATATTTGGAATATTTAGTTTTATTATTTCGCAGTTTGATCCGACAACTCCATTAAAATTTCGACCTGTCCTCTCATCTGCAAATTCAGAATCCTCGCTTTTTTCATTTGGTCCGAGCCCGAAAGAACTAGAAGAAAAAAGGATTGCTGATTCAATAAGAGTTGGTGATAGTATTGCCATGGTTCAAGCAGAACAACAGAGAATCATTGATTCAGTCGCCAAGGCTCAGGGAAGGAGCAATGCAAATAATCAAAAATCTGATGAAATTATTGTCAATAGGATTAAACAAGTAATAGAGGATTACTATAAATATTCAAGAAATTATGATGATAATGGCCTTAGAAATATTTTTTCAAATCCTGTCGAAAGATATTTTAGTCAAACTAATTTAACGCCAGCACAGATTTCTTTAGATAAAAAAAATTATGCACAAAGTTTTTCATTGTTAAATATTGATATTGATTATAATACGCTTAAAATAAATTCCAATAATGATCGTGATAATTTTACTGTAAGTTATGATATTCAAATAATTGTAAAAAATTTAAATTCCGGTAAGAAAATTAAATTCTTCGAAAATATTTCCTTAAAAATTAATTCCAACTATCTGATATACTATATCACAGAACAAATAAATTCAAAGGAAAATATTATTGACTAAGTATAATTCAATCATCAATAAAATCTTATTATGGCATTAATAAATTGTCCGGAATGTGGGAATGAGGTCTCTGATAAAGCCGAGAAATGTCCGAAATGTGCCTATCCCATAAAAAAAATGGTTCAAAGAGTTTGTCCCGAATGTGGCACTTCGGTCTCAGATAAAGATGAAAAATGTCCAAAATGTGCTTATCCATTAAAAACGCATGAAACCATACCACGCACTGTGCCCCCTAATCCAAATAATAATAAACCTGAAGTTATTATCAAATCAAAAGAAGGATGTTTCCTTCAAACACTGAATGTTGGATGTATGATTGTAGCAGGAGTAATTGGATTAATTGTGTTAATTTTTTTAGTAAGGTTTTGTAATCACTAAAATTGAATATTTCTGAGCTGCAAAATTTAACAAAGGAGTAGATGAAACCAAATATTTATTATTAACCCAGGAGGTGAAAATGAGGTATAGTGAAAATTTTGCCACTGATCACGGTGGAAGAATTGAAATAGCTGATACAAAAAAAGGAGGGAATTCAAGTTGGGGCATAAAAGAGGGCTATGATCAAAATTCTATTAGATTAGCGTGGTATAATGATGCAGGTGGTTTTGATCCATATTCTTCTTCTGAACTTCCAATCTGGGGTTTAAAAGAGTTGATTATTGCTGCTGCAGAAAGAGATATGATAGAAATCCAAGACATTGCAAAAGTTATTTCGTCTTTGTCAACATCAATCACACGACAATTGGAAAATAATCAATAAAAACATTTAGGTCATTTATTCTCAAAATATGCAGTTAGTTCGTGCAATTATTTTCTCAATGAGTCTCATGCTTTTTCAAGTAGGTATTTCTCAGAATCTGACTAATTATTCTGGACCCTATAAAGGAGGGATCGCTAGTTATAAGTATTACGAAGATAAAGATTTAAATAGGGTTCTTAATGGTCCTTTTAAATTTACATATTCTTCAAATTTGTTTAATCCTCTTCGAAAATTGCAATCAATCAGTATCGGAAATTTTAAAGACAATTTAAAGGTAGGTATTTGGAAATATTATTTAATCTTTGATGATGTAAGTTTATGTACATCTGGTAATTATATTAATAATTTAAAGGATGGTGAATGGATTTTTGAAGAGGTACAAAAAGCAACCAAGAAGGTTCTGAGAAAGTCGATAGTTCATTTTAAAAATGACATATTAATTGGCCCTTTTATTTTTAACTGTAGCTCTCAGTATTCATATTTTCCACATACTATTTATAATCCTTCAATCAAAGGTACTTTTGATAATAGAGGAAAGTTAGACAGTATCTGGATTACAAAGGTTAAAAGTAAAAATGGAATTCTTTATGAAGACCGAAAAGAATACAGCAACGGTTCCCTTGTTAATGAAACCTTTCGTGATCCTTCCGATGGTACAATGGTTAAATTCAAAGGGGACCTTGCAATGTTTGAAAATGATATGAGGGAGCATGGTTGGGAACCATACGTTAATTTAAATAACGAAGCAATCAGTTTTTGGCGTACTTGGAATGAAGATGATTTTCTTACTGCTTACGCACTAAATCCGATGTTCTATTTTAATAGGTTTACTGATTTTAAGCTAACACCATAATAGCCTGCAATTCATATTGCTGATAATTATAGTAATATTTCTTGCTTGATTCTTAATACAAATTGATATTTAAAATCCAAACAACATGAAAACCAACAGTATAATTGCCCTTGTAACAGCAGTGCTAATGCTTGCAATCTCTTGTAGTCAAAGAAATGAAAAGCAAAATAACAAACAAGAAAATTCAAATGAATCTCCATTGTCAAAGCAGATTAATAGTGAAATAGAAAAATGGCAGACAGAATTACTTTTCAATGGAGAAGTTGGACCGCCCTGCGGGGATGATTATCAAAAATGGATGCAAGAAAACCCTGATGCCTATTTTGGGTTACCTGAAAAAATTGAAAGTAAAACATGTGATTTCAACAATGATGGTAAACAGGATATTTTGCTTTATTTTCCTGCTGGCTCACCTTGTAATGGAGGTAATGGTGAAGGATCGGACTTTACAGTATTAATATTTTCAAAAGACAATGAATATTTGTACAACAAAAACTTGACTTCTAAAATTGAAAGCAAAATCAATGAAGAATTTTCTAACCTTACTAATACATATAGCAATCGTTCAATATTTTCCATTAAAGGATTCAATAATGAAATCTTGGGGGAGTTTACCTTATGGTTAGAAAAAGATGCCCATTGTTGTCCTTCTTATGGAGGCTCTTTTAAATACAATTTAATTACCAGGAAAATGACACTTAACATACATAAAACTGCGAAACAGTAACCCTTGAAATTTACCAGCACACATTTTCCTTACTCCCTCCGCAACCACTAATCCATTCACTCATTCGGCGGTTCAACTCCGTTTCGTCGCAAGCTCTCCTCACGGCTTTACCGCTCATTCGTTCAGGCTTAGCCGTTGCTCCGGGATCTCAATTGTATACACCCGGTGCTTCGTTCCTCGCACCCGGCGAATTAATTGTTTATTTGCCAGATCTGTTCCGACAATGACGTCAATGAGGCACTTTTCGTAAGTTTAAAGTTTAATCCAACGCCATTTGCCTGGCCTGTATAGCATGCCAGCCCGTCCGGAGAACAAGCATTTGCTTCCCTCAGTACAACGAGTCCGGGCTAGATTTAACTCTAAAGTTATAATATGACAGCCTTCCATATTTTTGTATTCACGCCGCCTCCTCGCTCCACTCCCTATACCGTTCCGTAGCCTGTTCCATAATTTCATCCATCACCACGGCAAGTTCTTCCGCGGAAATCTTCCCCCGCAATGCTTTTTTTACTGCCAGCATAATCTGGGCTTTGGCATCAGGCTTCTTGTACCAGTCCACCTGAAGGTTCTTTTTGATAGATTGCACGATTTGCTTTACCAGCTCTGAAATGATCTTGTTGTCAGTTATGGCGTTCTGGTGTTTGGCAATGATTTCATAGAATGCAAGCTCTTCTTCTTCCAGTCCCAGTTGTTGGGCACGCTGATCTTCCTCGGTAATCTCTTTGGCGTTTTTTACCAGTTCAACAATTGTGGTGTAGCTGTCAATGGCGTTTTCGTGATACCGCTGAATGACCCGCTCAACCTCTTCCTTCAGTGATGTGTATTTGATGATGTTCTTATATCGCCTCAAACTTATTTCATTGTTGAGAATCTGCCGAAGGATTTCGATCTTGATGTCTAATCCCGACTTCTGCGTCTTGGCTCCCAGTAAGAATTCATCATTCAGGATGGATATATCGGGT
>Ga0007800_10000919_pt1 | contig 10478 bp, 7 predicted proteins | sample CryBogmetaGMA14M_FD_60366 | JGI IMG/M metagenome (GOLD analysis project Ga0007800, IMG submission 60366) | Freshwater microbial communities from Crystal Bog, Wisconsin, USA - MA14M | ecosystem: Environmental > Aquatic > Freshwater > Lake | place: Crystal Bog, Wisconsin, USA | collected 2009-07-06 | reverse complement strand
TAGACCGACCATCTTTAGAAAATATGGTTTCGCCAATTAGTCAGGCGAACAATGGGCTTCACTGGCAAATTCTTGATGTATAACAGAAATATGCCTTGTCATGGGAGACGCCGGTAAAGTTATGAAAAAGAATATCATGCTTGATGAAAACACTGCAACCAACTCTATTTTCTGAATTGGAAAATACCTATACATTGCCAAGTGAGAAGGGAGGCGCCTTGTGCTAATTTGGGTATTGATGTTTTCAATATTTTGAATCAGATTCAACTCTTTAATTTTTGAGCCCTGGATGAGTGTCACTGATCGGTTTCAACTTACGTTTGTGAAACTTGGCGCTCGGCCAGAGGCAAGGAGACGAAAACAAGATGACCAGTGAATACGGAATTTATGCTCATAACATGCGTAGGAGACTCATGGTGAGTACAAGTTGAAAGATACAGATCTTTTATAAGAGTTTTGACGGCATTGCGAATTGTCGGATTCATCCAGTCATTGCAATGTACGAGTATCGCTGCTAGATTGCTAAAATTACCGGTCTTTAAGCATGGGCCGAAACACCTAGATTCTCTTCAACAGGGGCACTCAGCGGTATGGAGACTTTCACAGGCTATCATGGCGAATGGAACATGGGTAGTCCCGGCGGATGGGAGTATCAACGCATCTGTCAGGCTTTGGGCAAAGAAGCATGGGGCATGATTCTCGAGAATACGGACCTCGACATCGAGGCCGATTTCGACCATCCCCAGATCAACGCTGTTCCCGGCTTTGCAGAGATGCTGTTAAGAGCTCACGGGAACCGACACGGTACAAGAGCCGTACATGCAGTGCTCTTGGCTGAAACCGAGACCCTGGACGTAGTCTTGGAGAACAGCAACTTCGTCAATTATCTCAATAACATTGATGGTGTCTCCGCATCTTTGGCAGGGCCCGAGCATCTCTCACTGAAAGACGGTAAGGTGTGTTGCCGAGGGAAAGAGGCTACAGTCATCTTTATGGATTTCAACAGTGATACCCTAGTGAAGATTGGAAAAGACGAGGATATCCGACCTATCAAGGAGGCTATTCGCCAGGGGATTCTGGTTAATCCACGGGGGATGGAACCTCTGGGAACCAAGAGCGTTTTTGAAGCACTCACCGAGAAGTTCCGAGACAGGCTGACCCAATCTACCATTAGCCATACACCTTGGACGCGAAGGTTTTTCCCTCGCAGCACGACCGGTCCGCGTGGAGAGGCCATACCCGATTTGCCGGCGTGGACTGAAAAGAACTGGCGGAAAGTGATCTTGAAACCGGTGCATGGCTACTCAGGCCATGGCATATATGTCGGAGACCGGACCGACAATCCTTCGGAGTGCGTCCAGGCGGCCTTGGCCTCCCGCGATTATATAGTCCAAGAGTTCGTGCCACTGGCAGTTTGGTCGGAGCGGAGCGTCGGCGCAGACGTAGAATCTCAATCTCTTGTCCTTGATGAATGGCAAACGGATTTTCGGTGTTTCATCACTGACAAAGGACTTCAAGGTTTTCTCGCCCGTTTTGGTGGAGTGCCCACTAATGTAGGCTCCGGGGGTGGTGGGCAGCCCGTGGCTGTGCTCAAGACCCACATACCCTACCGTGTAGCGGTCGAGCGTGTGAACGAAGCACTCTTCAGCCTTGGGTATCAAGGATTCATGCAGATCCAAAGGGAGATGGAATCCCGGGCCATTGCCATGGGTTTTACCTACCTTCGGGGTCCGATAAAGATTCTTATGCGTCCGAGACTCCTTACCGATGCACACCTGACCGAACTGGCCCAATATGCGCGAGACCTCTGGAATGATGCTGTGAAACTCGGAACCTTGTGGCGAGAGGGCCATTTGGACGACTACGTGGTCATCGGGCGAGAAGAAAAAGCAATTGCTACAATGCAGCCGTGGATGGGAGGACCCGCTCTTATGGTATCCGATGGTCTTTTCAGCTTCGGTGCGGATCTTGTTGACTAGGTCGAATGTCCCTTTAGGCATTCTGAAATCGATCGACATTGTCAGGAATGTCACCATGCTCAAGAGCGATCCAAACTGGTGGAAACACCTCTTCGATCACGTATACCTCGTGACCGACGCCCGATCGGTCTGCGACGAACGCGTGACCTGTCGAGAGGTTGACATGCTTGAGGGCTTACTAGCATTGGAGCCCTCTTTGTCCATCGTTGACCTGTGCGGTGGACAAGGGAGACACGCTGCGGAACTTTGCCGTCGCGGATTTGGTAACATCACCGTGGTGGATTACTCTGACTATCTGGTTCAAAAAGGCATCGAACTGACCGCTTCAGAGGGCCTCATGGTTTCCTTTGTGCAGGCTGACGCAAGATCCACCGGCCTGCCATCCGGTCGATTCGACATAGCGATTGTGATGGCGAACTCCTTCGGTTATTTTCATGACCCTGCGGACGATCGCCGGGTCCTCGAAGAGGCTTACAGATTGCTAGTGCCTGGCGGACGGCTCCTGTTGGATCTCGTTGACTCTGAATTGGCGCTGCGCGACTTCAGAGAGCGCTCCTGGCATGAGATCGGGGAAGAGATCGTCGTCTGCCGGGTTCGAGAACTAAGCGGAGACTCGGTGGTCAGTCGAGAAATTGTCATGTCGAAGAAAGAAGGCCTTATCAGGGATCAGACCTACTTTGTTCGGCTTTATTGTACCGAAAAGTTGTCCGAACTTCTGGCTGGAGTTGGATTCGAATCGGTCCATACAATGAGGGGATTTCGGCCACAGGATGAGGCAGAAGACTATGGATTCCTCTCCGATCGACTCATCGTTATTGCTGCTAAGCCTACCTGCCCCCCGTTGTGTGTTCACGAAGGCAAGAAAGGCGGCAGATGAAACTCCCACCCTGTCCGGCCGGTGAGCTTAACACCGCTTATCTTGGTTCTTTTCTGTGGCCGAATCCATTCTTTTCTTTACGAGGTCAAAAGAGAGTTGCCCGCCTTCAAGAAGAAGATTGTGAAAGGTCTTGAAACCCAGATGATCGGCGAACTGCTCGCGCAGTCGAAGGATTTCGTGCATACCCAGAAAATAGCATGACTGATAGCCTGGCGTAAGGGCGAATCTTTGTACCTGACGAGTTGCGCTATGTGGGGGGAACCCAATGGCTTCGACCTCCCTTGCTGCCTGTGCCATAGTAATGGCTCCGGTCTGCAGCCTTACATCGAGAACCGCTCGGAGGTCGCGCCAGAGTTGTCGCTGGAACTGCACGAGGTGCTGTTTGGCTTCAGTTGTGTAGCCCAACTCGTCGAGTAATGTTTCGGCGTAGCAGGCCCATCCTTCGTAGAACAGCGGGGATTCAATCTGTCGGCGAATTGGGTTGGGGTGATGTAACCGAATGGTATCCAGAATGTGGTGCCCTGGATATGTCTCGTGGGCCGACAGGTAGGATAGGTGAGAAAGAATCAAGCCTCGCAATTCTGCACCCGGCGTGATGAAAAAGACGCCCGAGCGGCCATGCTGGCCTGTCAACGGGGCTCGGTACGAAGCCGTGGCCCTCAAAGAACGCAGATACGACGGCGTTGGTAACACCTTGACCTGTTCGTTCGGAGGAAAGGTCAAGGCACCGTGCGTGTAGAAGAAGGCACGAAGGGACCGGACCTCCTTTCGATAAATCTCCAGTACGCCACGAGATGCTTCTGCGGCCACGCCCTCGTAATCAACTAGTCTTTGCCACGATTTTTGTGAATCCATTTGCTTTGCTAGTGTCCGGATCTTGTCCAGGGTCGAGCGGTAGTCAATCTCTGCCATCGCTAGGATCTCCGATGGTGACCGAGGATAGTCGATGCCGATGCCAAACATCTCAGCCAGTGTTGTCTCGCCCTCGCAAAATGAGGGGTCGGTCGTAACATCCTTGAGGCTTTTCGCGTATGATCGCCATGCGTCCATGGCAGTACGAACACTATTGAGAATAACCGCGTCCTTTCCCAGTCTGTCCTCTATGAAACGAATAACGTCACCTGTGAAAAAGCTCACCGCGTCTCGGGTCATGTTTGAGGCTACGGTTACTGACAAGGCAGACGGACGTTCCATGTTGTCAATCCCCTGACGCAAAAATCCGGGGATCTGCAACAGTATGCTTGCGAGCAATTGGCGCAACTCGTCGGGTGATTCGAAGTCTCTTGAAAGGACCTCATCGACAGCGAAAAGCGCAATCTTAACGTAGAGAGTGGGATCCCTACGCCAAGAGCGTGCACTATCAAAGTACCAGATAAACCGTTCGATACTTTTCCTCAGTGTCGACCGGTCTATCTCGTCCTCTAGGTCTATCGGCGCCACTCCTTTGAGTTCTTTCCCTAGGCTTCTCACGTGCTCGATCAAGCCCTTAACGCTAGCGGGATCGAGGGCGTCCAAAGAACCCAGACCATCGAGGGCTCTTGCTGAACGGGGAAGGAAATAGAACTCGTCACTTGCGCATTGGTACGGCAAGCAGTAGCCGATTGAATCGAAGTAATCCGAAGCAATCTCACTAGCGGAGCGACTGATCGATGCGCCCAAGTTTTCCTCCCGGTTGACTTGCTCCATGTATTTATAGGGTTTTCTTAGTTACACTTCATGAGCCGAATACTTTTGTTACTGGCGCCATCTTACTATAGTTTTGCCTTTTTGAGAGAGTAGCTGTGGCGAGTGAACCACGTTGTGAGGATTTTTGTGGTGCTGCGATGTTCGCTTGGATCGCGCGAAATTCCTGGGGTGAAATGACTGCGTCGTGCCGCGGGGAGCACTTTAGAGACATCAATCAGCCAAGTTTTTATAGGGGACAGAAACGCTGAGTTCAATCCTCTCACGTTATCGTGAACAGAGTCAATCGATTGAAGACGGATGTATTACATTTCTTTATTTTTTTTGAGGTCCAAAATGTGCCGGCTTTCTCGAAAAACTCGATGTGATGGAATCAGGGGATATGTAATGGAGTCAACAATACAAACATTCCGAAAAAGGGGGAATGCGCAGTTGCGCAAATCAATGGGCATAGTCGCTTTAGTCGGGTATCGGACCCTGAACGTAGTGGCGGTTTCAGATATTTTTTCCCTTGTACTAATTATGGAGGATTCAGTAGAAACTCGTCATTTGTTCATCCTGAGCTTTCTAAAATGATTGGACTGAGAGGATCATTCAGGGATTTAACCAGTATCAAAGCAGACTTTCTTGATTTGTTAACCCATTTGAGGCATACGGGGTTATCTCCTAATGTGGGTGTATAAGAATTCGTGGCTATTGGAAAGCTTGTGTGAGAGCCTTGACAGAAGACCTCTTTATAAAGTCTACTACGATTATGACCGAACAGAGGGCCATAAGATGAACAAGGGGCTTGATTTTAATACAGGCCTTTCGGTGTCCCGAACCATTGGACCGTTGCTGTTGCCGCCATGTTTCCGGAAACGTTCAATGAATAATGGCCTACATCGATTGCTGTAACTCTCACACCTGAGGAGGTTAATGATGCTGCTAAATCCCAAGAAATATGTCAGCTGTTGCTCCGATGAGCAATCGAAAGAGATAATGCGAAAGACCATCAATTTCTTCGAAACCAAGGGTAAGACAAATCTCAAACGAGACGATCACGAACGAGTGTGGTACGCTGATTTCCTCGAGTTTGTGAAAAACGAGAACATATTTGCCGCTCTCCTAACTCCGTCTGCCTATGGCCAAGGTGATCCGAACTACCGCTGGGATACCTGGCGCAACTGTGAGTTCAACGAAATCCTAGCCTTCTATGCGCTTCATTATTGGTACGCTTGGCAGGTGTCTATTCTTGGGCTAGGCCCTATCTGGATGAGCAAGAACGAGGAAGTGAAGAAGAAAACGGCCGAACTTCTCCGGGAAGGAGGCATTTTCGCCTTCGGGTTGTCTGAGAAAGAGCATGGAGCGGACATCTATTCTACGGAGATGGCTTTGGCTCGTCAGGGTGAGGGGACGTATCTTGCTACCGGCCGGAAATATTACATAGGAAACGCCAACAAGGCTGCCCTCGTATCAACATTGGGAAAAATGGTTGATTCTGGGGATTTTGTGTTTTTCGTGGTGGGTTCAACCCACGGGAAGTATGAATGTGTAAGGAACTTGGTCAATGTGCAGTCCTATGTGGCGGAGTACGCCCTGAACGACTATCCCATTTCGGACGCCGACATCCTTTCCGTCGGCCAAGACGCCTGGGATGCGGCTCTCAACACAATAAACATTGGCAAATTCAACCTGGGCTGGGCCTCCATAGGGATTTGTACCCACGCCTTGTACGAAGCGGTCGACCATGCCGCCAACCGCGTACTCTATGGCAAACACGTCACGGACTTTCCCCATATAAAACAACTTCTTACGGATGCCTATTGCAGGCTGGTGGCCATGAAGGGGTTCGCTCTAAGAGCTTCCGACTACATGCGGTCGGCGTCTTCAGAGGACAGGCGTTACCTTCTCTATAACCCTATGGTAAAGATGAAAGTCACCACTCAGGGTGAGGAAGTGATCAACCTACTCTGGGACGTAATTGCAGCCAAAGGATTTGAGAGGGATACCTACTTTGAGATGGCCACCCGTGACATCCGCGCCCTTCCCAAACTCGAGGGAACGGTTCACGTGAACATGGCCCTCATCATTAAATTCATGCGAAACTATTTTTTCGGGCCTGTGGAATTTCCGGAAATACCTCCCGTTAATGAGCCTCGAAATGACGATTTCCTCTTCAATCAGGGGCAGACGAAGGGGTTGGGTAAGATCAAATTTCATGATTACAATCTGGCGTATAAAACCGCAGACTTGCCCAATGTAAACCTCTTCCGCCAGCAAATAGAAATTTTCAAGGAATTCCTCATCGCCTCAGCAAGCGATGCGACAGCCGTCGAGGCTCAGGCCAAGGACATCGACTTCCTCCTAACCATGGGCGAACTGTTTACTCTCGTAGCGTACGGGCAGCTTATTATCGAATATCGGAACTTGAATCGCCATCAGATCTCCGACGACCTGCTAGATCAGATCTTTGACGTCATGGTTCGAGATTTTTCGAAATATGCGCTTCAGCTTCATTCCAAACCTAACAGCACTGAAAAACAAATGGAAATCTGCATGAGGATGATTCAAAGACCGTTGCCGAATCCCTCGAGGTTTTCAGCTATATGGAATGATCATGTCTACGCCCTAAAGGGCTCTTACACAATGACCGACTGAGAAATTCGCCTGACCAGGGTAATTCTGGCTTCAGACGGCAAGGAGGCCCTCCAGATTTACCAGTCAAGACACAATGAAATAGAGTTGGTAGTGCTGGATCTGATGATGCCTGTGATGGGCGGTCAGGAATGCCTACAAGGACTCCTGAAAATCAATCAATTCGCCAAGGTCGTGGTTGCAAGCGGATACACGGCCGATCGGTCCGTAGCTGACACTGTGGCTGCCGGGGCAAGGGGGTCGATCAACAAGCCCTGCACTAGAACAGAGGCTCTAGAAGAGATCCGAAAGGTTCTGGACGCTTAATGAATTCAAAGGATCTGATTAGACACGGTTTGTAGGCATAAGAGTTTTCCTCGAATTTTGGCCCCGTCTATGGGAGACCAATAGGAACGAAAATCATTTGGATTCTCTGGCATATAATTCATTAATAAGGGCGGATAGCCCTGCCACGTCGGATGTCCAGCGTAGTTTCTTGGCTCCCGACACCATTGCTTCGAATCTTAGGATGTTATAATTCGGCCGTCAGCGTTCGACACTAACTACTCAATTCTTGCTTTGCTTTGTCGGAGCTTTATGAATCCCCCAAGACGAGTTCTAATAAATCGCTTAATTTTCCTAACGGAGTCTTCGATTGTGGCCTTCCAATGAACAAAGCTCCTCAAGCGCAATTTCGCCTTTCCCCCGCTTTCCCCCGTTTTGTCTGGATGTTGAGGATTATTGAGTTATCTCGAAGGACGTTGAGGGCCCTAGATTTCGGGAAATGCGGTTAAGTAGTTGATTATTATTATCAGGCCCGCCCTCTCACGGCGGAGACACCGGTTCGAAACCGGTTGGGACTGCCAAAGATTTCAAAGGGTTACGATCTTAGCTAATTTTATTTTTTGAACTGCGACCCGGTTTTTTGGAAAACCTCAAAAGTTTTTACCCGCCCAAATTTTCGCAAAAGCGTCAAGTTTCTAGATTCCTCATCTATTTTGGGATTGATCCCTGTTCCTTGTGTGCGGCTAGATAAAGCCAACCCTCATCAGTAGGAATATAAGTAATATCGGTCACCCATACCTGACCGGGGGCCATGGCCTCGAACTTTTGTCCCAGGAGATTGTCGGCTACTGCAAGACCATGTTTGGAGTCGGTAGTCACTCTAAACCGGCGATTCTGTATACAGCGCAGGACCAGTTTCCTACGAATGCCCTTTATCCGATGCAACCCGACCTTTACCCCGTTATCGGATAGGTCCTCTTGCAAACATTCAGGACCGTATGTCTTTCTGATACGCCGGTCCGCCCTTTGCAAAAGGTATGGGAATTATCGGAATGAAGGTCTATTTTAGGGGCATGGCAACCCAATTGCCCTGGTATGAATCTGTGAAGCCGTTTCTTTACTATGCGCTTTCGCAATCTATCAGCACTGTGGTGATTGGTTGCGACAACTTGAGCCAGCTCGAAGAAAGCGTTGCGCTCGCCGCAAGATTTCGACCAATGGCTGCGGATGAGTTAAATAGCCTAACGAAAAAGGTTAGTCCTTTCGCTCGTTCGCTCATGCATTACAAGCCATAACGGACGGCAAATTGCTGTGTCTCCTCCTTGATGACCATAACTTAATGGAAGGACGAGATAATTAATTACTTTATATTCAGAATTTTATAATTTTAGAAATGGACGATCGGCGGGTATTTATTATGAAAACTACGGGTCTGATTCGCGACGAAATCTATCTGAAACATCATATGGGCATGGATCATCCGGAGAGTCCTGAGAGACTCAAAGTTCTATACCGGATGCTCGATGAGTTAGGAACTACCCTGAACGTCGCTTATATTAGGGCCAGAAAGGCAACTGTGAAAGAACTCTGCGCCAACCATGATCCTCTATATGTTGACCGTATCATGGGAACCGCTGGAATTGAGAATGTTTTGGTAGATCCGGGAATGACGGCTTGTCGCAATTCGTGGGACGCTGCGATTTATGCCGTCGGTGGTACGCTGCAGCTCGTCGACGAAGTGCTCAACGGAAACATCAGAAATGGTTTTGCGCTTGTACGGCCCCCTGGACACCATGCAGAAAGTCGTCAAGCTATGGGTTTTTGTTTTTTCAACAATGTGGCGTTAGCTGCCCACTATGCTTTGGAAAAATACCATCTCGAAAGAATCGCGATAGTTGATTGGGACCTTCATCACGGTAACGGAACTCAGAACGCCTTTTATGAAGATCCGCGTGTTCTGTTCATTTCTACCCATCAATATCCCCACTATCCTGGGACGGGTGGAACACGCGAAGTGGGACACGGATTGGGAGAAGGCTACACGATTAATGTTCCCTTAGTGTCTGGGGCGGGTGACGCGGAATATGTGACTGTTTTCAATTACCTCATCTGTCCTCTGTTGGAAGCCTATCAGCCTCAGTTGATCCTCGTGTCAGCCGGATTTGACGCTCACCAAAAAGACCCTTTAGGCGGAATGAATCTAACCGAAGACGGATATGAATCTATGTTGAAGATTCTTATGCATTCAGCCGGGCAAACATGCGCAGATCGTTTAATCCTGGTACTCGAAGGTGGTTATCATCTTGACGCTCTAAGAAATTCCATAAAACGTATCCTCTATTGCTTATCGTCATACGATCCATCTCATGAACCACGCGTCGAGTCACCGGAGCTTAGGACACTCACGTACCCTTTCAGAGCACGTTTAAGAGATGTTCTGGCCTTCGCAGTGCGATACTGGTCAACTCTTCCGCAATTGTGATACGGAATCACATGGTTAAGAAGTGAAAAGAGAGGTGCCACATCAAATGTCCCGCAAGACTCTCGCCAAGACCGCTATTAGCAAACTTGCCCAAAACCCTGGAGAAGATAGACCCGGAAAGGATGTGTGAAACCTTCTCAAAACCAGAGATCTTACGCAAACTCAGCATAGGCCTAAGCGCCTCTATCAATGCGCTTGTGAACGGATATCCGTAAACAGACACCACGACAAAAGACGGAGACACCGGTTCGAAACCGGTTGGGACTGCCAAAGATTTCAGTGGGTTAAGATTTTAGCTAATTTTATTTTATGGACTGCGACCCGGTTTTTTGAAAAACCTCAAAATTTTTTACCCGCCTAAATTTTCGCAAAAGCGTCACAGTTCAGAATGCTACCGTAAATGCCATGACAAAGGAAAAGATCATGGATCTCTAACCTGGAGTTCGCGGGTGTTTTGGGCTAAAGCGCAACGATATCGGTCTGTTAATGTATTTTGGGGCCTATATTGTAGCCACTAAAAGCCTGTTTTTTCTCTTGACATTCATTAAATTCTGTG
>Ga0007800_10000915_pt1 | contig 10485 bp, 6 predicted proteins | sample CryBogmetaGMA14M_FD_60366 | JGI IMG/M metagenome (GOLD analysis project Ga0007800, IMG submission 60366) | Freshwater microbial communities from Crystal Bog, Wisconsin, USA - MA14M | ecosystem: Environmental > Aquatic > Freshwater > Lake | place: Crystal Bog, Wisconsin, USA | collected 2009-07-06 | reverse complement strand
GTCGCCACGCTCAGAAGATCATCCTTGAATTCCTGAAGCGCATGTCGAGCTTGGTCGCTGAGCCCCACCAGAGGATGACGAATAAAACGATCTCCCCAGGGTTTTGAAGCTCCCAGGAATATGAGAAGCTCGTAGATGCCGGATATATCTCCTCTTTCGAAAAAGCTGCCATCTCCCGTTACCTGGCAAGGAATATCCGCCTCATGAAAAGCTTTGACGTAGGCTCCCGCCGCAGATTTTACGCTTCTAAGGAGAAGAGCGACATCTCCATAGCTGGCGATCTTGTCCGCCTGATGGAGGCTCTCGATAAACTCCACCACCGCCTCGGCCTCCTCCGTCGCAGTGTGCCTGTAGACCATGAGGACATCGGTCCTGCCATCTCGAACTGCCTTGAGGTCCTTGGGTATGCGAGCTGGATTGTTGATTATGACCTGTTGGGAGTTCTCGACGATGGGATTCAGGCTCCTAAAGTTGTGTTCCAGCTTGATCTCCCTGGAGTTAGGATATCGCTTCTGAAAACAGCCTATGTTTTTCACCGTAGCGCCACGGAAACGGTATATGCTTTGATCATCATCTCCAACAACGGTTAGATGTCCTCCGTCGCCCGCAATAAGGGATAGCAATTTGTCCTGAGCAGCATTTGTATCCTGGTATTCATCGACAAGGATCTCCTTGTACCGTTCTCTGCAAGCTGCCACGATGGCATTATCCTGCAGGAGATCCAACGCATAACGTTGCAGGAGGGCAAAGTCCATCAGACCTTCCTCTTTCAGAAGGTCAAGATAACGGGAGTACGCTTCGAACACGACTGCTCGTTCCTTCCAGAGGTCGGCTTCATCGATACAGCAACAGGCAGAGTTCTCGTCGCACCATGCCTCAAGCTTCGGAGTTTCAACCATCTCCTCCGTTGCCAGATTGAATGCATGGATTACGCCTCGGAAGAATTGGTAGGGTTGTCCCTTGACTATTTCATCAAGGCCCAAAGCCTTACGATTGGCATAAACGAGCAACAACTGCTCCGTCTCATCAAGGATTTTAAAATCGCCAGAGATGCATCTCGGATGCTGGCGCAGTATTTCTGCACAAAAAGAGTGAATTGTGGAAACCTGCATCAGCTCCACATTCACTTCTGGGAGCTTTTGCTGGATGCGATCTTTCAGCTCCAGAGCGGCCTTATTGGTGAAGGTTGTCACCAGCATGTTCTCGGGAGTGGCATCTCCTGATAGAATCAGATGAGCTACCCGTCTTGACAAAACTTCAGTCTTGCCCGATCCCGGGCCTGCGACAATCAAGAGTGGGCTGCCTCTATGAATGACCGCTTCTGCCTGCGGTTTCATGAGACCGTCAAGGAGCTTTTCAGGGGTATTAACCATCGAACCGCTTCCCTAAGCTATCATGGCAGGATAGCTGTGAATTTTTTGATAAGACGCTGTAGTACTAATGCTTCTGTCGTGGCATTAAAATCTTAAATGTATTGATCGAGATGGAGGTTCATTCATTGAGTTTTGTACAGTCTGTCCTGAGTCCAGGATGCAAATACAAATAAATAAGCTGCTGCCCAGAGATCCTCAAGATGGACCACGTCTCAATCCTCCGCCTCATCGCCGAACTACGCCGCCGCCACGGGGAGCTCGATGGCGTGGAAGCCAAGGCCGCCCACACAGGCACCCCTGCCGATCTCTTCAAGCCCCTTTCTGCCTTCGCCAACCGCGCAGGAGGCGGCATACTGCTCTTCGGCCTGGACGAGGACGCCGGCTTCAAGGTCGTGGGCGTGGGCAATCCCCGCAAGCTTCAGGAGGACCTGAGCGGCCTGGCCGCCCAGATGGAGCCGCCTCTTCGCCCCAGCTTCTCGGTGGAGGAGATCGAGGGCGAGACCCTTGTAGCCGTAGAAGTCCCGGAGGTCGCCTTTGATCAGAAGCCCTGCTACCACCGCCCTCATGGCCTGCATGAAGGATCCTTCATCCGCGTGGGGAACTCCACCCGGCGGATGAGCGACTACGAGATCTACAGCTTCATCAGCTCCCGCACCCAGCCGACATTTGATGAGGAACCAGTCCTTCGGGCCACTATGCAGGACCTGGACAGAGCGAAGCTTGAGAAGTACATCGCACGAAGAAAGGAGACCCGTCCCAACGCCCCTTACTGGAATCTGCCTTTTGAACAGATTTTGAAGCAACTTCAGATCGTCGTTGAGGTCGATGGCATCCTGCATCCGACTCTTGCCGGAATGCTGATGTTCGGCGTTTATCCTCAGATCTTTGAGCTTCAGCTCTTCATAGCTTATCTGCAATTTTATGGCACCACTACCACAGAAGAGGCCCCCTCCGGAGAGCGTTTCCTGGACAACCGCAAGTTTGAGGGGACATTAGATGAGATGGTAGACGGCGCTGTGTCCTACGCGATGGCCAACATGAGGAGGGGCAGCCTAATTCGAGGGGTCATCAGGGAGGATATTCCTGAGTACCCGGAGGTGGCCCTGCGAGAGGCCATAGTCAATGCCCTGGCTCACCGGGACTACAGCCATTTCGTGCGCGGCAGCCATATCCAGGTGCGGATGTTTGCCGATCGTCTTGAGGTCGAGAATCCTGGCGGCCTATATGGCAGGGTGACACTCGATAGACTGCAAGAGGGACAGTCTACCAGGAACCGGCTGCTCATGCATCTGATGGAAGATGTCCACCTCGTGGAGAACAGGGGCAGCGGCATAGATACCATGCTGGATGCCATGCAAAAGAGAGGGCTGCCAGCGCCAGTATTCGAGGACAAGAGGACGGCGTTTCTGGTGAAATTTTACCATGTGACGCCTGCAGAGTTATCAGAAGAAGAGCAGAGAATCATAGCCTACGTAAAGGAGCACGGCTCCATAAGGAGGAGTGAGGCCCAGAAGCTGCTTGAGGTCAGCGATAGAAGGGCAAGGTACGTGCTTGAGACTATGGTGAAGGCGAGGCTCCTGCGCCAAGAAGGGCGGCAGAAGGGCGCACGCTATCTTTTGTTCTGAATATGGACAATTTATGGACAGGGAATTATTGTCCATATTGTCCATATTTGGTCGAGCCTGCCAGGGGCGGCGGCTCCTACGTGCTGCAGAGGGTGTTGTGCGGCAAGTCCTCGCTTGGGATCGAGCTAACATCCGGGGCCGGTGGCGAGAGAGGCGACAGGCTGCGCGGGGCGAGGTGACAAAATTCTTTCGTAGGAATGATAATCTTTCTCGATAGGCTTAACAAGGCAAAGAGCCTCCAGAGGTTTGGAGCTTTGAGATGAGGCGGAAAGATTGCTGGATTCAGTTGATATTTCAGCAAATGGTAAAAAATCTGCCTTCTATTTCGTAATGAGTAGAGGAGAACAAAAAGGAATGACTCTGAACTTATCAACCCAAGACTTCCTGCAACGCGCCTTTGACGAAAGCCACCTGCAACTCATTACCAGCGGCAAGAGCGGAAAAATCCGCTATATTGCGGTCAATGTGACCGAAAAGTGGAGCGATCCAGAAGAGAAGGTTCGCGCTGTCTACTATGCAGAACTGATTTACCGTTATGGATACAAGCCAGAATGCATCGGCGTGGAAGTCACCGTGCCAGATCGCACGCCAGCGGATCATGCAGATCTGGTGGTGTTCCGTGACGCCACTCGCAAGCAGCCTTTCGCAGTCATCGAATGCAAGCGTGATGACATCTCTGATGCCGAGTTCAAGCAGGCCATAGACCAAGCCTTCGGAAACGGCCACGCCCATAAATTCCGCGCGTCTTATGTCGGTGTTATCGCGGGTCACACCCGTGCTTTCTTTGACTGCTCGGACAGGTTCGGTGTGCTGGAGCGCGAAGTCAACATTATTGCAGACCTGCCGGTGCAATATGGCAAGCCGGAGGAGTTCAAGTATTACTTTAAAGCACAGCCCAAGCCCGATATCTCTGCCGTCAGCCGCGATGATCTGATCAAGACCATTCGCAAGTGCCATCAAACACTGTGGGGCGGCGGGCGGCTCTCTCCGCCGATGGCTTTTGGTGAATTGACCAAGCTCATTTTCCTTAAAACGCGTGACGAAAAAGCCCCGCGCAAGAAAGGCGAACCCTATGCCTTCCAGATTAAAACCAACGAAACACCCGAACGGCTGGCTCGTCGCATAAAAGTTATGTATTCAAAGGAACGCGAAAATGAGCCAGATGTATTCAACGAAGATATCAAGATAGACGATATAACCCTCAAGAATGTAGTCTTACACCTGGAGGGAGTGAACCTCAATGCCACCGACCTCGACACGAAGGGTGTGGCTTTCGAGCAGTTCATGGATGGCTTTTTCAAGGGCGATTTCGGCCAATACTTCACTCCACGTAACATCATAGCTTTTGCTATCCAGATGCTCGACATCAAGGCGGAGGATACCGTGATAGACCCGGCCTGCGGGTCTGGCGGTTTTTTGTTGCATGCGCTCGACCATGTGCGACGCCAAGCCGACGAATACGACCTTGATGAAGAGGGGCACTTCAACTACTGGCACAGTTTTGCGGAAAAGCGCCTCTTCGGCATCGAGATCAATGAAGAGATTGCCCGCGTTGCCAAGATGAACATGATTGTGCACGACGACGGCCACACCAACATCATCGGGCTGGATGCATTGCAACCCCTCGCCGCGATCGCTAAGCGAAGTGAGGGGTTCGCCAAGATCGTCGGCATAGACCCGGACACCGGTCAGCGTGACGAAAAAAAGGGCTTTTCCAAAATACCCACAAACCCGCCCTTTGGCGCAGCGGTGAAGGAAGAGCTACACAGCTACCTTAGCACCTATGAACTCTCACGCTACGTCAGCAATAACGGCAAAAGCGAATACTACTTAGAAGACGAGAGTTCCGACCCAAGAGCGGGCAAGAAAGCCATCAAACAGCGTGCTAGCGTTAAGACCGAAATCATCTACTGCGAACGCGTCTGGCAACTCCTGAAGCCAGGTGGACAGGCCGCTGTAGTGCTGCCCGATGGGCTTCTCACCACCTCCAGCCTGCAAAGGGTGCGCAACTGGATTCTGGAGCGCTTCAAGGTACTGGCTGTGGTTAGCCTGCCGCAATCCGCCTTTGCCCACTTCGGGGCGGGCGTCAAATCCTCGATTGTGTTCCTGGAGAAGAGAGATCTTAATGAGCCTGCCTCGGATGACGAAACAATCTTTATGGCTATGGCTGAGAATATCGGCTACGATGCACCTGGCCGCACCACTTACGAGGTTGAAGTGTTGCACGATGTGCCGGAACAAGAGCACATCGAGCGACAGCGCTGCGACCTGTTCGACTGGGAAGTGCACTTCGACTGGAAGCCCGGTGAAGGCAAAAAGGCCGGCCAGTGGAACGAGCGCCGACGTCATGTTGTGCCAGGCAGCGGTCTGTTGGGTCAATACGCCGATTTCAAACGCGATCCTAGACTTTTTTTCTTCTAACCCCCCTTCTCGTAGGGCAGACGATCTGCTTTGCGGTGAGGCGGGGGGGCTTCTGGGGACGCTTTGACGTTGCCTATAATCATGCCTTACAGCTTGGTGCAGGATCTACGGCCTATCCAACAAAAAATATATTTCAATTAATTGTGATTACAAGCAGCGGAGGGACTCCGACAACAACGATCCCGGAGTTTTGGGGGGGCAACATTGCTTGGATCTCACCGAAAGACTTTGGCGATAAAACGCAAATCTCAAGCTCGGAACTTTCAATTTCCAAGATGGGGCAAGAGGCTGCTCATTTGGAATTACTGCCGATTGGAACCGTGGTTGTCGTTGTGCGCAGTGGAATCCTTGCTCACTCGCTGCCGACTGCTGTTCTGAAGATTCCTGCAACCATCAATCAAGACATCAAAGCATTACACTTGCTTAGCGATATTGATCCATTTTTTCTTACCTATTTTCTCAGTGTTCATCAAGGGCGTTTGTTACCGCTTATTCGCAAACACGGTGCTACGGTCCACAGCATCAACACTCCTGAATTGCTTCGGCTGGAAATCCCCGTCCCGCCGATCGACATCCAGCGTCGTCTGGTGGCCGAACTCGACGCAGCCCGCGCCGAGCGCGACCGCGAATTGAAGGAAGCAGGGAGCTTTTTGGCGTCCATTGATAGCTATGTGCTGGAGCAGTTGTCTGTCCTGCCCAAACCCGACTCGCGTCGGGTATTCGCCGTGCTGCGGCATCAAGTCTTGGCACGTCTTGATGCTGACTATCATAGTCCGCGGTTCCAACACCTTCGTCGTGCCATTGAAAGTAGCATTTATCCGGCGAGGTCTTTGGGCGATTTGGCAGAATTCATGCGCAGCGGCTTTGCAGCAGGCCGCCAAGACCAAGCCGATGGCCACGAGCCTGCAGTGCCGCATTTGAGGCCTCTAAACCTGAATGCTTGGGGCGTATTGTCCATTGCCGAAACCAAAAGCGTGCCTCGATCGAGCGTCAAGCTAGATGACTATCTCGTTCACGGTGAAGTGCTTTTTAACAACACTAATTCAGCAGAATGGGTAGGCAAGAGTAGCGTGTTCGATTTAGAAACACCTTGTGCCTGCTCCAACCACATGACCCGTATCCGCCTGAAATCCGGCATAGACCCGTATTTCATTGCTGCGCTGCTCAATGCCTTCCGCGGCATTGGCTACTTTTCGGTGCTGAGCACTTTCTTCAACAACCAGGCAGGTGTAAATACCGCTACACTCGCAGCACTGCGGGTACCAGTGCCAAATGATGCGGTGCAAAAGGCTATCGCCTGCGAAGTAGTTCAACGTAAAGGCGAAGCTGCACGCTTGCGCACCCACGCCGAAACCGTCTGGCGAGAAGCCCGTGCCCGCTTTGAGCGCCAACTCTTGCAAGGAGACGTAGCATGATTCTTTCCGGCATACTCCATTATTCTCTTGGCGGCTTCACCGTGATTCGTGGTGTCGCGCCTCTAGGTGATCTGGCGCGTTGTTCTATGTTTAACTCGGCCTATCAGCGCAACCTGATCAAGACTCACTGCGAGGAGATAGAGCGTTTTCTGAATGACCCCAATTACTGCTTCTTTCCTGAGGTCATTCTGTCGTCTTCGTTGCTGTTTGACTTTGAAAAGTATAAAGGGGCGGACCGTCGCAGTCCATTGGCTCGCATCTTCGAAAGTCAAGCTTTTAGGTCCAACGTAAATGGCCTGTCGATCAAGGTTGTTAGATCTAAACCACCCAAGAAGGTCGTAGGCAGCTCGGCTGCACCGGAAATCGCTTATCTCGAACTGCCGGAGGATCAACTTGCAAACGGCCTAAAGCTCTTTCGGATCGATGGCAACCATAGGCTAAGTGCCGCAAAGGATGCCATGCCGGGCGATGCCCGATATAACCTGCCTACTCCGTTTTGTATCGTGCTTAACGAAAAAACCCTCGACGCTCAGCGCTTCGAGAAGGTGACGTTCCACAACATCAACTCCAAGCAAATTCCGCTCACGTCAGAGGAAAACCTACAACTGATACTGCAAGAAGGTGATGGCGCACTGTTCGACGACAAGACTTTGCTGGAAAGCCCTAGCTTCGGCCCGGCCTATTACCTAGCTCGCAAGCTGCTGGCCGATATTGACGACCGCTATCTGACAGGGCTCAAGAAGCCATTGGAAAAACGTCGCACTCTGGCGCTTGCACTAACTCAGTTCCTTGCAGCTCATGGTGGTGCCATAGGCCAGGCGCAAGATGCCGATGCACTGAATGCGCAAGTGCCCTGGCTACGCGGGGCGCTCAAAGCAGTGAATGCCATATACGAGCACCGAGCCAAGCTCGCGGAAAGCGGCTGCCACGGCGTGTTGGTGGCATTCATCTATTTTGCTCTATATCATGAAGGCATGCAACTTACTGCCTTCGAGCGATGGGTGGTGAGCAATCGCATCGATCACTTGGCGCCGGCCAGCACTACACAAGGTTTGGGCTATTGTTACCATCTGGGAAGCACACAAGCGGTGGATGCTGCAAGCCTCGTGAGCGTGTTCAAGAGCATTCTAACCGCTCGAAAAAGAGAGATCTTCATCTCTATGGCTTTTCGCGAGGAAACCAAGGAAACCTACGAAACCATCAAGAAGACGGTGCGGCAGATCAACGAGAAGTACCGTTTGGACATAGAACTACGTGAAATCCGAATCGACCTATTCAACAAAGGCCACAGCTACACCATCGACGACGAAATACTCAAGGTCATTGAAGGCTCGGGTCTTTTAATTGCCGATCTTACCTTTGGTAATCGCAACGTCTACCACGAGATCGGGTATTTGATGGGATTAAATCGGGGCAGGGGACTGGAGCAAGACAACTTCATCCTGATTGCCGACAAGAAAGCCCGTGGCAACGAGCTGGAAAGTGACATCGGATTCAACCTTAAAAGTTGGCAACAGTTGCGCTTTGAGAGCACTCGGCAGTTGGAAGAAAGCCTCACCGAGTCTTTAGAGGTCTATTATAATTTGAAGGGGGATACTGCATGAATACCGGCAAAAAAGGCCAAATCGACAGCGAAAAGGTCGTCATTCGCGAGGTGTTCTCTGACTTCTGGTTCAGTATACCAGCCTATCAGCGGCCCTACGTGTGGGGTAAGGACGAAATCACAGAGCTGATCGACGATGTGAACTATGCCAGCGAACACAATCCGGAGGGGCAGTATTTCTTGGGGTCGATGGTGCTACGGAAGGTGGCGACGGCGACCGATGGCGTGAGCTTCGAGGAATACGAACTCCTCGATGGTCAGCAACGTCTGACCACGCTTTATCTACTGTTGGCGAGTATCCGTGACAGGGTTAATGACGAAAAATTGAAGGCAGTTTGTCGCAAGATGCTATATCAAGAAGAAAACAAATGGGAGAACATTCCCGGTCGCAACCGCATTGTGTATAAGATCCGCGACAACGTGGATAAATTTATAGAGAGATTCGTTAAGCTTGATGGTGGCACGCAAAGCCCTGACTTGGAGGAGTCCGAGAAGAGCAATATCCTGTCACTGGCCAATATGGCTCAGGGTTTACGTACCATCCGCGAGTGCTTCGACGATCAGGAGCGCTTTGCAGATGAAGCAGTCCTGGCGCGCTTCGTGAAATACCTGCTAAATAATGCATTGTTTATCTATGTCGCTACCGAGGACCTAGATGACGCCTTCCGGCTTTTCACCATCCTCAATGATCGCGGCATTCCGTTGTCCAACAGCGACATTCTAAAAGCTCGCAATCTGGGGGCGCTAAATAACCTTAAAGAGAGCGACAAATGGGCTGAGTATTGGGAAGAGGTAGAAGGCGAGCTTGGCCGTGACGAGTTCGATCGTTTTCTGTCGTTAGTGCGGACGATCTATGTCAAGGACAAAGCCCGCGAGAGTTTACTCAAAGAGTTCGACGAACGCATCTATGGCGCCAAGCCGCCTCTGCTGACACTTGGAGAAGTAACTTTCGAGGCTGTGAAGGAGTATAAGATTGCCTATGACGAGGCTATCCTTTTTAATTCGTCTTTTTCGGCCTCGCTGGGCCGCGAATACAGCAATCATATAAGCGTCATGCGGCGAGGCTTACCCTCTACCGACTGGATTCCATCAGTGCTCGCATGGTACCGTAAGTTCAAAGTTAAGGGCTTGATCGACTTAGTGAAACGACTTGACAACAAGTTTTCAGCTGATTGGATATTGCAGCTCACACCGACTCAGCGCATCCAGAATATGAACGAGGTGCTGAAAATCATCGAGCAAGCAAAAACGCCGGATGATGTGCTGGCGGCACCGGTGTTTGCATATGACTGCGACCAATTGATTGCCTTGCTAGATGGTCCCATCTATGGGAGACGCTTTGCCAAGTATGTGTTACTGCGCCTGGAGCGCTTGTATTTCAGCCACTCATCAGCCCTCAACCTGCCCGATGAGCTGAGTGTGGAGCACATCCTGCCGCAGAATCCCGCTGCAAAAAGCAGCTGGTATAAGGATTTCAAGCCAGAACAACTGGAGCTTTGGCTGCATCGCCTAGGCAACCTACTGTTGTTGTCGCCTCGCAAGAATACCTCTTTGGGCAATCTTGACTTCGTCGAAAAGAAGGAGCGTTACTTCAAAGATAGAGTGGAGACATTGCCCAACTCGGTGCGGGTGCTGAATTTGCCATGTTTCGATCTGCCGACGCTCGAAGCGCGTCATCGTGAACTCCTGGAACGATTGCGTGACTCGTATTGATCGCCCATGGTAAAGAGATGAATCGAAGGGTGCAAAAATGCTGCGATGCCGAAGCCCGCCCGTCCATCAACAGCAGCCACCGATCTCTTTTAGTTCCCTTTCATCGGGATGGGCCTTGCGATTTGAAAGAATAGAACGAAGAACCTCACCTATTCTTCGAGATTACGGCTCCCCTCTCTCCTCCTCCTCTCCCTCCACCCTCTCCGCCATCCCCCACTCCTCGCCCAGATCCACCCCGATATCCATCCCGGCTCGATCCTCTTGAATCCCGCATACATGATGCAGACGAGCTGCAGCGCAGAGAAGACCCTCCCCGGCAGCGCCCGCAGGACGTG
>Ga0007800_10000914_pt1 | contig 10510 bp, 8 predicted proteins | sample CryBogmetaGMA14M_FD_60366 | JGI IMG/M metagenome (GOLD analysis project Ga0007800, IMG submission 60366) | Freshwater microbial communities from Crystal Bog, Wisconsin, USA - MA14M | ecosystem: Environmental > Aquatic > Freshwater > Lake | place: Crystal Bog, Wisconsin, USA | collected 2009-07-06 | reverse complement strand
GGGAAGAGTAAGCAGATGTCCAAGGCCTTTGGCGAGGAAGGCAGGGAAGAAATGCCCAAGTGCAGGGGGAGGCGGCCCCACCTGAGGGATTTCGAGGAAGATCAATGCGAAGAACAGTTGCAGACGCTCCTTCTCGGGGCCTCCAATAGCTGGTTTCCCGTCATCCTGTCTTCGCTGGCAATCCCCGTCTCGTCGAATCCACTTGAACAGGTCGTGTCTGACCACTGGGACATTCTCAGTGATCTTGAAAGCTTGGCCGAAGTCAAAGCTGTCCTTAAATCCTATGTTAAGAGAGGTGATTACCGTGAAATCACCAGACACACGGCAGAGGAAGTCTGGAAGGCGATTGAGAAAAGGAATCAGCAATCCGCAGGCGATGATGAGCCGCAGAGCTTTCAGGATCTGAAGCGGCCGGAATGGAAGTTGTTTTCAAAGCCGGAAAATGCCGCGCAGACCGCGGACTTTCAGCTCAGGTCTGAACAGGTCCCTGAACCATACCAGCACTACTTTGAGAGGATCGTGCTCGTGGAGCGCCTCCGGGAGGTGAAGGCCCTCGTTGGATTCACCCGTATTTTTCCTCCCGCTGACTTTTCTGAACCTGGAGACATGCTTCAGCATGAAATGGCCTCGCTCACCAGGGTACGTCCGACCTGGGTCCCCGCTGCGGAGGTCCGAGGAGAAGGGATCTTCATCCAATTTCGTGAAAAGGTCATACAATCCTGGGCCGGAAAATCCGCTGTCGTTGCCCGAGAAAAAGAGCTGCTGGAGGCTCACAGGGCGTGGAGAGAAGCCAGAAACATTGATCCGCCGGAGAAGGGCTTCCCGGGTATTCGTTATACCCTGATTCACAGCTTTTCACATGCGCTGATGCGTCGTCTTGCTCTGGAATGCGGGTACACGGCTGCGTCCATCAGGGAACGGATCTATTCGGCTGGTCCGGATTCGGAAGGCGGTTCCATGGCGGGAGTGCTCCTTTACACTGCAGCTCCGGACAGTGAAGGAACGCTGGGCGGTCTCGTCAGCCTGGGTGAGCCCAACGCGATGAGACGCAATATGGACGAAGCACTCAAAGCAATGCGACTGTGCTCTTCAGACCCGCTCTGCGCAGAGCACCGACCTAATGTGGGCATGGGAACTCTGCACGGGGCTTCGTGCCATGCCTGCCTTTTTGCGTCAGAGACCTCATGCGAGAGAGGGAACAAGTACTTGGACCGCAGCCTGTTGGTGGAGACGGTTGATGATGCCGCCCGCAATTTCTTTTGAATTGAGAAGGTGACCTCAGGAGGGCCGGACTCTGGACGCCGATGAACTCATATTCATTGAGAGCATAGTGGAGACGGGCTCGGAAGTTCCTCTTTCGATCATAGAACTGGTCTGTTGCGCTTTGAGGGAATTGCCCGATGATGCCGGCTCTCATGAGAAGATTGCAATCTCAAGCAAAGTAAACCCATCCAGAAGCCGTGAGACAGTCCGTAAACTACTGGAAGTGTGGTCGGAAAACCGGCCCGATGTTTCCCCTTCTCAACTCTCCTGGGCTTTGATGGCAGGGGCCTATGCTGATGAGGTCTTCAGAGAGAGGGAGTCAGTCGAGCTTGTTTGGACCGGGCCGACAAGTAAGGGAACTGCCTTCCGTCGGACCGATCAGGCTCTCCTGGAACTGATAGAGTCGGCGCGGGTATCCCTAATAATAGTCACGTTTGCAGCCTACAAGATACCGAGCATCGCCGATGCCATTGTGAAGGCAGGGAAGAGAAATGTGGAGATTCTCCTTGTGATCGAGAGCAAGGAGACCAGCGCCGGACATTATGCTCACAAAGAGCTGGCTTCAGGTGGCAACCAACTCCGGTCCGTTGCAAAGATATATACCTGGCCGGTGGAAAAGAGACAGACCGACTCGATGGGTAATTATGGCTCCCTTCATGCAAAGTGCGCATTGGCAGACGGCAGGATGGCCTTCATTTCGAGCGCCAATCTTACGGAGTATGCGCTGAACATAAATATGGAGATGGGCGTGCTCATCAAGGGCGGTACCCTGCCAGGGCAGATGCATAGCCATTTCCATGGCCTCATAAGGGATGGGATTGTCGAGGAGATAGAGTTCTAGGGTAATATTTCTCACATCATGAGCATTTAGAGGTCCTACGATGAAAGGATTAAGCGTAGCTGGCTTCCAAGAAATGACACAGAATCAGGTATTCTCGGCTGAACTTTTCCACAGAGTGAATCGTATCTTGCCTGTCGATCAAGAGGTTTTTGCGGTGCCTCCTGATATGGAGGTCCGGACGGCGATAAGCCTCATGGAAGAAAATGTTTATTCTCACTCTGTGGACACATGTTTACTCGTGGCCTGGCAAGCCGGATCTTGATCATGGTTCCCGCTGCACTCTGCCAAGGGTATCTAGACTCTCTCACGAGGACTGTTGGGTCAGATTCCCTAGCTCTTGTTGACATTCGCAAGTTTCGAGAAATGGAAGCTAATGCAGAACTTGGAGCCAGCCCATGGCCAACACCCTTTATTGCAATTCTGAGCGACACTGTCGCCAGGAGGGAACAAATATCATCGAGTCTGGTTGGTTGCCATTGGGATTTGGTCGTAGTGGACGAGGCCCATCGCCTCACGGGGAGAAGTCTTTCGGTAGTTGAGCGTATGATCAGAGAGGGAGTCGTGTCCAGGACTCTTTTTATGACAGCCACTCCAACCAAGGCGCTGCTGTGCATAGGAGGCCAAGAACTTTGCAGGACTGAGTGGGGCGAAGAAGAGATCGATTGGCTTGGGCATAGCCTGAGGCCACCCGAACCAGCACAGGTATTGGTAAAGTTAGAGAGAAGTAGAGAAGAGATTAACTTTCTCGAAGCTCTGCAGTCATTTCTCAACCTGATGACGATTACAAAATCAAAGACTTCAAATTTTCTTAAAGATGCACTGCTTCAAAAGGAATTTGCTTTCAGGGACAAATCAGGTGTGCTTCAGTTTGAGGACAATTTGTTGAGAATTTATTTCCCTACCTTATTTGTGTAACGAAAACTACTATATCAGTGCGGATTATGATCACTTAACCACAGCCGAATACAAAAAATTTTCTGAGAGCGATTGCATTATGGGTGTTGAGCTTTGGATCGGGGAAGAATTCGAGCATGGCCATGAGATGGAGGCGCTGGCTGCGTTCCTTAAGAACATGGTTCACAGCTATACCAGTGAACCGACCAGATTCTGCGTGCTGGCAAATTTCATGGTCAATTACAGCCCTATTGACCTGGCGGTGGTCAAAAACAACGGGTTGGCAGTAATTGAACTCAAACAAGTGGGGGGGCCTGTCTTCGGAGGAGAAAACGGAGACTGGATCATCCGTGAAGGCAACAAACAAAAAGTGCTGCGAGGCGGGTCGAAGGGAAATCCTTACAACCAGGTCATCGCTTACCGCATTTCCTTTCTCAAGTTCCTCGATAGTCATCGCAGCAAGTTTCTGCAGCCACGGGTAGGACTGGAACCTCGATTCGATCACGTGAATGGCATAGTCGCGCTGGCGCCGACAATCCCGAAGGGCTCGGAGATTGATCTGCCAGAAGTGCCGTGGCTCAAGGTCGTTGGGCTCGACGAGCTTCATCGGGAGATATTCCTGACGCGATCATCCCGACTGGCCCTGACGTCAAAGGAAATTACCCGGCTGCTTGAGAATGTGCTCAGATTACGCAAGGATGATATCGCCAAGTACATGGAGACGACTAACAGAACCGTAGTTCCCCCTGTTCAGGTAAAGCCTGAAACACTCGAGAAGCCCATTCCTGCCATTGAGGCTCCGCTAACCGTCGTCAAGCCCGAGAAGCCTCATATCGAAGATGTAACTTCGGAGGCTCCTGATCAGGCCCCTTGCCCCGTTTGCAGTATGGGACTACCGGAGTGCGCCTTGAGAAGTCTCAGCGGAAGGATTGAAGGAATAACTCGCTCCGGAGAATCACAGTATGTATTCAGGATTATCACCGACGACTTTGAGCCCTGGGCGATACCGGTTCACTCATGTTGGAACGATTATGCCACAAGGCTGAAATCATGGCTCGACACTAACCAAAGCGTTCCCGTCAAAATTCTGCACTTGGAAAAAGAAGGAGATACACTTCAGATCGGGCAGGACAGCCTATTGGTCATTGAGCCTGACTGGCTGATAAATGTAACGGATATGACAAAGGTGGAGTTTTGCCAGAGACAGCTCCTTCTGGATCGATTCATATCTTCGCCAAGCAATGAGCACATGATTCGCGGGAATCTTGTGCATCAGCTATTCCCTGATATCTGGCATTCCAAGAGGGGGGAGGAACTGGAGGAGAGGCGACGGGAGTTGCTCCAGGAACAGGTGGAAGATTTCATCACTACCCAGTCTTTACCAGACGACATAAAGCCAAAATGCGACCATGCCATAGAGCACCTTACCCAGTGGGTTGACCAACGGCACCGGTCGACAATCCTGAGGACAGAGACCTTTGTACTGTCACCCTCTCTTGGTACGAAGGGCAAGATAGATTTTCTCTGGGAGGATTTGGAGAAAGGACGGATTGTTGGGGTCGGTGAACTTAAGACAGGACAGAGCCAGGGGGGGAATCCAAAACCCGGTGACGCCCTTCAACTCTTGTCTTACACGATGATGCTGTTTTCAAGAGGAGAGATAACCTTCAATGATGTCTACGCCTTATTGCTCTACAGCGGAAATACCATTCTTGGTGATAGGGGAAGCAACCTCTCTCACCGGCTGATCCCTAAATTTGAGTCCATCAAAAGAGCGGTCAATATCCGAAATGACTTAGTATTGATGGAATTGACCGGCCAGGCCCAGTTCGAGAGCAACATGAACAAGTGTCGTGGATGCAGGCAGATGTCCACCCATTGCGCTCGGATTGCCCTCCTTTCAAACGAAGAGGATACCCGTCCAGTAGAGACGACAACATGGCTCCATTCAGATTCAAGGATCCCATCGGAAAAGGAAAGTGCGTTCTTTCTGCACTACTCACGGCTGATTGCGGGCGAATTGAGAGCGCTCAAGGAGATGCATGCAGAGCTGTGGCGGAAAACTCCCGAACAAAGAGAAGCTCAGGGAGAAGCATTTAGAGCGGCAAGTTTCCGTTTGGAAAGTCAGCAAAAGGGTAGATACCAGTACAGTCTGGAAGGAAGCAATTCAAGCGAGTTCAGAGCAGGAGATTCGGTATTAATCAGCGATTGTAAAGGTCCGTCCAGCGGTCGGGTATCTCTGGGAATAGTGCAAGATACATCGAAAGACGCCTTGCTGATTTCGGCAAGCGAGGAGATACGTTTTGAGCCTGTTTGGGTTGACCCTTACACGAATGAGAACCTTACAATACGGCTTTTCAAAGGTCTCTATCGTTGGATATCAAGACCTTCCCAGATGAGTGACCTGATCCTTGGCAACCTGTCCCCAGATTTTGGCAGTATGCCTCTTGCCGATAAATCTTTCCTAGAGGTCTTGAAAAAGGAAGGCCTCAATGATTTCCAGTCAAAGGCCCTCCAGTCGTCTATTTGTGCAAGGTCTTATTGCGTTGTGCATGGACCGCCGGGTTCAGGCAAGACGAAATTAATAAGCGCCATAGTCCGGGCGCATCTGCTGCTTAATCAAAGAGTACTCATGTGCACCGGCACGAACAGAGCGCTCGACGAAGCAATGAGGCCTCTTACGAGAGGAGCTTTGAGAGATAAATCGCTAAGGATAGGCAACCTGGCATCCGTAACGGACACGTATGTCCGGTCGATAGCCCTCCAGCATCTCATAAAAGACTATCCGACAATCGACGCCAAGATATCAGCCGGTCGGCAGGCGTTAGTAAATAGATCTGTGGTTGGGATAACTGCCAGTTCACTTCAGTCCGGCAGGTATGACAGGGTGCTCGGAGAATTCGACCTGGTGGTTATCGACGAAGCCGCTCAATTGACCGTGCCCGCAACGCTAGGATGCATCAGTTTTGCAAAACGTTTTGTGCTCATTGGCGACCACAATCAATTGCCGGCAGTGGTCCAGAGCGAAGGCATCGGGTCAGAGGTTCTTGATCATGATAGCGGACAGTGGTCGCGTTTATCGAAGTCACTCTTCGAAATACTGTATGAAAGATGTGAAAAAAATGCGGGGCGAGAAGTGATTTTTCTCAAGGACCAATACAGGATGAATGACCATATATGCTCTATCCCCGGGACCATCTGGTACAAAAGAGTGTTGAGACCGGCCACCAAACAAGTTGGAGATGCGAGGCTAATCATAAATGAGGCAGGTATCGGTGGCTTGGCAAGGAGGCTCCTTGATCCCAACGAATCGGTGCAATTTGTCAATGTGCCATTGGACAACACTGCCGGACCTCGGACCAACCTGAAGGAAGCGCAGATCGTCTGCGACATCATTGAGGCCCTCGCAACGGGAGGATTTTCTTTGGGAAGAAAGGACGCTGTCGCGATCATCTGTCCCCGCCGCGCGCAGGTGGAATTGATAAGGCGGCATCTTGAGGGCCTGTTCAGAGATAAACGTTTATGCGAGGGAGATACGGAGAGGACGATGCTGGATTCGGTGAGTACTGTGGACAGGTTTCAGGGGAGCCAGAGCGATGTCGTTATTGTGTCCTTGGGTATGTCCGACAGTTCGGTTTCTCCGCATCTTGCCGATGAGAAACGTTTGAACGTTGCCATGTCGAGGGCTCGACACAAGTTGATTCTGCTAGGGAATCGCGAGGCACTGAGTCAGGAAGATATTTTCGGTAATCTTTTTCAAACCATGAGCACGGAGCTGCCTTACTCAGACTGGTACATAGAAGCGGGATAGTATGGTAAAACAAATAGGTAGTGATCGAAAGCTAACCGGACTGGGAAAACCTGTAATGTATGTCGAGTCCCAAACCATGATAGCGGAATGCAACTGGGAGAAACGTAGGGCATTAATTGTCAAGTATTTCTTGGAAGGATAGCCGATGGTGATAGACTGGTCGGTGGTGACGATAGATCACGTTCGAAAAGCATGCGAAAGGTTTGACTCAACACAATGTCCACCTGAAAGACAAGCAATGAACACATTTCTGATGATGGAAGGCAAGGAATATCCGGCCAAGTACATCAGGGGGGGGGATGTTCCGAGAAAAAGGCCGGGATGTCAGCTCGGTCTCATTACATCAAGAACATTGATGAAAATGGAGTTGTTAAGAGAAGGAAAGAATCGGGATTTCGCGAGAAGTTGCAGAAGTGCATCTCAAGCTGGAATGACTTGCTCAAACAAAATGAGGTCTCGGTTGCACTTGGGGCAATCCACTTTTTCTGGAAGGCTAACCTCGACTTGTATTGGCAACGCCACGAAATAGCCACAGCCTATGCAGCCTTGGGGGGAGGGGCATTTGGGGCAGCCCATTTTTCCGTCGCGTTCGAGGACCCCACGCAGTCCACTCTTGCGGCTGCCGGTGTGCCGGGTTCTCACCTTGAGGCGGGACCCCTCAGGAAGGCCCACAGGATGATGCCATGCGATTCTTTCAAACTAGACGATGCCTTGGTGCGAGCCTTCGCGCGAACGAGAACAAGCGCAAGGTCAACTCATGAGTGACGTGCGGCTCAAGGACCTGCAGAAACTCTCCACCATCGACCTGATGCCGCGGCTGCACCTCACGGACTTTCAGAACCGACTCGCTGGATTGAAGAGCTGCTTTGCTCTCACAGAGCAGGAACTGGAAGCATCGCCGGTCTGCCCGCACTGCAACTTCCGCCCAGCGGTGGAAGCGGTTGCTGGTTCCTCGTTCCTGGTTTCCGGTTCAAACTTGTTGGTCCAGATGGATGAACAGTTGGACCAGATGCTTGAGCAATGGAAGAACCTTCTCTTGAATAATCTAGAGGACCCCACGACGAGAAGCAGCATGAAAGAGTTGTTGCCGGAAGACGATCGAAGAGTGCTCCAGTCGTTCATCAAATCAAAACAGTTCCCAGAGCCTATAGATACCCACTTTCTGCAGATTGTCGGGACTGTCTTACCCGGATTGCAGAAAGTAGTTGTAGACAAGGACATCCTGCTTGCCAAGCTGAAGGAGATTGGCCCAGCGACTTCAGACGGCTTCAAGAAGGTCGTGAGCGATTACCTGGACGACCTGACCAAAGGGAAAGATCCGCGCAAAGTCAGAATCGTCATCGAATAGCCAACAAACAATAACCAGAAACCCGACAAATGGCGACATTAAAAAGATTCGAAGACATAGAAGCCTGGCAAAAGGCCAGGGAGTTGACAAGAGCGGTCTATGCCGTGTCGAACGAAGGCCCATTCTCTCGCGACTTCGGCCTACATGACCAGATTCGCCGCGCTTCTGTTTCAATCATGTCGAACATCGCTGAAGGCTTCGGACGGTGTGGCAACAAAGAATTCATCCAATTCCTTTCAACCGCAAAAGGGTCAGCACCCGAAGTTCAGGCCCAACTCTATGTGGCGATGGATGCTGGCTTCATCTCCGACCAACAATTCCAGGAACTCTACGGCTTGACTCAAACAACCGGAAACTTGATCGGAGGATTCATTCGTTACCTCGCAAAGTCTGACCAGAAGGGAGTCAAGTTTACCTAACCAACTCAGAACCAGGAACCCAAAACCAGGAACCAGAAACTCAAAAAGCGTCTCTCCGACCACCCCGGCGGAGATGAGGAAGCGATTCGAGGAATACCTTGATCAGCTCACCAAAGGTAAGGAACCCGGCAAGGTGCGGATAGTGATGGAGTAGCCTATGCATTCGTTCGAATCAGATTTTCTGGAAAAACAGCCCATCCCGCATTCGCTTCTAAGGACCATCCGCCTGCTGGGAGAATACCGGGGAAAGGAAGCACTTTTCAAACAACAGGCCCCTCAAATGCTGGAATCGTTGCGTCAGATCGCCATTATCCAGAGCACCGAATCATCCAACCGTATCGAGGGAATCTTAGCGCCGGCCGACCGGATCAAAAAACTTGTGGAGCAAAGAACTACACCGAGGAATCGTTCCGAACAGGAGATTGCCGGATACCGTGATGCCCTCGCCACGATTCATGCCAACCACCCCAACATTACGTTTACAGACGGCGTTGTCCTGCAGCTTCACCGTGATCTTTATCAGTTCGTCGCCCAGCCGGGCGGACGATGGAAGATGACGGACAATGAGATTTCCGAGACCCGGGCCGATGGAACGAAAGTTATCCGCTTCAGACCAATTCCCGCTCATCAAACGCCTGACGCGATGAAACGACTCCATACTCTTTTTAAGAAGCAATGGGACCGGGGAGAAATCGATCCGCTCTTGCTCATTCCGGCCTATGTTTTCGATTTTCTCTGCATCCATCCTTTTACCGACGGCAACGGAAGGATGGCTCGGCTCCTGACACTGCTTCTCCTCTATCAAGCAGGTTTCGAGGTTGGTCGGTATATCAGTCTGGAGCATTTGATCGAAAACCAGCGGGAAGGCCACTACGATGCGCTCTACAAGTCTTCTCAGGAATGGCACGAGGGGGGACACATATTACTGCCCTGGTGGGAATATTTTCTGGGCGTGATGCTCCTTGGCGCCTACCATGAATTCGAGCGCCGAACCGGCGAACTGACTACCGCCCACGGCGCCAAAAGGCAAATGATCATGGATGTCATCGGGCGCCTGCCGGAGGAATTTCGGGTGGCCGACATCGAGCATGCCTGCCCAAGCGTCAGTCGCCCCACGATCAACCGGGCGCTTCGGGATCTCCGCGAGGTTGAAAAAATCGCCTGCATCAAAGAGGCCGTGACGCTGTCTGGCAAAAAACGGGGTCATGATCACATTAATATCATCATGCTATCTAATATGATCACGTTTAGCGTTTAGCAATATGATCAAGATCGTATTAATATGATCAAAGTTGCCTATCTGATCATGTTTTACCAATGCCCGCTCCTTTGCAAAGAAGGTCATGCTAATGTTAATGGGATCACAAACGGTTACTTTGTTTGTCCCTTTCATTTCGGGCTCACCGGGAAATGGTCACGGTTTCCATATACCATGGATGGAAAAGGGAGTGACCAAGTTCTCGGTTTCTGGTCCCTGGATCCTAGTTAGAGGACCCGGATACCGGCGATACAGAAGTTTGAACACATAGAAGCCTGGAAAAAGGCCAGAAAGATGACCCAAGAGGTTTACGCCTTGTCGGGTTCCGGGTAGTTTGCCAGAGATTTCGGTTTGCGGGATCAGATTCGTCGAGCGGCGGTTTCGATCATGTCGAACATCACAGAGGGTTTAGAAAGGGGCGGTTCTGCAGAGTTTCCGCAATTTCTCGCCATTGCCAAAGGCTCCGTCGGAGAAGTCGAAGCCCAGCTTTATGTCGCGCTCGACCAGAAATATATCAGCGAAGAGGAATTCGTCTCCATCAGCGCCTTGGCATCCTCGACAAAGAAACTCATAGCGGGATTCATGAACTACCTTAAGCAATCGAAGCTAGAAAGGGCAGAAATACAAATGACATCCAAGAACCATGGACCAGAGACGCTGGACCTATTCCCCAACC
>Ga0007800_10000908_pt1 | contig 10539 bp, 4 predicted proteins | sample CryBogmetaGMA14M_FD_60366 | JGI IMG/M metagenome (GOLD analysis project Ga0007800, IMG submission 60366) | Freshwater microbial communities from Crystal Bog, Wisconsin, USA - MA14M | ecosystem: Environmental > Aquatic > Freshwater > Lake | place: Crystal Bog, Wisconsin, USA | collected 2009-07-06 | reverse complement strand
GTTTATGTGCTTATTTTAATGATACTTTAGGTTTGAAATATGGCGATAAAATGCGAAATAATAGTGTAATTCCTAATAAAATTATTAAGAATTCTCGCTTGGCTTTAGCTTGTTTGAGAGGGTTAATTGATACTGACGGTTCGGTTTCAAGGAGAGGAGAACAGTTTACAATTACTTTCTATTCTCAAAATGAAAATTTGTCTAAACAAGTTTATTCTATTTGTAAGAAGTTTGAATTATTTAGTTTTGTTTCAAGTGATGGTCAAACAACTGGTACAAATAGCAAGTCAAGAATAATCAAATACTTTGAAGTTGTTGGAAGTTCTAATTTAAGACATATTGTTCGTTTTTGTGAGTGGAATAATCATCATACTTTTATTTATCAAGGAGATGTTGTGAATTACTATCAAAAAAGCTTATATAGGGATATGAATTTGCCTTTTAAGACGGCCTTATAGTTCAGTGGTAAAACGCCTCTTTGACGTGGAGGAGTTCGCAGTTCGATTCTGCGTAAGGCCATTTTCTCTTTTTAGAAAGGTATAAATATCTGATTTGTCGTATGTAAATATGAGAAATTGGGTGGGTTTCTCAGTCGTTCTAGTGATTGTGCTATTCGTAATTTTCTTCGTGTTTTTTGTTAATGCAGATAATAAAATAGCAGTCGAGGCAGGGGTATTATCAAGCGATCAGTATACCATGATTAGTGCTGAAGACAGTTATTTGTATTTTGGAAATATTTCAAAGGGGGAGGCATCTTCATCGCAGTCGACATGCATTAATAATACTGGAACGAACGAGGTTTCTCTTAGCTTTTCGGTTGAAGGGGGCGGTAGTTTCTCTAATTATCTTTTTATTAAGAATTATAGTGGGGGGAGTTATGGTACACTAGGAAGTTATACTATTGTTCTTGGAACTTCAAGTTCTGACAGAAGAAAATGTGTTAGGTTTATATTAAACTTGACAGATTATAGCGATCCAATTTATTCTTCATTTACAAGCTATCGGGCAAATATTACTATTAGTGCAGTTCCTATTTGAGATGAGAGAGATTTTATTTTTGGTAATGTTAATTTTTTTAATTTGTTTTATGAATTTTGTTTCGGGATATCAGTTAGGAGCAAGTCCTTCTGAAATTGAGATAAATCATTCTGGAGAATGTGCTTTGATTTATGTTTTTTCGAATGATTATTCTGGAAATATTGGGGTAAGTGATAAATGGAACAGAGAAAGAGGCACAAATATAAAAGATTATACTTTAAATGCAGAAGATATTGGACTTGATGTTAGGTATTTTAATAGTTTTGAATTAAATGGAATTGGAAAAGAAAAGGTTTGTATTTATGGTTCTGGAAAATATTATGGGCTTATGCTTTTTAGGGCTGTTGAGGGAAATGTGGAAGTTGGAACTAGAGTTATTTTTAATGGAGGGGGGGGAATTGGAGGAATTGGAAGCAGTTTGATTAGTGGAAAAGTTATTTCAGATAATATTACGATTTTTGAGGGTTTTGGAGCAAAGGAAGTGGTATTAATGAGCAGTTTTGCTGTAAGTTTGACTCTTGTTTGGTTTTTGTTCTTTATTTTAAGGCAGGAAAGAGCTAAAAGCAGCACTTAGTAACTTAGTTAGTAAGTTATTAAGGAAGGTTTAAATAGTTATTTTTGCTGTTTTTTGCAGGTAAAAAGGGGAGAGATGAAGAAATACTTGTTACTGATAGAAGATGAGAAAGGCTTACTCTTTTTAGAAAAAAGAGTTTCCCTGGAAATCAGAAAAACTATTTTAGGAGAGAGAGGTAAATGAAAAAATATCTTCTCCTAATTGAAGATGAGAAGCTTTGGGAGAAATTTAAAGAGGATATTAGCAAAGATATAAACTCTGAGATAATTGGGATGATAAAAAAGAAGGTGGAGGCGAAGAATGCTAAAAAATAATTTATTAAATAGAAGAGGGCAGGTTGCAATATTTGTTATTGTTGCTCTTGTTATCGCAGCAGGAGTTTTAATTGTGGCGTATTATAGAGGTAATTTGAATGTAAATGGTGTTTCGACTGAATTTAGGCCAGCATATGATTTATACATTAGTTGTATTCAACAGCAGGTTAAGAATGGATTAGTTATTGCTGGAAGCCAGGGAGGACGCATATATTTGGATGCAATTAAAGCGCCTAGTTCGTATGCACCATATTCTTCGCAGTTGCAGTTCTTAGGGTATAATGTTCCTTATTGGTATTACCTTTCTGGAAATGGAGTATCTAATGAGAATGTTCCTTCTCTTTCTCAGATGCAGAGTGAACTTGGGAGATATGTTGATGAAAATATTGGTAAATGCGACTTTTCTCCTCTTGATGCTCAAGGATATGATATAAGTTTAGGAGTTTCAAAAACAAAGGTAACTATTTCTGATTCTAGTGTTGATGTTGTTGTTAATCAGCAAGTGACTATTACAAAAGGAGAGGCAAAGGCTTTACAGGGAACACATAAGATTAGTGTAAAGAGCAGTTTGGGAAGTTTGTTTAAGACGGCCAAGGAAATTTATGATAAGGAGATAAGTGAGGGATTTATGGAGAATTATGCAGAGGATGTGCTAAGATCATATGCTCCGGTTGATGGGGTTGAATTTAGCTGTGCTCCCAAAACATGGAAAACTCAAGATGTTTATGACAATATTCAAAATGGACTTGTTGGGAATTTTGGAGAGATAAAAGTTAGTGGAGATTACTATAGTTTGAAAGATAAGAAGTCAGAATATTTTGTTGTTTCTTTGAATCAAAAGTTTTCAGGAACTGGTGCCAGTTTTATATACAGCAAGGATTTTCCAAGTAAACTTGAGATTTATGGAGGGGGGGTTAGCCAGGGAGTGATGATGGCTCAGCCAATAGGAAATCAAGCTGGAATGGGTATGCTTGGATTTTGTTATGTTCCTTATCACTATGTATACGATTTGGGCTTCCCAATAGTAGTACAATTGCTTAATCAGGATGAGTTGTTCCAGTTTCCAATGGTAGTTGTTATAGATAAAAATAAGCCAAAGGTTGCAGAAGTTGGAACTACTAATTTCCAAGGAGACTTTGATTTGTGCGCAGATTCTGGAAAGCTAATAGACGTTAAATTTTATGATGTTAATTTGAATCCATTAATCATAGATGGGAGTATTAGCTACAATTGTTTTGATCAAAGCTGTAATTTAGGAGAAGTTAAGGGAAGTGAATTTGTAGGAAACGTTCCTGCTTGTGTTAATGGACATTTGGTTGTGCAGGCAAAAGGATATGGAGAAAAACAGCAGGTTCTTTCAAGCAATAGCGAATCAAGTGCAGACATAATTTTAGATAAGCAGTATTCTGTCAATGTTAATTTATTGCTTGATGGAAAGCCGCACACAGGAAGCGCAGTAGTTATATTTGAGGGAGAAAATTCAGTGAGTGCCATACTTCCTGAGCAGAAAAGTATAATGTTAACTGAAGGGTTGTATAATATAAGCGTATTTGCTTATTCTAATGCGAGCATAATCATTCCTGCATCAAGCAAGAATTTGTGTAACGATGTTCCTAGAACTGGATTGTTGGGAATATTGGGAGGCACGGAGAAACAGTGTACAACAATAAGTATGCCTGAGACGAAGATAGAGTCTGGATTGGTTGGAGGGGGAAAGACTCAGGAATATTTGTTCCCTGATAATTTGAATAAAGGAAATATTACTTTAGTTGGAGGAGCTTTGCCAAAACCAACTTCACTTGAGACATTACAATATAACTTTGAGGCGTTTGATAATATGAATTTGGGGGTTGATTTCAGATGATTGGTAAAAAAATAATAGTGTTTATAGTTGCGGTATGCTTATTTGGATTTTTCTTGATGGGAGATGTTAGCGCAATAGCAACGTCGTTTAGTCAGTCAAGTACTAATTTTGGAAGTAGTGCTGGTTCTGCAAGTTTTGTAACATACGGCAATCCGGGAGGATTTTCGCAATTTTATACAACGGGAGATTTGAATACATATTGGCCTATACTAGGAAATAAGGAAGAGTGTCAATCTAGAAAGGATTTGATGCTGCAAGTAGCACCGGGAGGGTGTCAACCAATAGTTGTTAGAAGTGATTTGTTGGAAGAGCAGGATGTTCCGGTATTCTGCCAATTGCAGAGTTTGAAATTGAATCCAGCAATAGATGTGAAAGAAATTCAGAATATAAGATTTAGTGCTGCCGAAAAATATCCTGCAGCAGTTCTGGGGACTGGATTTCACCCAGCGAATGCAGCATTGAGAACAACTAATTCGTTAACTGGAAGTCCTCTTTCGAATAATATAGGATATGTTGTTGTTATTTTGAAGAAGACTCCAAATGAGAGTGCAATGCCTGAAAATGTCAAGGTAAACTTGCTTGCGCAGGTTCAGTTTGATGCGAGTAATACTTTAGGAGTTGGAAGGGCAGAGTTTTCGTTAACTCCAACTACAGACAGCCAGTGGGAGCTAGATAAAATAAAGAATAGTTTCTGGAATGGAAGATATTCAATCAGATTGGAGGAGGCTGGAGCAGATTATGCAGTTGTTTCAATATATCAAGGAGTCCAAAAAGTGACTACACAGAGAGTTGCTCTTGGAAAAACAAGTGAAGACATATATCTTCCCGGATTGTACTGCAGAGCAGGGCTTCAGGTAAATTATGATGGGCTTGTTTCTGCACAGAAAAAGGCAAGAATAGAAGTTACAGATGATAATGGGAAAGATATATATGATGTTTATGCTGGAAGTAAATTCTTGGATGATAAATGCAGTGTAAATTCTATTAATGTTAATCCTTTAGATGGAACTGGAAGTTTGTTGGCTTATTGTGGCTCTGAAACATTGAATTTGAAAATAAATCCTAAACTTTTGACGACAGGAGATATGATTCCAGCGCAGAATATTGATTGGAGTGATGATCCAAATTATCTTGTTCCTGGACCCTTGAGAAGAGCAGGTTTTGGTGCAACAGCAGTTGGAGCGGTGAGTGATAAAGTTTCCGGAACAACATCAGTATGTGAAGTGCACTTGAAGTATCCATTCATAAGCCAGGATAGGGAGGGCTATTATTCTATACAGAGAGCAAATGAGAGTACTAGTTCAAGTGATTGGAAGTTGTATAAGAGAGCAGCGATTGGAACAATGAATGGAGACAGTCAAGAGGAGAATATGAAGAAAGATGAAAATCTTTGGATGGGTGTTTTGAAGCAGGAATTAATAACTAAATGCGAGCAGAGAATGAAGAAGAGTACAACTACAGCAGGAGTTGGAGCAAGTACAGATAATCAGGGCGTTTCAGATTCGATTGTTGAAAAAATATATCCAGATCCTGCTGAAACAAATATTAAATCAGCAGTTGATAGTTTCAAACAGCTGGCAACAGATTATCCTCAGGAGGGTGATGCTGGAAAGGACAGCAAGTATGCGCAGGATGGATTGCAGGAAGCAATTAAGTTTACGGGAGATTTGAATAAATCAAGAACACAAGCAGGACTTATCGATATTTTTAGTTCTACATATCCTAGTTCTCAATTGAATGAAAGTTATGCTATTGCTAAAGCTAAATTAAATAATGTTGATTCTAGCGGGGCGAGCAAGACAATCACAGTTAACAATAGGGCAGTAACTGTTAAGCTAATTTCTACTGAAAATCCAAAGGAAGAGCAAGCGAGTGCAGAATTTAGTTGGGGAGGCAAGACTTTCAAAGTTGGGGTGGATGGAATGCAGGAAGTTGATATGAGGATGGGAGGAAAAGCAAGAATTGTGCTTAAGGAATTAATGAGCGGAGAGCAGGTTAGAGTTTCAATTATATGCCCTAAGGATTGGGACAGTTTATTAAAGACTGAGATGGGAAAGAATCCAACTTTGAAAGATACGGCAAGCGCAACACAGAGTTTTCTTGAGAGAATGTGGAGAAGTACAGACACTGCGAGCAGTTTAGGATTTAAACTTCTTAGTTTGAAGCAACCTCAGGATCAGTGCGGGGAGAGTTTGAGTTTGGAAAATGTAAATCTGGCTAAAGTTGCAAAGATAAGATTAATTCCTAATGCCAAACAAATGCAGGAAGAAATAAATCTTTCTGTTTCAATTGGAATAGAGAAAAGAGCAATAAGTTTGACTCCTCAGGAAACTGCAAGCAGAATTGATAAACTGAATGAGACATTGAAGAAATTGGATAGTTTAAATGAAAATTTGAAGACGATGGTTTCTGGATTGAAGGCGGCTTGTTTTGCTACTTCAGGATTATTGACTGCAAAGACTTTTTTGACAGGGCTATCTGGAGAGGGACTTGCAAGACAGCAGGTGATGAAGGGTAATGGTGGATGGGACCAGAAATGTCAGGATTTGGTTGGACAAAAACAATACACCACTGTTAGTCAGTGTTACAGCGACAAGGCTAGTGAGATAAATGCAGATGTTGCTGCTTATGCTTCGGGAATAAATGCTGCAAATAGCAAACTGAAACAGATTGAGGATAGTAGCATGATTAAAGCTGGATTGACTGGAGGGGAAGTGGTTGATAGAAATGCTTCTGCGACTAAATTGATCGCGGCTTTGAGAAGTGAATATCCAGAGTCACAAATAAAACTTAAGGATGGCACTACGAGAAAAGTATCTGATCTTCTTGATGAGAAATCATATTCTAGGAATGATGTAAGTTATGAAGAACTTAGAGATTTGTATACTGGTTTAAGTATAAAGGGAGAAAGTACTACCGGGCAGGCAGCAGTTGACAGCAATTTGAAGACAATTGCAGATGATATTAATGAAAGGAAGAAGTGGAGTGTGGTAAGAGAGAATTTGGCTAACTCGGAATTTTCAAATAGTTTGGGATTGAAGGATAAACCAGTTGATTCTTATGGAAATTCAAAGTCTACAAATGGAAATTATTATGGAGGGTCTACTACTCCTGATCAATTAACTAAGAAGCTACAGGATTCAAATTTGAAAACAGATGATGTTTCAAAGTTGACCAAGAATGGGCAGATTCCGACTCAAGAAATTACGTTTGATAATAAGCCTTATCTTCTTGTACTTGGAGCAACGAGCTCAACTGGGCAGTACACAACAAAGAAAATTTATTCTATAGATACTACTAGTGGGACAGAGCCTAAGTTGAAAGATGATGTGACATCCACAGATGAAGGAAAAAAAGTATTGGAAAGGATAACAGTTTATAACAAATTGGACGCAACTTCTTACAGCAATAAGATGGAAAATCCTGAAGTTAAATATTATGAAATAGATCCATACAAGGGAATGCCTGCTCAGGTTCCAATAGATGTGCAGAAGGGATGGTATGTTGCTACAAAGAATACTCTTGGAACTACAGGGAATATAAAAGCATTTGAATCAAATGGGAAGCCAAGCAGCTTCTGGCTTTGTAATGTAGGATATAATGGGAGAATAGAATTCTTCTCTGGAATGGGAGATGATGTATGCAGACAGTTTAATTTGGATACTGGAGCAACATTAGATACTTTCCCTGGGCTGAGCACAACAGAAACAACTAGTTTGGTTAGGAAGGCAACTCAGGCGTTAACTGAAGCGGCTGATAAATATCAGGCAGGAATAAAATCAGTAAGCGTTCTTGGGCAGAGGTATAATGTTGGAAGTCCAGCTGTTAAGAATGGCGGGACTCAGTGCCAAGACTTTATGGATCCAAATGACTGCAAATTATTATTTAATGTGTGTGATCCAGTTATATGTCCTTCATCAAGATGCGACTTTGGAGGAAAGTATCCAGTAACTGATGTAATTCAATCTGGAATTGTGGGAAGCACTTTATTATGTTTGCCTAATTTTCCTGAAGTTAAAATTCCAATTTGCATTTCAGGAATTCAGGCAGGAATAGATTCATTTATATCAGTATTGAGAAGTTATAGAGATTGTTTGCAGGAGAGTTTGAACAGTGGAAAGACTGTCGGAATATGCGATGAGATGAATTCTATTTATATGTGTGAGTTCTTCTGGAAGCAGGCAGCTCCTTTAATGAATACATTAATTCCTAAAGCGTTTGAGATGGCTCTTACTGGAGGACAGGGAACAAAGGGAGGAGGAGAGTATCTTACTGTTCAGGGAGCATGGGATAATGCTAAGAAGTCAATGGATTACTTTACACAGAGTTATGCAGTTAATTCAATTAAAGCATTTCAAGTTAGGTCAACAGAGGATTTGGGAACTGAAGTTTGTAAGGGATTTGTTTCTTTAACGACGCCAAATAGTTTGAAGAATTTAATTGAACCTGACAGCCCTCCTCAGTTTTATGCAAGATTTGATGCGGTGAAATATAGTGATGCGACTGTTCCTGCAACTTCGCAGTATAAAGTTTATTATCAGATATATGCAGGGCAGGACTCTGGAGTGTATTATAATGTTTATTTGAAGGGGGCTCCAACTACTTCATATTATTATTCAAACCCAACTGTGCAAGTTGATTCTGGATTTATAACAAAAGGACAAAGTGCTTCTCAGACAAGAGACTTCACAGCTCCAGAGGGATATAAACAACTTTGTGTGAGGATAAATGACCAAGAGCAGTGTGGATTCAATTCGGTTACGAGTGATTTTGCTTTGAATAATATTAAGGACAGTTATGTTGCTGATCAGATAACTCAATCTAATATTCAAACTGAGCAAGGTTGCATCTCTGGGACTGTTGTGCCTACTTCAATAACTGGAATTGTTGCAACAGGAGCAACACTTGATGCAGTTGGGAATGGAATTTATAATTATGGAGTTACTAGAGTTTGTTCCACTGCAAATCCTGGAAGCACAACAGATGTTACAAGATTTGTTGATGTTGGATTCTGTGGAGATACAAAGATTAGGTGCTGGCTTGATAGCAGAAGTGTAAATGCTGCAATAGGTGCAAGCAATGTTGGATTGAAGAATCAGACTCTTGCAGATTTGAGCAATCTTGCGGTTGCTAATTTAGAAGCTTCTGGGCAGTATTATAGTAAGGACCAGGCAGGGAGTGAACTGAATAAGATAAATGATGCCCTTGCAACTTTGAAAAATAAGTTTGATGCTTCAGCAGCTTCAACTCTTCTTAATAATATTAATACTCTTTGGAGTAAGCTGTATATAAATCAGCATAAGGCAAAGTTGTTGTTGTATAAGGCACAGACTCAAGAGGAAATTGCGAAGGATTCTGCAAAGGGAGTTTTGGCTCAACAGGATTATGTTTCATCTACAAAAGTTCCTAAGCTTGTAAACAATATTTTGAAGTTGAGTGAAACATATGATCCAGATAAAGAAATATCTATTTTGGCTCCTGATGGAGGGAAGATTGCTTATTTGAAGGGAGGAGAGGTGTTTGGACCTGCTGGATTCAAGATAGGAAATATTTATACTTCTTCAGATTATGAAGCTATGACTGCTTCAGTTATTGATGTTGCTGGAATATATAGAATTCAATTAATTGGAACTGCGAAGGATTATATTCCAGATAAGTATGCACAGTATATTCATTATTTGGATGGATCTGTAATAAAAGAAGGGAATATGTATGTTGATGAAAATAGTTATGCTCTTGCTAGTGCTCCAGTTCCAAAAGCAGAAACTGGTGGAAATGCTCCTGTTGCTACTGAATTATATTCATTTAGTTTGGATAAGAAATATTCTGCAACTGCTGGGAATGTAAGTATTTTGGATGATATTGATGTATCAAGAATAAGGAAGAGTTTGAATTATGTAGCTAGTTGGTTTACCAAGAATCCAAATTATATTGGAATTTATATAAATGGAATTAATTTATATACTGAAAGTGGATTGGAAGTGGGAAGTTTGTCTCTTATAGATAATCAGGGAAGTGCTGCTTATAAGATAACTACTGTTGGTGGTCCTGATGAAACAACTGGTGAGACATATTACTCTACTGTGAATGAAGCTACCGACGCAGATGTAGCTGATCCAGTTGTAATGCAATTTGTAAAGATGAAGGAAGGAGCAATTGGAAAATATTACAATCCTGAATCTGTTGGAGATTTAGCAATTGAATCATATCTTAATGCATTAGATGGTTTGGTAATTGTGGATAATAAGCTTTACAGAAGTCAAGATATTCCAAAGAAGCCAGTTACTGCTAAACCTGCTTGTCCATCAAATCAGTACATCGTTTTGAAATATTCTGGGTTAACTAACGTAGTAGACTATTTCGGATTTAGGTGTAATCAAAAGACTGGGGGGATTGAAGTAAAGATGATTATAGGTAAAGATGTTGAAGTTTATCAAGGATTTACTGGAAGCAGTCAAAAAGTATATTTGCCTTTCGGCTGGACGGATAATTTTAATGGAATTTCGGAATTTACAAATGTAGATGGAGGGGTAACTGAGAATGCAAGAAGTGATGTCATAAAGATTATGAATTCTGGAAGTTGGGCGGGTGCTATGAGTATTACAAAAGGTTTGCTTTCGGCAGATGCACAGATAAGTTATCCAACGCTGGAATACAATGGATTCCCTGGTGAATTGATTATTCCAGCAGGCACAACACCGCCACAGACTCAACAAACAGCAGCACAGGCAAACGCGTATATCTTAAAT
>Ga0007800_10000904_pt1 | contig 10575 bp, 8 predicted proteins | sample CryBogmetaGMA14M_FD_60366 | JGI IMG/M metagenome (GOLD analysis project Ga0007800, IMG submission 60366) | Freshwater microbial communities from Crystal Bog, Wisconsin, USA - MA14M | ecosystem: Environmental > Aquatic > Freshwater > Lake | place: Crystal Bog, Wisconsin, USA | collected 2009-07-06 | reverse complement strand
AAAGGTTAATCCGTATGGATATATTTTAAAACCTTTTAACGATCTGGAACTCAAAGCCACCATCGAACTGGCGCTCTTCCGGAAGAGCGACGTTTCCGACCGGAAACGGGCTGAAGATGCATTGCGGCAGCTGAGTGCGGATCACAAGGTGATCATCGACCATGCGCCGGCAATGATCTGGTACAAGGATATGAAGAATACATTCGTCCGGGTCAACCCGGCAGGTGCACGGGCATTCGGGCTGGCTGTTAAAGAGATTGAGGGGAAAAACATGTATGATCTCTTCCCGGACTGTGCAGAAAAATATTGTCAGGATGATCGTGAGGTGATCACTTCCGGCAAACCCCGGCTCGGCATCATCGAGCCCATGACCACTGCCAGTGGAGAGAATCTCTGGGTGCAGAGCGATAAGATCCCGCTCAAGGATGAAGACGGGAATATCACCGGTATATTGGTGTTTGTCGTAGATATCACCGAGCGCAAGCGGGCAGAGGATGCCCTCGCGCTTGCAAGCAGGAAACTGACCCTCCTCTCCAGCATCACCCGGCACGACATCATCAACCAGTTGGCAGCGCTGAATGGATACCTCGAACTCTCGCGGGACATCCTTGGCGACCCCGTGAAGCTGGCAGAGTTCATTACAAAGGAGCAGAACATTGCACGTACCATCGAAGCTCAGATCCGGTTCACGAAAGATTACCAGGATGTAGGCATCAAAGCAACCGTATGGCAGAATGTGCACGACAGCGTTGCCGTGGCGAAAGAGCACCTTCCCCTGCGGGGCATCACCGTTGATACTGACAGCCCTACACTTGAGGTGTACGCCGATCCGCTTCTCGTGCGGGTGTTCTACAACCTGATTGACAACGCGCTCCGGTATGGCAGCGAACAGATGACCGCGATCCGGATCTCGTCACGGGAATCTGATTGCGGGCTTCTCATCGTCTGTGAGGATGATGGCGTTGGTATTCCGGCGGACAAGAAGGAGGCGATCTTCAACCGGGGATATTTCAAACATACGGGGTTCGGGTTGTTTCTCTCCCGTGAGATTCTCTCAATCACCGGCATCACGATCACTGAAAACGGTGTACCGGGCAAAGGGGCACGGTTTGAGATTACGGTGCCGAAGAGCGGGTACCGGTTCCGGGGGAACATATGAGGTTCAGGATATGGGGCGGGTGTGAGGATTGCTGCCCGACGGGGAGCGTGTGATTAATATGGGCATTCTTCAATCCGGCAAGTACCATGCCAGCGCAGAACTGATCCTGTACAGTATCATTGCATGCAGTATCCTCTTCTGTCTCTACGTTGTCAGCACGGCGAACTACCTGCTCTTTCATGGGTTGGTCGAACTCGCGAGCATCGTCGTTGCCTTCACGATCTTTGTCATCGTCTGGAACACGCGGCGGACGATCACAAACACGTTCTTTCTCGTCATAGGGATATCGTTTCTGTTCACCGGCAGTATTGACCTCGTCCACATGCTCGCATACAAGGGCATGGGCGTTTTTCCGGGAAACAGTTCCGATCTTCCCACCCAGCTCTGGATCGCCGCCCGATACTTCCAAAGTATCGCCTTTCTCATCGCTACGCTCCTCATCGGAAAATCCATCACAAAGGACCGGAAGTATGACGCGGGCATCATCTTTGCCGTTTGCACCGCCGCATTCTGCCTTCTCATGGCAAGCATCTTTTGGTATCAGAACTTCCCGAATTGCTTCATCGACGGTACCGGGCTGACCCCCTTCAAGATCGCAAGCGAATACGTTATCTCGGCGATTCTCATTCTTGCCATCATCATCCTGGCACTCAAGAGAAGCGCTTTCGATCCGGTTGTCTGGAAATATCTTGTCGCTGCACAGGTGTTTTTAATCGTTGGTGAACTTGCGTTTACCTCATATGCCAGCGTGTACGGCTTCATGAACATGCTCGGGCACCTCGCGAAACTCGTCTCGGTCTACTTCTTCTACCGTGCCGTTGTCGTCATCGCCATCACACGCCCGTTCGACCTGCTCTTCTCGGAACTCAAAGAAAAGAGTGTGGCGTTGCAGCAGAGCGAGGCACGGTACTCCCTCACGCTCGATGCGGTGAACGACGGGCTCTGGGACTGGAACGTGCCGTCCGGCAACGCGTTCTTCTCCCCCCGGTATTACACGCTGCTGGGATACAAGGAGGGGGAGTTTCCTGCGACATACGACGCATGGCGGGAACTCATTCACCCGGAGGATCGTGCACCGGTAGAAGCACAGCTGCAGCATCATGTGAAGACTGACACCGGCTTTGCGATTGAGCTGCGTATGAAAACCAAAAGCGGAGACTGGATATGGGTCACCACCCGGGGCATGGTGGTCGAGCGGGATGCAGCAGGAGCAGTCGTCCGGATGGTCGGGACGCTATCAGACATCACCGAGCGCAAACGGATAGAAGAGGAACGGACACGTCTTGTTGCCATTGTTGAGCAGTCGGACGAAGCGATCATAGGAAAAACTCTTGACGGGATTATCACCAGTTGGAACACCGGTGCCGAACGGATGTATGGGTATTCTGCACAAGAGATTATCGGCAAGAGTGTTTCGCTCTTGGTGCCGCAGAATCACCCGGATGACACCGTATTAATTCTCGAACGGGTTAAAAACGGCGAACCGGTCATCCGTTACGAAACCCTGCGCAGGAAGAAAGATGGCGGGCTGATCAACGTCACCCTGACTGCATCGCCGATCAGAGATCCGCAGAACCATCATATCAGTATTTCCATTATTGGCCATGATATCACCGAGCGCAAACGGGCGGAAGTGGCATTGCAGCAGGCAAACAAGCAGTTGAACCTGCTCTCCAGCATCACCCGGCACGATATCCTCAACCAGTTGATGGCGCTCAAGGGGTACCTCTCTCTCTCACATGAGGTGATCGACAAACCCACGATACTTACCGGGTACATTCAAAAAGAGGAGCAGGCAGCGAATACTATCGAGCACCAGATTAAGTTTACAAAAGACTACCAGGAACTGGGTGTTGCGGATCCCACATGGCAGAACGTGAATGCAAGTATAAAAGAAGCGGTTGACAGGCTGCAGATGCGGGCAGTCCACATCGAGCCTGATCCCGCGAATCCTGAAGTGTATGCAGATCCGCTCTTTGAGAAGGTGTTCTACAACCTGATCGACAACGCGCTCCGCTACGGGGGTGACAAGATGAAGACGATCCAGGTCTCTTCGCAGGAAAGTGACACGGGACTCAAGCTCGTCTGCGAGGATGACGGTGTGGGGATTACGGATGAGGACAAGAAAAAACTTTTCCGGAAAGGATTTGGTAAACATACCGGGCTTGGTCTGTTCCTCTCACGCGAGATCCTCGCGATCACCGGCATCACGATCACCGAGAACGGTGTACCGGGCACAGGCGCCCGGTTCGAGATCCATGTCCCCGCCGGTATGTGGCGGACCGGGGGGAGCGAATGAGTGATGACAGCAGCACTCCGTGTTCTCTATGTCGATGACGAACCCGCCCTCCTTGATCTCTGTAAGATGTTCCTGGAGCGGTCAGAAGATCTCACCGTAACGACAGCAACCAGCGCATCCGACGCGATCCGGCTGCTCGAACAGGAGACGTTTGATACCATCGTCTCCGATTACCAGATGCCGGAGATGGATGGCATCCAGTTCCTCAAATATCTCAAAGCCGAGGGTAATACAACGCCGTTCATCATCTTCACAGGGAAGGGCAGCGAAGAGATCGCTATCGAAGCATTCGAGAACGGTGCTGACTTCTACCTCCAGAAAGGCGGCAACCCAGAAGCGCAGTTCGCCGAACTGGCGCACAAGATCCTGCGTTATCATGTGCAAAAGAATACGTGTGGACATCATGATGTAGTCAGGATTAAAGGTAGTTCGAAGGATATCCCCGTTATCATATCCGTGCAGGAGAATACCGTGCATCCGTCGTAATCTGGCATGATGTCATGAGAGTTTTTGTTTTGGATATCACAAAAAACGAAAATTACGAGTATCGATGAATGCCGATTACCGAAAGAGAACAACCCGGATAAACCCGGCTTCGTTACCATATCCAGAAGTCCGAATGATGAGGGATCCCATTCATCTCCACTGCATTGAACCGCTCTGGCTGAACAGTCACGTGAAATGAGAATATGGTATAGCTGATTTTATCTATTTACAATTTTTACAATATTGTATATGACTACGCTTACTAAGCGGATACCCGTGTCCGAACCAGTCTGGAAAGACCTTGCAGAGCTGCGGTTGGCAGGGCAGACCTATGATGATATCCTGATTGAGATGATTGAACTGCAAAAGAAACAACGACTCAAAGATGATATCAGGCGATCATTGGAAGAAGGAGATTTCATTCCACTAAGAGAGGTCAAGGCACGCAAAGTAAAAGAGTGGGGACTAAAAGGGCGGACGCGGATTAAAGGCATTCGAAACGAACGCGAGCGTGTTGTGCCCGGTTAATCTGGACCTGATCCCGTGAGTTTTGAAGTTGCTATCAGGCGAAAAGCGCAGGCGTTTATTGATTCTCTGCCAGAAAAAGATCAGCAGATTGTCATTAATACACTAGACCGGCTGGCAGACAGTCCATATCCGGGAAAAGGCGGAGATAAAGAGAAACTGGTTTTATCCGGGGGAAGTTTCGCATACCGGATTCACATTGGCAGACGCTACACGGCATTCTATACGATTGGAAAAGAAGCAAAATTGGTTCAAATTCATTTTGTGATGACCATTGAACAAGCCCATAAGAAATACGGTCGGTAATGACCCCGGAGAACTCCTGTTTTTAGTTACAACAGCTGACCCGGACATCCGGAAGATCTGAGGTAAAGCATCTCTTTACGTGCCCAAACATCAAAACATCGGTTTCACAAAACTAAAAGTGCACCGAATTGTTACACGGTTTTCCCTTAACGGATGACCAATGTAACCCGTTATGGGGGAAAATATGGGCAGAAGCCGAACCTTGCAATGGCGCCCGGTTCGAGATGAGGGTGCCGAAAGGGATGTACCGGTTTGTCAAAAAGGAGAGATAAATTGGGGGGTTCCGGGGATTATCAGGAGGATTTTACCTGTTGTGCGGATGTCGTAGTCAGCAGGGAAATACGCTGATGGGCTGATCGGGAAGGATGGGGAGGAGTCTATTGATGTGCCGGTAATAGATACGGGTGGTGCCCTTTCGTGCCGGGAGAGGAGTTATTCTATAAAAGTGGGCACATTTACATCGCCAGTGACACCGGACTAACAGTCCTGCCACCCTGTTCGGGAAGCCGGCTTACCGGTTACACTCATCCGTAAATACCACAGCCAGTTCCATTTTTTGTTTCTCATTTCGGAAGTTGACACAAATTATAACTTGTTACCCAAAAAAAAGGCTGCACATATGATCTCCACATGTTATGAAAAGGCGAAGGCGCTCCTTGTGACCCCGGTCGAGGAACTCCAGAAATCGCGGGGAGACTCAACAGAGTCCACCCTCCAGTACTACATTCTCATCGTCCTGTTTAATGCGATCCTTACGGCACTCATTGCGCTCATCCTTGGGGGACACGGAACACTCAATACCATGTCCACACTGTTTAAACAACTTGGCTGGGCACTCCCGTTTGTCGGGGCGGTTGGTGCAATCCTCATGGTTGTTCTCATCGCTATCCTCGCGGTGATCTTTTTGTTTGTCTTTGCAATCTGGCTCCACATCTGGGTTTACATTGTAGGTGGGCGAAAAGGGTACATGCACACCGTAAAAGCCCTTGCCTATGGTTCAACGCCGGGCATGATCATCGGCTGGATCCCCATCATCGGACCATTTATAGGCGGCATCTGGACATTGGTACTTGAGGTGCTGAGTGTCCGGGAAATTCACCAGATACCGATACGACGGGCAGCCATCGCCGTCATCCTTTCCGTGATAATCCCGATCATTATCGTGATGCTTCTCCTTGCAGCAGTCTTTGCGGCAGTAATGAGCGGCGCCACAATGATGCCGGGAAAGTAAAAACCACACAATCTTAAATTTTTTTATCACTAAAAATGCAAGGTCTCTCTTGAGGATTTGAGAAGATGTTCAAAGAGTGTTTTTCCTGTCCTGGTATCCTGCCATTCCTGCCACACGGGAATTTTCACAAACCGGCGAGGAGACGCTCGCACGCATCGGTATCCGGTCGTCTCATTTCCATCGTGCCAGTAAATATGTACTGGTCAATGTTCCAAAAATTGAGACACCCATTGAAAAATCCGGTAAGATATATGATGCTGTCCTGTCATGTAATCTGCATGAGTGATGACAAAACCTTGGAGGGGAAATATGGTTGAAAGTATGCATGCATCCTCGGACCCCATAGCGATTATCAACGGGAATCCAGACATGAGAGTCGTTGAGAGGCGGTTACGGGCATACCTTTCCCGGGACAGGACCGGGATCCGGCGCGAAGTGCTCAGACTTTTTGTTAATACCAGATCCCTTTCGATCGCCGAACTTGTCGTACAACTCAAGACACGGTTTACCGTTACATTTCAGGCGATTGCTTCGATGGTTGGCATCATTGCCTCACGGATTGGCATCCTTTGCGCAACACGAATATCTGGCGGATTACACAATTACAGACTCAAAGAAAAATACGTTGGTATCGTCGTGGGGATTGTCGGGTTCAATTAAACCCCTGTAAGTCCACCGAAAGGACACAATCCACTTTACGGTAGACCCAGCCGTCTTAATTGTTGTTGTGCCATTAAAGACGTGAGAGCACATTGTTCCAAAATTTGAAACAAGATTCGGAAATTCCGGGAACCTATATACTCTCCCGGACTGAGTTCGTTCCGGGCACACATGCCCACAACCATATAGGAGGAATAAAACATGGTAGAAAAAATGAATTCATCGTCAAGCCTCGTCGAGGTTATTGACCGTATTCTGGATAAGGGCATTGTTGTTGACGCATGGGTACGCGTCTCACTTGTCGGTATTGAGATACTCTCTATCGAAGCTCGCGTCGTGATCGCATCGGTCGAGACGTTCCTGAAGTACGCAGAAGCTGTCGGGCTTACAGAGCACGCTGAAATTGCAGCGTAATTATATCTCTCTCTCTAGGAAGAATACAGATGGATGAAATTGCAGCTACATCCATTTTAATTGAATTCAATCCTCAGATAAGGCACCAGTTCACCGCAATAGGAAATATCATGCGCAGTGTGATAAAATCATGTCATAACAATGCACGTCCCTCATGCTGCATCGTATGACAATATGTCCTATTTTTTTGTGTATTAACAATGTATCTGAACCATCCTGTTCGTGCGGTCGGTAAAACCATCACGCACGTGTACTGATGCTCATCATGGGTGCCTGCTGCCGCGTGGCACACACCAGCGTCCATGCCCACCCACAACCTCGATTGACATGAACGATTGGCGGGGGGGAGAAGAACTGGAGAAACCAGAAACGCGAGGGAATACGAGAGCCCCAGGGAAACAAGTACTCCCGTATGTTCTCTATCAGCGCATACCCGGATCCCGGTGTCCCGCAGCCGGGTTCGATCTGTTCCCCGGTATGCCCCTGCTTTGTATTTCCAAATTTTGAAACATAGTTTGGAAATTCCGGGCACGTATATAACAAATCCCTCCAGAATGGAGAGTGTCAATAGAAAGACAGATGTGAGGTGGGAAATATGACAATTGCAGATGGAATGCACCAGATCGTTGACAACATCAACGGAGCCAGAATGGCAAGGGTATCGGACATTGCGGAGTTGAAAAGTGAAGTCGGGGCGATCCGTGCCGACGCGGTCCACATGATCCACGGCTTCGCCGATGAACGGGCGACCCGGGGCATCGAACTCTCCCGGATGCTTAAGTCTTACAATGATGGGATTATAGACGATGTGCAGCACCTGATGGGCATGTTCCAAAAGGAACGTATCCCGTTCCAGGAAGACCTGGCAGAAGCACACGCAATCTGGCAGAGCCAGGGATCAGGCGGGCATGTACATACACATACAAAAGCCCCGAAACGAACTGCCCCAAAGGAAGCAGAAGTGACAAAGACACCGAAGAGAAAGAAGACGCCGCGTTCAAACAAAAAGTCCTCAAAGTGATAAAAGCCTCGGCGGACGGGATTATCCTCGCAAATGCAGGAAAGAAGGTCGGGGTTGAATGAAGAAAACTCGTCAGACCCGCAAAAGAACCTATCGAAGAAGGCATGGTCACAAAGAAAGGGTCGCAGTACTTCCCGAGCTGAACGTCACTCCGGGAGACCTTTTTTTTGGTTTGACAAATGCCCAAAAAATGATGGTCCAACCGGCAGGTCACAACGGGGGGAGAGCGCCCCATGGATCTTGTAACGGTAATCAACCCAAAATCCCAGAACGAATTTGTTGAGACCCCCTATATCACAAGCATCACGGAGCGGAGTCTGCGGTATATATAAAAAAAGGGTTCCCCCTCCATCTTCCAGAATCCACGGGCTGCAAGAAGACCCCCCCCTGGTCGACCTGCTTGACCGGATGCCGTAAAAAGGGGCACGGTTTCGAGATCACGGTGCCGAAAGGGATGTGGCGTATGAAGGGAGTGAATCAGTAATGCCAGAAAAAATCCGGGTCCTCTATGTTGATGACGAGTCCACTCTTCTCGATATCGGCAAGCAGGTCCTTGAGCAATCCGGAGATTTCACCGTAACGACCGCAACCAGCGTACCCGAAGCGCTCCGGTTGCTTGAACGGGAACGATTCGATGTCATCGTTTCCGACTACCAGATGCCGGAGATGGACGGTATCGAGTTCCTTGTTCTTGTACGGACAAAGTTCGGAGAGATCCCGTTCATTTTGTTTACCGGCAAGGGCAGGGAAGAAGTGGTGATCGAGGCACTCAATGCGGGGGCTGACGGCTATCTCCAGAAAGGTAGCGAGCTAAAGTCACAGTTTGCCGAACTCTCGCACAAGATAAAGTCGGCGGCTTCCCGGAAAAAGGCAGATGATGCGCTTAAGAGAAGCGAGGAGAACTACCGGCATTTAATCGAACACGCGGATGAGGCAATTGTCGTAGCACAGGATGGGATGCTGCGGCTGGTCAATCGTCGAACGGTTGAACTCACCGGGTATTCGGCACAGGAACTCCTGTCCATGTCGTTTCTCGTGTTTATCCACCCTGACGACCGTGCCATGGTGATGGAGCGGTACCAGAAGCGGATGAAAGGTGAAGAGTCCCCATCCCGCTACAGCTTCCGGCTGAGCCCAAAGGATGGAAGCCCCCGATGGGTTGAGATCAGCGTTGCTGCGATAGACTGGGATGGACGCCCTGCCACGCTGAATTTCTTAACTGATATTACCGAACGCAAGCAGGCAGATGAGGCGCTTGCAGAGAGCGAGGGGCAAAAAATCGCCATCCTGAACGGCATTACCACCAACATTGCCTTTGTAGACAAAGATTTAAGACTCCTCTGGGTGAACAAGTTCGCCGCAGAATCTGTTCATAAATCGCCAGCCGAAATGATTGGTCACACCTGTCACGCCATGTGGGCGGATCCTGCCAGACCCTGTGAAAACTGCCCGACATTAAAAGTTTTTGAGACAAAACAGTCGGAACATACCGTTATGCACACCCCCGACGGCAGGGTTTGGGACGAGAGGGGCGAGCCGGTATTCGATGAAAAAGGAAATTTGATCGGCGTCGTGGAAATCGCCCAGGACATCACCGAGCGCAAGCGGGTGGAGGAAGCGCTGAAAGAGAACGAGGAACGGTATCGAAACCTCTTTGAATCTTCCCGAGACGCCATGATGACTCTTGAGCCCCCTTCGTGGAGGTTCACGTCATGCAACCCGGCAACAGTGCAGATATTCATGGCGAGGGACGAGGCGGAATTCACTTCCAAAGAGCCTTGGATACACTCTCCCGAACGTCAACCGGATGGCTGCGATTCTGGCGACAAAGCCAAAGAAATGATAGAAACTGCTGTGCGCAATGGTTCCCATTTTTTCGAATGGACACACAAGCGACTCAATGGCGAAGACTTTCCCGCCACCGTACTCCTGTCCAAGGTAGAACTCGCCGGAAAGGTGTTCCTTCAGGCAACAGTCCGGGACATCACCGAGCGCAAGAAGGCTGAAGAAGAAATTATTTTTAAAAACATCCTCTTCCAAACCCAGCAGGAAACATCGCTGGATGGCATCCTCGTTGTTGATGAAAAAGGAAAAATTCTCTCGTATAACCGGCATTTTATCGAATTATGGGATATCCCTGAGGATGTCATTGGTACACGTTTCGATGAACTGGCTCTTAAATCGGTTTTGGAAAAACTTACCCATCCAGAAGAATTCCTTGCACGGGTGAATTATCTATACACTCACAAATCTGATAAGAGCCACGAAGAGATCATGTTAAAAGACGGGAGGGCCTTGGAACGGTATTCAGCCCCGATGTTTGGAGAAGAGAGAAACTATTACGGGAGGGTGTGGTACTTCAGGGATATCACCGAGCGCAAGCGGGCTGAAGAGGCACTCGCGGAGAGCGAAGAAAAAATCCGTCTGCTGCTAAATTCCACTGCCGAAGCAATATACGGTCTTGACATGAACGG
>Ga0007800_10000903_pt1 | contig 10576 bp, 3 predicted proteins | sample CryBogmetaGMA14M_FD_60366 | JGI IMG/M metagenome (GOLD analysis project Ga0007800, IMG submission 60366) | Freshwater microbial communities from Crystal Bog, Wisconsin, USA - MA14M | ecosystem: Environmental > Aquatic > Freshwater > Lake | place: Crystal Bog, Wisconsin, USA | collected 2009-07-06 | reverse complement strand
GCCAAAGAAGCGGGCGATCAGGTCTTTGGTGCAACCATAAACAAGAGCGGGTCGTTCACTTTCAGAGCTACTAAGGTAGGATCTGAGACGGCTTTAGCCCAGATAATCCGCCTCGTGGAGGAGGCGCAGGGCTCGAAGGCTCCCATACAGCGTTTGGCCGATAAAGTTGCATCCATATTTGTGCCGATTGTATTTGCCATTGCGGTGGCAACTTTTATCATTTGGAATTTCCTGGTTCCGGAACCCCTGTTTAGCCGCGCCCTATTGAACTTTGTTTCCGTCCTGATTATTGCTTGCCCGTGTGCAATGGGACTTGCAACCCCCACCGCAGTGATGGTGGGAACAGGACTGGGAGCTGAAAACGGTATCTTGATCAAAGGGGGGGAGAGTCTGGAGAAAATATATAAGATCGACACCGTCCTGTTCGATAAGACAGGCACTCTCACCAAGGGAGAACCAGAAGTTACAGCGGTCATTGCAGCAGAGAATAGGACCCAGGACAGGGTCCTCGAGATCGCTGTTTCAATCGAGGCTGTTTCTGAACATCCCCTGGCGCGGGCAATAATTGAAAAAGGTCAGCGCGTAGGAACGCAGACGCTCCCGGTTGAAAACTTTGAAGCCCGGTCTGGCCTTGGTGTCAGTGGGGTCATTAGGGGAAAGAATGTTCTCTTAGGCAACTTGCGACTGATGGAGCTTGAGGGGGCCCAATTGGACGGCATGGACCGTGAGGCCCAAAGACTTTCCGACATGGGCTGGACTTTGGTTTTCGTAGCGGAGCAAGGAAAAGTAATCGGCTTGCTGGGCCTTTCCGATAGTCCGAGAGACTCAGCTTTGGAGGCAATCGACAGTCTCAAGGATATGGGTTTGCATGTGGCCATGATTACGGGTGATAATGAAAAAACTGCCAGGATGGTTGCCCAAGCAGTTGGAATAGAAAACGTGCTGGCCCAAGTACTGCCCGGGGATAAGGCATCGGCGATACGCCGTTTACAGAAAGAAGGCCGCACAGTAGCCATGGTGGGAGACGGTATCAACGATGCCCCAGCCCTGACGGCAGCCGACGTAGGAATAGCAATAGGAGCCGGCACCGATGTGGCAATTGAGGCATCCGACATAACGATTATAAAAAACGATTTACGATTGGTCCCGGCTGCCATAAGATTGTCTTTTAAGACTATGAAGGTGATCAAACAGAACCTGTTCTGGGCTTTTTTCTATAATGCGCTGGGTATTCCCCTTGCGGCAGGAGCCCTGTATCCGTTCTTCGGAATACTGCTGAACCCTGTTTTTGCAGCCGCGGCAATGGCCCTCAGTTCGGTATCGGTAATCAGCAATTCCCTGCGGTTAAGGTGGTCGACGTCTTGACTTGTGTCATTTCCCAATCAGGCATGTAATCTTGAACTCGCATCTTATGACAATCTGGGACGTTATTCAGCAAGAGCCGCCGCATGATTGTTGATTCTCATTGCCATATCTTCACCTCCAGAATAGTTGAAAATGTTGCTGCCAAGAGTGCTATGGTCGCAGAACTCGGACTTCATGTTCAGAATGTCGGACAAAGGCTGGATCCTGGAAATCTCGAAGAATCGGCTTGGGAAAACAATGTTGATGTATGTCTTCTCCTTCCTACCGCAGCACCGGACAAGGTGCGAGCAGAAAACGACAGACACCTGAGACTTTCCTCTAGGTATTCGAGGCTCAGGACACTTGCGACACTGCACCCTGTTATGGAGGATATGTCTGGAGAGATTCGACGAGTTCTCGAGTTGGGGATCAAGGGATTCAAGTTTTCCAGTTTTTCTCAGCGATTCGAACTTGCCTCCCGCGAAGTCGAAGCCATGCTGTCGCGAATAGAGCGAATCGGCCTGGAATTCGGTTGGCAGCCGGTGATCATTCTTGATACATTCACGCGCGCCGACATCCATTTCGGCGCTGATCCCAACCACCTGACCAGACCTGAAACGTTGATGCAGGTGGTGCGCCGCCACGCGGGAATCAATTTTATAGGTTCACACATGGGTGGGCTTGCCGCTGATATCGATGAATTACGCCGACACTTGACCCCTGCCCCGAATCTTTATCTCGATACCTCAAATGCTGCTCACACCTTGCACGAGGCTGATTTCTCAGATCTGCTCAGTATTCACGGCCCTGGCCACATTCTTTTCGGAACTGACTGGCCATGGTTCCATCACGCAGACGAAATTCCCCGGATAAGCTCGTTACTGGAAAAAGCTGGTTACAACAAGTCAGATCAAGCAGCAGTATTCGGAGGCAATGCCCGCAAGCTGTTTGGACTCAAGTTAACCTGATATAATGCAGGATGAATCGTTTTAGCCCGCAGGAAAATGGTGTCACAAATAGCGGATCAAGACCTTATCATGAAAAAATACTAATCCGCTTGTTTGCAAAGGGGGCCCCAGTGAGCAACATCTCCGGTTGCCGAATTCTCAATAAGATCTATGAAAGTAGCATTTCGAACATTTATCGAGCAGTTCGAGGGGATGAAAAAGAACCGGTAGTTCTGAAAATGCTCAAGGAAGATTACCCAACTCCTGACAAGATCGTTCATTACAAACAAGAATATCGAATCACGCGTGCTTTGGAGGAGTTGTCCGGGGTTATCCGCGTATATGAACTGGAGAAACATCAGAATGGTCTCGTAATGATATTGGAAGATTTTGGCGCAAAATCACTCAATATATTAATGGGCTCAACGAATTATAGTTTGGAAGAATCCCTCGTGATCGCCATCCAAATGTGCGTCAGTCTCGGTGAGATCCATTCAGCCAATGTAATTCACAAGGACATCAACCCTTCGAACATCGTTCTGAACCCAGACTCAGGTCAGCTCAAAATCATAGATTTCGGGATTGCCACGGGGCTTGCTCACGAAAATACTCTGTTGGTGAACCCAAAAGTTCTTGACGGAACCTTGGCATACATGTCGCCGGAGCAAACAGGGAGGATGAATCGACCAATTGATTACCGAAGTGACTACTATTCTCTGGGCGTAACGCTCTTCGAACTTTTTTCTGGAAGGCTCCCCTTTGAGACGAATGACCCGCTCGAATTAGTTCACTGCCATATTGCAAGGACACCGAAACCACCTCACGAATTCAAATCCCAGATCCCCGAAACTATCTCGAATATCATCTTGAAACTTTTAGCCAAGAACGCAGAAGCTCGGTATCAAAGCACTTTTGGCATCAAAGCAGATTTGGAGTCATGCTTAAACCAAGTCCGGGCAAACGGCAAGGTGAAGTCTTTTCTGCTTGCCCGTTCAGACATTCCTGAGAAGTTCGAAATTCCACAACATTTGTATGGCCGCGACGAGGAAACAAAAAGTCTGATGACAGCCTTTGATCGAGTTGCTCGTGGCGGAAAGGAGATCACATTGGTCTCCGGTCAGGGCGGTATCGGCAAGACCTCGCTTGTGAAGCAGATTTACAAGCCTATCACCAGGCAACGAGGGTATTTTTTAGCGGGAAAATTCGACCAGTTTCATCGGAACGTTCCTCATAGTGCTGTGGTGGAGGCTTTTCGGGATCTGGTGAGTCAGATATTGAGCGAGAGTCAGGACAGCATTGCCGGCTGGAAATCAAATCTATTAAACGCATTAGGGCCTAACGGTCAAGTTATTATAGACGTAATACCCGAAATTGAACTCATCATTGGACCACAACCTTCAGTTCCTGATCTGGGGCCCATTGAGGCTAAAAACCGTTTCCGCCTTGTTTTTCAGAATTTCATACGCGTCTTCTGTCGTCCCGAGCACCCGCTGGTGGTTTTTCTCGATGATCTTCAGTGGGCGGATTCGTCTTCGCTAAGGCTACTGGAACTCATGATGACCGATCCCGAGATAAAATACTTTTTTGTGATCGCTGCGTATCGCGATGAAGAAGTTGACTCGTCACATCCTTTCGTGATGACGCTGGACGCTCTTAGAAAAGAAAACATCGTTACGAATCTTTTACACCTAGGAGCTTTGCAACTTGAACAAGTTGCCGAATTAATTGCTGACACCCTCCATCGTGATAAATCCGTAGTCAACCAATTAGCCCTGTTGATTCACCAGAAGACGGCCGGTAATCCGTTCTTTTTGAGAGAGTTTCTGAAATCATTTTATGATGAAAGGCTGCTGGAGTTTGATTTTCAGATTGGAGGGTGGCGGTGGGAGCTGGAGCGAATTCAACGGCGTCAAATTGCAGACAACGTCGTGGAGCTAATGGTACTAAAAATCCAAAGGTTACCTTCGGTTACTCAAGATCTGATAAAAATGGCTGCGTGCATAGGAAATGAGTTCGGAATTCATACATTGTCCTGGGCCATGGATGATTCCCCAAGAAACATTGCAGTTGCACTCAATGCAGCGGTGGCCGAAGGTCTCGTATTTCCGGTGGGTGCGGATTACAAATCGATTGATTTAGAAGATCGAGGGGCGAATCCGGAAATGATGATTGAATACAAGTTTGCCCATGATCGGATTCATAACGCAGCATATTCACTTATTCATGAAGATGAAAGACCGGCGATTCACAAGAGGTTAGGGCAGCTTATACTCCGGAACACTCCGGCAGATCATCTGGATAATCAGCTATTTGAAGTCGTTAACCAGTTCAATTTTGCCACGGGCCTGATTGTCGATGACTTAGAGAGGTACCAGCTCGCCGAAATGAACCTGCAGGCAGGCAAGAAAGCGAAGGCATCCGCCGCATATGAAACTGCCTCGACATATTTTCAGGCTGGTCTTGTTTTGTTGGGAGAGCAGGGTTGGGTAGACAATTACCATCTCACGTTAGCGCTCTACGTAGAGGCGACTGAAGCGGCATATCTAACTACCAAGTTTGACGAGATGGAGAGGCTGGCGTCGATCGTTCTGAAACACGCGCAGCATTTGCAGGACAAAGTCAAAGTGTACGAAGTACAAATCCAGGCACGGATAGCAGTTAATAACAGGGCTGAGGCAGTGCGCACCGCCTTGCCAATTTTGGCACTCCTTGGAGAGAAGTTTCCCGAGAACCCGAGCAAGTTAGTTGTGTTGGTTGATTTCATGAAGACGAAGTTGGCTCTGGGGGGGCGACGAGTCGAAGTACTGGAAAATCTCCCGAAAATGACAGATCAGAATAAACTGGCGGTTATGCGGATTCTGCGGAGTGTGGCTTCCGCCGCATATACCGTTGCTCCGAACTTGTTTGCTCTCATGATATTCAAAATGGTTCGACTTTCAGTCAATTTTGGAGTGGCCAGGGAATCGGCAATAGCGTTCGCCGCTTATGCCATGGTAATGATCGCCATGTTGGATGATGTTGATTCAGGTATCCGATTCGGGGACTTGGCCCTGAATATGTGCCGAAGCAGAGATTGCAGGGAGGACCAGGCAAGAGTGGCATTTATAGTCTATTCTTTCATAAGAATACGGAGCAACTCACTTCGTGACGGTCTCAAGCCATTGCTTGACAACTACCATTTGGGTCGTGAGTTAGGAGATTTTGAGTATGCGTCTGTAAGCGCAGCCTTCTACTGTACTCATTCTTACGGAGCTGGTAAAGAGTTGCCTGAACTTGAAAAGGAAGTTTCAAGATTCGCAAGCGCCATAGGAAAGATGATGCAGGAAACGACCAAATATCTGGTTAAAGTTTACCATCAGGAGATTCTTAACCTGATGGAACCTTCTGAGAATCCGTGTCTTCTTCACGGTCGAGCCTATGACGAAGAAAAGATGTTGCCTCTATTGATAGAGGCTAAAGAGAATTCGATCATCTGTGCCACACACGTTCAGAAACTCCGATTGTGTTACTTGTTCAGGGATTATAAGACAGCAATCCAGAACTGCCTTCTTGCTGAACGGTACATGGAAGGGGCTAAAGGTTCAATGCTCGTGCCAGTCATACTATTCTATGGTTCCCTTGCTCGACTGGCGATCTTTTTTGAATTAGACCGGAAACAACGTAGAACTACCCTGAAAAGAGTCTCGAAAGCTCAGAAGATACTTCAGAAATGGAGTCTTACAGCACCCATGAATTATATGCACAAGTTCGTTCTGGTTGAGGCTGAGCGATTTCGAGTCTTGGGGCAAGACCATGATGCAGCGGATCATTATGAGCGAGCCATCAAGCTCGCGAGAGACAATGAATACATCAACGAAGAAGCTTTGGCCCACGAAAGGGCGGCGATATTCTTTTTATCCACTGGGAAAACAGTGAGCGCAAGAGCTTACATGGAGGAAGCTCGGAATTGCTACTTGAGGTGGGGCGCACATGCTAAGGTCAAGCATATAAATGATACCTATCCTGAGTTGCTTGGTAGAACTTCTTTATTGACGATATCCAGATCCAATGGTCCTGTTATTCATCCAGAGACTACTCGCACTGATCCAGACGGTTTCCTCGACATGGTAGCAATCCTCAGAGCCTCGCAAGCGCTCTCGGGTGAGATCGTTCTTAAAGACTTGATCAAGAGGCTGATGAGAGTAGTGATTGAAACTGCAGGGGCCGAAAAAGGTGTTCTGATTTTGGAAAAAGAGGGCTCGCTCTTCATAGAAGCTACGGATCGTGTAATGAGAGGTGAAGAATTTGAGTTGAATACGGTTCGAGTTGAGGAGAGCGAAGAACTGCCTTTGGCTATTGTGAATTATGTTGCAAGGACAAAAAAACCAGTGATTTTGGATGATGCGAAGAGTGAAGGTGCATTTGTACATGACGATTATGTGGAACGAAAGAGTCTTGTGTCGGTTTTCTGTCTCCCGATCATGCACGGCGGACGGTTGTCCGGGGTTCTTTACTTGGAGAACAATCTGACCACCGGGGCCTTCACTCCGGTCCGAGTGGAAATGTTGCAGGTCCTGTCAGCGCAGGCAGCCATATCCATAGAGAACGCCAAGCTCTACAGAACCCTGGAAGAATCCGCCATCAAGTACCGATCTTTGTTCGATAACGCCCAGGAGGCGATTTTCATCGCTCAGGACGGGCGCGTGATATTCTCAAATCCCAGGACCATGGAACTGATAGGCTACTCGCAGGAAGAATTGTTGTCCACTCCCTTTGTTGAGTTTATTCATCCGGATGATCGGGACATGGTCTTGGAACGACACATGGAAAGGCTGAGAGACGAGTCGTTGCCTAATGTCTATCCTTTTAGAATTGTTCGGAAAGACTCAAACATCCTTTGGGTTCAAATCACTTCGGTTCTTGTCGACTGGGAAGGCAGACCTGCTACCTTGAATTTCTTGACTGACATCTCCGAACTCAAGAGGGCTGCCGATATCCACGTCCGCACCGAGCGACTGAGCGCCATAGCCGATTTAGCCGGAGGAGTAGCCCATAATTTCAATAATATGCTCCAGATCGTAATGGCCGGCATTGAGATGGCATTAATTGACCTCGAATCGGGAAACATTTTGCAAATCAGGGACAACCTTGAGCGGATTCGTGAATCTTCAAGATTTGGCTCAGAAATCGTTAAACGTCTCCAGAGTTTTGCCAAAATCCGTGCTGACTCGACTTCTTCGGAAAGTAAACTATTCGATTTATCCGAAGTGGTGAGACAAGCTTCTGAGATAAGTCGGCCCTGGTGGAGCACCAACCTTGAGAAAGACGGGATCAGGGTAGTTATGAAACTCGATCTCACGGATGGCTGTTTTGTTGTAGGAAAAGAAAGCGAACTGTTCGAGGTTCTGGTGAATCTTATTAAGAATGCTGCGGAGGCTATGCCGAACGGAGGAGACATAAGGATTACGACTTGCGTCATTCAAAATCATGTGGTCCTTGAAATCCAGGACACGGGTGTGGGAATTTCCACCGGGGATCTGAAGAGATTATTCGAGCCCTTTTGGAGTACCAAGGGGGTTATGGGAACAGGGCTGGGGTTGGCCGTCAGCAAGGGGATCTTAAGCAGCCATGGAGGGACAATCTCAGCGGCAAGCGAAGTTGGAAAGGGAACAATTTTTACCCTCAAGTTACCTCTTGCTGAGTCATCTCCTCCTCAAGCATTACCTTCCCTCACCATGATGCTCGCCCTGAATCTAAAAATCCTTGTTATCGATGACTCAGAGCCCATAGTGAGGCTTCTCCACGATCTGCTTACCTTACAGCATCAGACTGTTTTGACGGCAGTCTCTGCTACAGAAGGACTTGATCTTTTTAGAGATCATGAGGTGGATCTTGTGATCTGCGATCTGGGGATGCCGGGAATGAGCGGTTGGGAAGTGGGCAGTATGGTCCGATCCATATGCCGGGAGAGGGGAATTCCCAAGACGCCGTTCATATTGTTGACCGGATGGGGTGGACAGTCTTTGCCGCGGGAAAAAATCGCCGAATCCGGAATCGATTCAGTTTTGGAAAAACCCGTTGACAACCCCAAACTATTCGGGATGATTCAAAAAGTCATGTCAAATATGACTTGATCAGGAAGCGGATGTATCCTAAGAACTGCAGCCCCAGGAAACACTCGGCCTCAAAGAAATCCTTCGTTGCTCTTACCTACTGGACGCTGTTTTCCGAAGACTCGTTTCGGCCGGGCAGATTTCCCACGACAATATTTATAATGGGAATATTTGCCGTTTTGTTGTTAGGGGGGTGTGGGAGAAAAGTAGCCCGCCAAGGAGTGCCCTTCGAACTGGATAAGGTTTTCTCCGGAATTTTTTCTGTCCGGATGGAAGACTCGAAGGATAAAGGGCTCCGATTAGCCAAAGAGGGAAATTTTGATTATGCCATTGATGCCTTTAAACATTATGTGGTGGAAAAACCGGAAAGTTTTTTTGGATTTAATGCTCTGGCAGTCTGTTACAAGAATGTCGGCGATCATTCCAGGGCGATGAAAAACTACGAGAGGGCCTTGGAATTTGCCGACTCGAATCAGGAGAAGGCTAAAGTTCTAGGCAACATTGGCAATCTCTACTCAGCAGCGAAGAAATACCAGGTTGCTCTGGGGTTTTATAAAGAAGCACAATCCGAATTCAGCCTGAACCCTATTTACCTCATCTTAATTGCTCGTACTTTCCTATTCCTGGATGAGGATGCCAGGGCTCGAAAGGTTTTGTCGGCCGCAGAAGATATTCATCGTGAACTCGATAAATACGAACAAGGGGAAGACCGAGGACTTGGGTACTATTTGTTGGCTCACTCGTATTTAGCCCTTAGCGATGAGCAGAAGGTTTTCGAACATCTTGAGAACGCCGTGAAGGCAAATCCAGAGAGGTTCACCCATCGAATCGAGCAGGATATCTCAGATGAAAAGAGTCTTCTTTACACGCTTAGGGACGACCCGCGACTGAGAAAAGCCTTGCGGCGCCACTCACCAAAGATATCATCCGAGGTTTCTTATGACTGGACAATACATCCATGGCCGGTTGCGCAATTGATGAGGTGCAGTCTACTGATAATTACTCTGGACAATTTTGATTTCGAAGTGATAATTGCATCAGAGCCTCGTTGTTAGTAATCACACACGGATTTCCGGAGGTCGCGCGGTGCTGGACGTGTCAATGAGAGAAAGATTCGGTAAGATGCTGGAGAGTGCCGGCCAATTTTATTGGGAGTTGGATCGGGACTTCATCGTGCTATTTACCAATGAACTCACTAAAAGGGTTTTCAATGACCCGGTCGGTCTGACTCGTCAAAGCATCATGGGATCAGATGATAGTAGTTGTGAAGAATGCCCCGTAAAAAAAGTTTTCCAAGGCGTTGAACGTGTCGTTTCTGAGCAAATGACGCGTGATGCCCAAGGCAATTCAATTTGGCTGCAATCTACATCCACTCCGATTAAGAATGAAGCCGGAGAAATTGTTGGAGTAAGAGAACTGATAATTGATACTACACTCCGTAAACAAAACGAGGAATGGCTGAAAGATTCCGAGAGACTCTACCGAAACCTAATAGAAGAAGTGCCGGACATTATTTTTTCTCTCGATCAGAATGGTAAGTTTGTATTTGCCAATACTCAGTTGGAGAAATTCCTTGGGTATCCGGTTAAGGATATTCTTGAGACGCCCATGAAGGATTACGTTGCCCCCGAAGATCGGGGACGGGTTGAATGGATCCTGGCCCTGGAACCTGAAGCAATCTGGGATGAAGACCTCACCATCGTTGATTCTAATAATACGAGGAAATTTGTCAGGATACGATGTAAGGCTTCTTTTGATGAAACGAACCGATGGCTGAAATTCGACGGCGTCATGCGCGATCGAACATTTCACAGGTCGCTGGAAGAGGAATTGAAGGCATCTAAGTCTGCCCTCATAGAAAAGATAAAAATAATCGATGATCTTTACGAGCACATCGTGCAGTCTGGAAAATGCAAGGCCATTGAAGAACACACTGCTGAGGTGGCCCACGAACTCCGTCAGCCTTTAGCAATTGTGGGAGGATTTGCTCGGAGACTGGGCAGGCAACTTGACTCAGGTGAACAACCGGACTCGGAAAAGCAAAGACAATATATTAGTATCATCGTAACCGAAATTCAAAGGCTGGAAAAAATCCTGGACCGGTTGATTGACTTCACAAAAAGAACCAGTATCTCTAAGAAAAGAATAAACCCCAATGAATTAATTGAATATATTCTGGGAATTACTGAGGGG
>Ga0007800_10000887_pt1 | contig 10720 bp, 7 predicted proteins | sample CryBogmetaGMA14M_FD_60366 | JGI IMG/M metagenome (GOLD analysis project Ga0007800, IMG submission 60366) | Freshwater microbial communities from Crystal Bog, Wisconsin, USA - MA14M | ecosystem: Environmental > Aquatic > Freshwater > Lake | place: Crystal Bog, Wisconsin, USA | collected 2009-07-06 | reverse complement strand
CGGCTACGGCAAAGCCCTCTACTTCTGGACGCTGGTGGTCTCGGTCTCCATCTTCGGCATCGGTGGCGGCCTGTCCCTCTACGAGGGCATCTCGCACATTCGCCATGTCGCGCCGGAGGCTCTAAGCTCCAGCCCCGCCGTGAACTACATCGTGCTGGCTATTTCCGCAGTTATCGAGGGCTGGTCGTTCTCGGTGGGGTTCACTCAGTTCCGCAAATTCAGAGGCAAGCAGAGCGCCTGGCAGTATATCAAGAGCGCCAAGGACCCCAGCACCTACACTGTCGTGTTCGAGGACAGCGCGGCCCTCGTCGGCCTTATGTTCGCCTTCCTCGGCGTATTCTTCGGCCACCTGTTCAAAAATCCGTACCTCGACGGCGCGGCGTCAGTCGTCATCGGGCTGCTGCTGATGAGCGTCGCCTTTATCCTGGCGTTTCAGACGAAGGGACTGCTGCTCGGCGAGGGCGCTGACGCACCTATGCTGGCGGATATTCGCCGCAGGGTGGAGTCCGACCCGGCCGTGAAGCAGGCCGCGGAGATTCTAACCATGTATATGGGGCCGCACGACCTGCTGGTCAATCTCGGCGTGAGCTTTAAAAAAGGCGTCACACCCGAGCGGATGCACGAGGCCATTCACCGCATCGAGGGCAATATAGAGGGCGCATATCCCGAAATCACGCGGGTTTACATCGAAAATGAGTCGCTCCCGGCCAAAACACAAGGCTAAACACGCCGGTTGATGTTCGAAAGAGGAAGAACAGGTCAAAATACAGGTTTAGCGAGTCCAATACCCGCTACCAATTTTGAAACTAAAAAAGCTCCCTGAGAGATAAGGCTCAAGGGGCTTTTTCATTTTTGTTACTGGATTGCTAACGGACGGATGAAAAAGGTATATCAGGGACGATATTTTACAAATGAGGGTACCCACTCATGCATTGTGTTATCATTCACGACAACATATAGATGGCTATTTCTGCAGTATGCTATAATCTATTATGCGAATAAAGGAATTTATGGTAGTTTACAACTCAAAGAACCAAAAGCCAATAGTAACAACGGATTGACAGTATGAATTGCCGTTAAGCTATCGTGCGTGGACAAAAAGATAATCTGTTGTGGGAGATATCGGTGATTGATCGTACAAACGAAACGACACGTTTACCCCTTCTGGATCGCTTTCTGACACTGTGGATATTCTTGGCTATGGGAATCGGGGTGGGATTGGGATACTTCATTCCGGGGGTAAGCGATGTTATTACGCGACTTTCCATCGGTACTACATCCATTCCGATTGCAATAGGGCTAATCCTGATGATGTACCCGCCCCTCGCAAAGGTCAAATATGAGGAATTAGGCAAGGTCTTTCGTGATTGGCGTGTTCTGGGAGTATCCCTTATTCAGAACTGGGTGATAGGGCCGGTGCTGATGTTTCTACTGGCTGTGGTATTTCTTGGATTTTTGTGGCCATCCCCGGATTATATGACCGGTTTGATAATGATCGGCTTGGCGCGCTGCATAGCCATGGTGATAGTGTGGAACCAACTGGCCAAAGGAGATACGGAATACGCCGCAGGATTGGTGGCCTTCAACTCAATATTCCAGATAATCTTTTTTTCTGTATACGCCTATATATTTATCACCGTACTGCCAACCTGGTTTGGACTGTCAGGTTCGGCGGTGCATATCACCATCTTTCAAATAGCTGAAAGCGTGCTGATATACCTTGGCATTCCCTTTTTTGGCGGGATGCTTACCCGCTTCATATTCCTTAAAACAAAAGGGCGAGAGTGGTATGAGAGTAAGTTTATCCCAAAAATTAGCCCGATTACCCTGGCTGCTCTGCTCTTCACCATAGTGGTAATGTTCTCACTTAAAGGAAAACTAATCGTACAGATACCCCTGGATGTTTTGCGCATCGCAGCGCCGCTCCTCATCTACTTCGTCGTCATGTTTTTGGTGTCGTTTTATATAGGAAAGAAAATAGGGGCGAGTTACGAGAAGACGGCAACACTCGCTTTCACTGCCGCCAGCAACAATTTTGAACTGGCGATTGCCGTTTCCGTAGCGGTTTTCGGTATCGGCTCCGGGCAGGCATTCGCAGCCGTCATCGGACCGTTGGTGGAAGTACCGGCGCTCATCATCCTGGTCAACGTGGCGCTCTATTTCAGACGCAAGTATTTTTTAAGAATGCCTGTATGATGACAGGCATTTCTATTCATACCTCGCGCAATGGCCGATTATTGTTTACTACCACGAACCTGCCTTTAACGGCTTTGTAACAAATCTAGCAGCCTCCGGGCAAATGGAATAAGTAAGAACAAAATCCCGATGATAAGCGCGGTGGCGGCTGAAATGAGCACAGCGCCTGCTGCCGTATCTTTAGCTTTCTTGATATTCAGTTTATATTGACCATCGGCGGCCTCATCGCCCAATCTCTCAATGGCAGTGTTGAAAAGCTCTGCGGACAAGACGAATCCTGCGGCAAAAATTACGAACCCCCATGCCGTCAGCGTTAGATTGAGATATAATCCTATCGCGATGGCGATAATCATCGCCACGATATGGAGCCTGAAACTAAGTTCTGATTTAAAGGCGGCAAGAATGCCGGTGAAGGCGTAAGCCAAACTCTTAAAAAAGCGTTTCATTGTTTTGTAGTATGACACTACTCCGGCCAAAATCCCAATCCAATCGGAGGTGAGTCGAGATATTCGTTCCGCTTGGAACTTGAGGTCCGGTGTAATGGAATCAGCCGGTTTTTTTGCAACCATTGATGACTTCAGTAAAGAATGCTTCTGACGAGCCGCCCATGCTTTCAAGTGACCAATCCCGATGAATGGCCGACAGAGTTTGGCCTTGTTTTTCAAGATTCCACCCGTCGATTACCCTGAACATCGCATCCGCCAGTGATTCCGGGTCGGTCTCTGCGAAAGTGATGTTGGGCAGATTGATGTGTCGGTAGAGGGTAGTAGTCACCACCGGCAGGCCGCAGGCTGAAGCCTCGATGATAGTGAGAGGTGTGGCGGCTACGCGGCCGTAGGCGATGCCGGGGTAGACAAAAACCCTTGTGCTGTTATACGTGGAAGTGTGGTCGTTGATGATGGCCCTTTCTATGTCCACATTGTCGAGCCTGTTATCGGAGATGTACTCTCGGTAAGAGTTTTCTTCTGAAGAGGAAGTGTGGATTATTTTCAATCTCAAAGAGGGTCTTTTCTCTCTGAGCAATTTCATCGCTTGAAGCAGAAGAAGCACACCTTTTTCCTTGTACAGGTGCCCGATATACAGAAAATCCCATTTCTTGTCTCTGTCCATCGGACGCAATTTCCGGACATCAACGCCCGGAGACAGGAGCTTCACCCTGCTGGCGATTTTTTCGGCAAAAGGACGGGTTATCTCAGCCGAAATCAGGGCTGGGAATTTTGTATTTATGGGCGCATAGTACAGGTTATTCACTATGCTGGGCATGTTGGTATAAAGTACGATCTCTGGCTTTATGCGCCGCTTTAGATACCTGAGAAGCGCCAGGTTATGGGGGTAAAGAGGTTCGGTGAAAAGCACGATGTCATAGCGGTTTAGCTTGTGTGCCCTGGCTAACAAAAACGCCGTATATCCGCTCCTTTTTATCCGGTCCAGCCACAGGAATACCCTGGACGGCGTGTCGAAAGCGCTCAGGATGTCCACTGTGTGGCCTCTTTCTATCAAGCTTTGAGAAAGATTCAAAAAGTAAGCGCCGTCTCCAGTAAGCGGTTTTTTTATATTCTCGAAGTGCAAAATGGCTATTTTCAACGATTCACCTTTAATTCACTGAGCGTATAGATGCTTGCGACGGAGCTATGCAGGTTTTGGAAACCAACCGTTCCAGCCTGGTTCTCTCATCTCCCCCTCAAAATCTCGATAACCGAGTTGATGTATCTCAGCTTCGTTGAGCCCATCGGCAGCTTGAGCTGATGCCTCTCGACGACTGTCATGCCGTTCAGCCGGTCGAGTTCTGGCTTAAGCTCCGCGAGCTTGCTCATGTCTTTGCTCGGAACGATGGCCTCGATTCTTTGTTCCATCTCCACAGCTTGCTCTATGCGCGAGACCTGCTCGTCGGCCATTTTCTGCGGTATCTGCCCGTACCGCGCCTTGAGGCGCGTCAGGCGCGAGATGGCGGTGTAGGTGGCGTCCACTATCTGTGTACGGTTCATCCAGCGCGTTTCGTAGTTGAGCGTGTCTTTCCAACTTGGCTGGACCAGAGCGCGGCGGTGCTCCTCGAGCGTGCGGTGGAGCACCTTGTAGCCGTAACGCTCCGGATTTTCGAAGGCCAGGCTTCCCGGGTCGAGGAAAGGCGACAGCGGCCCGATGAAGAGGAACAGCCGTTTATCTGTCTTGAATTTCGTGTAAAGATACTCGCAGTAGTCCACCGTCTGGCTTACGGATTCCGGTGTTTGCTCGGGCAGGCCTATCATGAAATAGATCTCCAGCCGGCTTGCACCAAGTTCGAGGGCCTTGCTGATGCTCGCCTCCATTTCCTCGTTGGTGTAGTCCAACCCCAGGGCGCGCCTCACCTTGATGTCGTGGGAGTGGGGCGAGATGTCTATGGCGAAACCAGGTTTGGCGCGGGCGATGGCCTCGACAAAAAAGGCGGGTGGAGGGCTGAAAAGTTCGAAGTCAACGGTGTTTTTGACAGGGTATTTTCCCATGAGGCGCAGTAGTTCGTAGGCGCGTTCTTCGCCGCCCATGCGTATATCGCCCAGAATGAAGATGGGCCCGCGGCTGAGACGGCTGATATTTTGAATGTCTTTGAACATATCCTGCGCGGTGCGGAAGGCGGTCTTTGGACGGCCCACGGTGCGGCGCATGGCGACATTGGAGCCGCCGCAAAAGACACAGTTGTGGTCGCAGCCCTTGCAGGTGAGCACGGCGGTGACGGGGTAGTTGAGCCACTCCTTGACAGGGATGGTGCTGGCCAGGTCGTGGTAACGAAGGACGGAGCGCACGACGGCGGAGTAGTGGTTTTGCATCACGTCGCTGATGTTGTCCGGCACATAAGTCAGCCCGTTGTTTTGGGCGGCACTGTTTGCGTCTTTCCAGATGAGGTTGGGGACTGAGTCTATATTTCCCTCTTTAGTAGCCCGCATGAAGAGGCGCATGGGTTCCTCGGTAGAGTCCCCGCGCATGACATAATCCACCTCTGGATAGGCTATCAGCTCCTGGTAGAAATAGGACGCGGAGAACCCGCCGAAAATTACCTTCGAATCGGGGTGGAGCTTTTTCACTAGTTTTGCCACCTCAACTGCGCCGTGGGCATGCACCATCCAGTGTAAATCGATACCGAAGACGGGGGCATGTAACTTGCGGATGAAATTCTCGGCATCGAAGTCGGGGTCGCGCAGCATTCTCCCCGCCAGATTCACCAGCCGCACATGAATGCCCGCCTTGCCCAGGTACTCCGCCAGGCTGGAGAAGCCGATGGGGTACATTTCGAAGGCGGGAGTGGACAGAACGAGGTCGCTGACCGGCCCGTAAAGCTGCGGGATCTTGCGGAAATCGTAAACGTGGGGCGCGTGCAGAAGGATCAGGTCCGTTTTTGGCATGATGTTTCCTTGCTGAGATTGGGAATCATAAAAATGTAGCATGAAGGGGGGATAAAGACAAGGAAATTCGTTTATTCCATTCCGGGGAATGCGCCTCAGGCGCGTGACGTGAGAATCTCGGACATAAGCTAGACGATGGATTTAAGCGGACTTTAGCTTTCACCCCATGTGTCCAGGTGAAGAGTGCAATGGGCGGGAGGTTTCTACTTACGGAGATTGCTACATCGTCGGCCTCCTCCTCGCAAAAACGTTAGAAAGGGGGCGGGTTCATCACCCGCCCCCTCGTACGAATGTCTTTGGAGTTAGCCCGTCACGTCCCTCTTCTTGAAGAAGTAGTAGCCTAGCGCTAGGAACACAAGGCTGTAAATGCCCAGCGTGATGAAGGCATGGGGTATGCTGGGTGCTGCCTCCAGCGCGTTCGAGGTGTCGCCCATGCCAAAACCCTGCGGCAGGTCGTTCAAGCTAGTAATGGCATTCACATTGGCCGATAGCAAAAAGTTTGGCACTTTGGCTATCCAACCCCCTGCCAGAACCATGAACATAGTGATGATGGATTCGAGAAACTGCACCCCGATGCCGGTGGCGATACCTGGCATAGCCGAGCGGCCAACGATGGCCATCAGGAAACCCAGCAGCGCATACGGCATAATCACATAGAACGTGCGCCAGAATTGCAGGAATTGCTCCCAGAAGTATGAGCCAGTAGCGAACCCGAAGTTGAAAGAATAACCTCCGATGGCCGTGGTTATCATGCCCACAGCGAAGCCCGCCACTACTCCAATCAGCATGCCGGCCAGTACCAGTGCGGTCAGCGATACCAGCTTGGTGGTGAGGAACTTGAAGCGGCTTTCACTCGAAATCAGCGCCGTGCGAATGGTTTTCCAGTTGTATTCATTACCGATGGAGTTAGCGGCCATAATGATGGCCAGTGCGCTGCCGAAGGATGATATCATGGCCAGAGCAAAGGGAATGGCCGAGGGCAGACCGAGCATGTCCCGGATGTTACCCATACCCGGGCCGCCGCCGGGCAGATCGACCTTGGATATGGCCAGCAGCAGAAAATTCACCAGGGTGATGATGCCGACTAGAATCAGGATCAACACCTTAGTCATGGTGCGCTTGCGCAGCTTGAATAGCTCAGCCCCGATCATGCGGCCGAGCCCGGAAAACGGGCTGGTCTTAACCGTGTAAATCGTATTAGTCACCGCTGGCACCTCCGGTCAACTGCAGGAAGACGCTTTCCAGGCTGCTGGCGGAATTTATCAGCTCGGAGGCGAAAAGACCATTCTCAGCCAGCGCATGATTGACGGACGCCCCTCGGTCCGGTGGAACATCTATCATCAGGAATTCACCCTCTCTTTTCACGGATTTCACCCAGGGAAGAGCGCCCAGTATAGACGCTGCCTGTTCCATATTCTCAACTCTGATTTGAAGCCGGTTACCATGCGAAAGCAGGTCTTTTATGGGGGCATTGGCGATGATCGTGCCCTGCTTGATAATGGCCACGTTCTGGCAGACCATCTCGACCTCGTGCAGCAGGTGGCTGCACAGCATTACGGCCCGGCTTTCGTGCGCCAGGCGCGGGATGAGGTCGCGTATTTCCTTGGTGCCGGCCGGGTCGAGGCCATTGGTCGGCTCGTCCAGGATGATGAGCTCCGGGTCGCGCAGCAGCGTGGAAGCGATCCCCAGACGCTGTTTCATGCCCATGGAATAGTGGCCGTACTGGTCTTTGGCGCGGTCCAACAGGTTTACCCGTTCCAGCACTTCGGTTATCTTGCTTTTTGGGATGCCGCCGATGGACCGGGTCAGCACTTCCAGATTATCCCAGCCGGACAGGTAGGGATAGAAGGCTGGTTCCTCAACGATAGCCCCGATGCGCCGCAGGGCGGCCCAGCGGTTGCCGTTCTGCTTCACTCCGAAGAGCTCGATGCTGCCGGCGGTTGGGGTGATAAGGCCCAGTATCATGCCCACGGTGGTGCTTTTACCGGCTCCGTTGGGGCCCAGGAAGCCGAAAACCTCGCCCCTGCGAAGCTCGAGGCTGATGCCCTTGACCGCATCGAGAGCGCCGAAACGCTTGCTGAGGCCGATTACACGCAGGACGACCTCTCCGCGGGCCTCGGACTCACTTTGATTTTCCATAATTGTTGCCGTTGTCACACTAATACTTCCCCTTTCGTAACTTGCGATTTTGCGGCTGTTTCTGCCTTTACATATTTTAGCCTTGAGCGCTTCTCAACTCTACTTTTTCAACTTCTTGCGCATATCACCGATCGTTTTTTCCGTGTCTGATACCATCGTTTGCAGGTGTTTTTCCAGATCTTCGGGCCGGGCGATAATGAGGGCCTTCAGAAATGGCGCTGCCGAAATGAGAACACGATCACCGGGGCCGATGCCGAGAGTCTCACGAGCCTCCTTTGGAATTACCAACTGGCTTTTTGCATTAAGACGGGCTACTCCCAACAATTTTGGCTGGTTAATATTCATAATAGTAATAATAGTAATACATGTAATATCTATTTGCAAACCAGAACTCACGGCTTGCACCGAGCGAAGACAATGTGAGGGAATCTCGGAAAACGGCAAGACGTGGAACCAGGTTGGTATTCGACTAATACGAGATATATCCTGCTCGAAGATTGTGGCAGGCAAGAGCGGCGACTTTCTGGGATTGCTGCGTCCCGATTGCGTTGGGACGCCTGCGATAAAGAAGCTGCATGCCGGATGCTTCACAGCCTTCAGCAAGAGAGTCGCATAGTAGTCAATAAATATGCAAAATGTTATAATCGCATTTGTTTCAAGCGGGCAAAAGCCTGAAAATCTTCAGGATAATCCGTTTCCTTCACGATATTTCATAGGATTGAGAATGCCGAAAACCGACCTTATCCTGTTGCATGCCCCGCATGTATATGACTTCCGCAAGGTGCCCCAGCTCTACGGCCCGGTGAGCGACCTGGTGCTCTCCACACCTATTTTCGAGATGTACCCGGTGGGGCTTTCCAGCATCTCCGAGTACCTCGAAAAGGCTGGTTTCCGCACACGCATTATCAATCTGGCCTGGCGCATGTTGCGAGACGCGCGTTTCGACGCCGAGACCTTCGTCAAAAAGCTCCACGCGCCCGTTTTCGGCATAGACCTGCACTGGATGGTGCATGCCCATGGCTCCATCGAAATCGCCAAAATCGTCAAGAAATACCACCCGTACTCCAAAATCATTTTCGGGGGTTTCTCAGCTTCGCGCTTTTATAAAGAGCTTATCTGGTATCCTGAAGTGGACTACGTCATGCGTGGCGATTCCACCGAAGAACCCATGAAACAGTTCATGCTGGCGTTGAAGAACGGCGGCGACCTCTCCACCGTCCCCAATCTGGTCTGGAAGGATGAATCCGGCAAAGTCCATGAGAACGAGTTCAGCTATGTACCGACAGATTTGACCCAAGTCATGGGCAATCACTACGGCACGGTGGTGCGCCAGGTGCTGCGCTACCATGATCTCGCCAGCGTGGTGCCGTTCAAGGGCTGGCTCAAATATCCGGTGACGGCGGTCTTTACCTGCCGTGGTTGCAAATACGACTGCATTTTCTGCAGCGGGGCCAGGAACGCCATGCCCATTTTCGCCAACCGCAAAACACCTGCCTACCGCACCGCCGGGGATATTTTCAAGGACATCCGTAACATCAGCAACATTTCGCGCGGCCCTATCCTGCTGGTGGGGGACATCCGCGAGGGTGGGGAGGAGCGCGCTCATAAATTACTGAGCCTGATAAAAGAGCAACGCGTCAAAAACACGATTATGTTCGAGGCCTTCAACCCGATGTCATCAGATTTTGTCAAAGAACTGGCGCAGGCCGCGCCCGGCTTCTCTCTGGATATATCGCCCGAATCGCATGACCCGGATGTGCGTAAGGTGTCGCTGGGCAGGGGCTTCTCTAACGAGGACATGGAGAAGATGATAGAGACGGCGCTGGCGGAAGGCGCCAGCCGCGTGGAGATATTCTTCATGATCGGGTTGCACAAGCAGGACAGGAAATCGGTCCTGGATACCATCGATTACTGCGAGTATTTACTGAAAAAGTTCAAGGCCGACAAGCGGCTTTTCCTGTTCATGGGGCACCAGGCTCCCTTTCTGGCCCCGGGCTCCCTGGCTTTCGAATACCCCGAGCGCTACGGCTTCAAACTTCTTTACAAAAAGCTGGAGGAGCACCGCCAGGCGCTCACGCTGCCAAGCTGGAAATACAGCCTGAACTACGAGACCCAGTGGCTGTCGCGCGACGAGATAACCGAGGTTACATACGAGGCCATCGCGCGCTTAACCAAGCTCAAGGCTAAATACGGACAGATGCCCCAGGCCGAGGCTGACAAACAGCTCGAGCGCATTGAGAGCGCCAAGGCACTGGAGGTAAAAATCGAAGAGCTGATGAAAAGCGGGCGAAGCTCTGAGATTGCTTCTCTGCGCCCTGAGATGGACCGCATCAATGGCTTCCGCGCCGCTGAAAGGCTGGAACTGGAGATACCCATCGGGTTGGTGCGGCTGCGATACCTGTCGGCTATGCGCAACCTGCTTTTCAAGCGTAAAGAGAAGGCAGCCTCCACAAAGCTCTCATGAGGTATCATGTCTCGGAATATCTTCTTACTCAAAAAATAGGGTGTATGAGAAGGGTGCAGGCCCATCATGAAAATATTTTTAATAGTCTCCGCTTCTCCTGCCATGAGAAGGGGTAGGGATGAGGTTCCAGTAGACAGGATTTCTTAAAATGGATAGAACCCAACTCAAAGCCTGGATACAGGTTCAAAAAATACCGCGCCACTCCAATGACGTTTTCTCCTTTGTGCTGGGATCAGTGCTGGCATGGTACCACACCGGCAACTTCAACTGGCTGGTATTCACCGCCTCGCTCGTCGCCGTTTTCTTTATAGCCAATGGCATCTACCTCACCAACGAGGCACAGGACTACGAGGGCGACCGCCGCAATCTGGAGCGCATCGGGGTGGGCGGCGGTATGAACATGACCAGCACGGGCGGCACACAGGTGCTGGTGCGCGGCCACATCAAAAAGGAGCACGTGCAGCTGGCGGGCATGCTGTTCTTTGTCGCGGCGATACCGCTGGGGCTTGTCGTGCAGTTCGTGGGCAAGACGGGACCGCTCACTATA
>Ga0007800_10000885_pt1 | contig 10748 bp, 6 predicted proteins | sample CryBogmetaGMA14M_FD_60366 | JGI IMG/M metagenome (GOLD analysis project Ga0007800, IMG submission 60366) | Freshwater microbial communities from Crystal Bog, Wisconsin, USA - MA14M | ecosystem: Environmental > Aquatic > Freshwater > Lake | place: Crystal Bog, Wisconsin, USA | collected 2009-07-06 | reverse complement strand
ACTCAGATGATTGCCAGCGGCGCGTACTTCAACTATCTCAGTATTTCGATATTGTTATTGATGACGGATCGCATAAAGCGAGAGACATTGTGCGTTCGTTTGCTGGCTACTTTCCCCATGTAAGCGATAGTGGTATATATGTAGTGGAAGACCTACATACTAGCTATTGGAAAGATTTTGAAGGTGGACTACATGAGCCACTCTCCGCGATGGCATTTTTCAAACGGCTAGCGGATATCGTAAATTACGAACACTGGCGAAATAACAAACCCAGAAAAAATTTGGTGAAAGAATTTACGACTCATTTCGGTGTGGATTTTGATGATTATGACCTTGCAAGAATCCACTCAATCGAATTTGTAAATTCGTTATGCGTAATCAAAAAGCTGCCCGCCGAAAATAATGTAATTGGCCAACGGATAATTACCGGATCAGAGGAGTGTGCAACAAATGGATGGCACACGCTTAACGCTACCACAATTCAAGACATTGTAATGGATATTAATGATAGTGAACACTTGGACGTTTTTGAATTGGCGAATAATGTCAATCGCCTTAATCAGGCCGTATCCGAACGCGACGTGCAGATCGCCGGCCTCACTCATGCGGTGACTGAACGCGATGCAGCTGTGGCAATCACTAACCTGATGAAAAATAGTACCTCCTGGCGTCTGACAATGCCCCTGCGGTTTGCTGCCCGGGTTTATCGCCATGGACTTCTGGAAGAAGACAAGCAGCGGTTATTACAATTTATGCGCCATCATTTTCACAGAAGAACTATTTCCGGGCTTAATGCATTTATTCGGAAGCATTTGTTAGATACAGCCCGTCTTGTTTGGCACAATCTTCCATTATCAATTAAAAACAAAATGAAGATTAAAAGCATAGTATATAGAACTCTGTACTTTAATAGTAAAAATAAAATTTGTACTCAGAATGTTACCAGAAGGAATCCACCCCCTTTATGTGGACAACAAAGAATTAAGATTGCCGCCGTAACTATGGTTTACAATGAGGCTTTTATGCTGCCCTATTTTCTACGCCACTACCAATACCTTGATGAAATCCATGTGCTTTATGAGACGGATAGTACGGATGAATCTTTAGAGATTTTAAAACGTGTACAGAATGTTGTCATTGAAGAATGCCACATTGAGGGCGGGCTTGACGACATTGAGAAGATCCGAATTATAAACAACACCCTGCATGGTATTGAAGCCGATTGGGTGTATGTACTGGATCCAGACGAGTTTATTTTTCCACCCAATGAATCACCTTACGATTTCCTGAAAAGGCAGAATTATGATGTGGTTCGGTCAACTATGTATCAGGTTTACAGACACAGAACAGACAAGGATTTAAACCCGCTTTTACCTCCCATACCTCAAAGGATTCATGGTGATTCAGATGTGCTATCTCGTGATCAAGAATCAAATCGTCCTTTCAAATCTCTCTATATCAAACCAAATGTAGTCAGGCCATCAAGCAAGGTTCAGTTTTTCCCAGGACATCACCAGATTGATGGCAACCCACAGGTTTCCCCCGAGTTTTACATAGGGGCACATTGGCATATGGCCGATCCCACAATCGCTATCCATAGAAGAATGGAACGCACAGCTAGAATCAGTGAGAGAAACAAGGCACACCAAATGGGGTGGCAAAATTTTAATATAACAGAGGCTGGAATTAGGGCGGAATGTGATCGCCATTTAGACGACCCAATCATTGATGCGTTATGTTTATTCAGTGAAGAAAAACTTCTGAAATCTTTATCTTAACTCTGATCATTCATTTCAATAGAACTTGCATTATCAAGATAGCCTAAAAATTTTCAATTTGTAAAGGTGTACTATGCATAAGTTTAATCCACTGGACCATCCTATTTGTTTATCATCACCACTCAGGGCAGTGCCTTTCTTGTCGTGGCATCAACATATACCATTTGCTATGGTACTTTTGGATGTTCTCAGACCAAAAATTCTAGTTGAACTGGGCACGCATTACGGAGACTCATATTGTGCCTTTTGTCAGGCTGTGGCTGAGCTTCGGTTGAAAACTAATTGCTATGCCGTGGATACCTGGGAAGGTGATCCACATGCCAGCTTCTACGGTCCTGAAGTTTTAGCTAATTTGACTGCGCACCATGATCCTTTGTACGGGGGATTTTCTCGCTTAATAAAAAGCACTTTTGATGATGCTCTACAACATTTTGCCGATGGAACAATCGACATTCTACATATTGATGGATACCATACTTACAAAGCAGTTAAACACGACTTTGAATCATGGCTTCCCAAGGTGAATCCAAATGGTGTGATCTTGTTACATGATATCAGTGTGAAGGAAAATGATTTTGGAGTATGGAAGTGGTGGGATGAGATTAAGCAGCGGTACCATCATTTCGAATTTTTACACTGTAATGGCCTGGGTATTTTAGCAGTAGGTGAAAAGCCACCTGAGGAGCTTCGCTGGCTTTTTGAAGCTAGCAATGAATACGCGTCAGTAATACAAAACTTCTTTTTCTGTCTTGGATATAGGTTGACTATTAGAAAATCTTTGGAAACTACCTCGGCTGCTCTGCCGGTTAAACTTGGTACAATCTGGTCCAGTGCTAATTGGAAAGTTTCCAGCAAGCTGAGTTCTATGATCAACGCATTTTTACCGTTAGGCACAAGAAGAAGGGGTTTTGCAAAGCGAACATGGCGTTTCTGCAATAGAATTTGGGCAATCAGTATGACTAAATATCGAAGAGCAGTTGAAATGATTTCACGATCGACTGCAAAAATCCGTTATCTTTATAAGCTTACGCAAGCGGGGATCAGGGTCATTTTAAACGAGGGTTGGCGAAGCTTTTGGAATAAATTCAAAAACTGGTGGCGTATGCCGGTGTCTGTGGTCGAAGTTAAACCATCTGATCAAATAGAGGGATCAAATTACATTCCAAAAATCGTTGAGATATTAGAGAAGACGCTTCAAGTATCGGATGGGGAAGCCAAATACCTAATCGATGTAGTTGTGCCAATATATAATGCGTATGATGATTTTGAAAAGTGTTTGTACAGCTTATTTAAATATCAAAATATTTACCGCATTGTTCTGATAGATGATTGTTCCACAGATAAAAGAATTAAGGAGTTTTTGGACACTCTAAAAGAATACGAGAGTGAACGGTTTAGAATAATGGAAAACGACGAAAATATCGGATACCTGAAAACAGTAAATAAAGGCATGAAAATGTCAAAGAACGATGTCATTTTAGTAAATACGGATACAATCGTTACTAATGGGTTTGCTAGAAAAATGAGAGCGTGCGCGTATTCAGATAACAGCATAGCCACTGTTACCCCTTTCACAAATAATGGCATGATGTGTTCCATTCCTGAGTTTAATAAAAGTAATGACATTCCCGCAGGGTTTACCATAGATTCTTTTGCAGAGTGCGTGGAAAAAAGTTCGTTTAATCAATATCCGGAACTCGTTACCGCGGTTGGATTCTGTATGTATATTAAGAGAGACGTTATTAATGAGATAGGGTGTTTTGATGAAGTGAATTTCGGAAAAGGCTATGGAGAAGAGGGTGACTTTTCCGCCAGAGCGGTTCTGAAAGGTTATAAAAATGTCTTGTGCGATAACACTTTCATTTACCATAAAGGGCGAGCCTCTTTTCTCACTGCGCAAGATGATCTTCTTCTTAGAAACCACGAGGTTTTGGCAAAGTTGCACCCTGGATTTTTCCCGGCTATAGGTCGATTTGAGAAGATGAATCCACTCAAAGAACTTCACAATAATATTAAGCTGCAAATGTCGACCAATGGAGGTACAATCATAGATGAGACGCCTGACAGTAATGAACCTTTTGAATATCTTCGTGTTCCGGCGATGTCCCTTCCGACAATGCCCCCCGATCAGTTTACGCAAGTAAAGCAGGGCTGGGACTATGTTCGGCATGCAACCTTGGGCTTAGCCGCACAGCGAATTCTTCGAGACTCGGTTCCGGGTGACATGGCTGAGGCTGGAGTTTGGAGGGGAGACTGCGCTCGATTTCTTCATATATTTGCTCCTAATAGGAACCTTTATCTTTTTGATACGTTCGAGGGTTTTCCTAATCAGACGGCTGGCGCGGACAATGCAGATACAAGATTTGCTGATACAGGTGTCGAGTGTGTACGCGCAATAGTTGGCGATTCTGATAAGGTCATCATAAGAAAAGGGATCTTCCCTGATACTACAGCAGGTCTGGAAAATAACAAATTTGCCCTCGTGTCTCTAGACCTAGACACTTATGAAGGAATACTTGCTGGGTGGATGTTTTTCTACCCAAGGATGAGTAGTGGTGGTTATATATTTATTCACGATTATAATGCTACCGAGTACAACTATGGCCCTTTTCGTGCCACAACGCAGTTTCTGCAGGACAAGCCTGAACATATAATTGAAATACCCGACCAATGGGGATCGGCATTAATCAGGAAAGTTTAGATGACGGAATGAACCCCTCCCCAAAGTCAAGACAGTAATTTGGGTAAATTAAGGTGGATAATTTCATCAGCCTGCCGAAAGATTTTTATGTTTTTTAAATCATTTCTTTGAAAATATATCTCAGCGGGAGTCTTGTAATTCAGAGATTGATGAAGCCTCTCTGTATTGTAGAAATGAAAGTAAGCTGAGATATTTGCTTTTGCTTCTTTTACCGTTTCATAGTTTTTAAGATAAATTTCCTCGTATTTTAAACTTCGCCATAAACGCTCGATGAAAATATTGTCAAATGCCCGGCCGCGACCATCCATGCTTATTTCTATTCCGGCATTTATTGTTATTTGAATGAAATCATTGCTGGTAAACTGAACTCCCTGATCAGTATTTCAAATATCAGGTCTGGATAGCTTTAATGCCTTTTCCAGAGCATTTAAACAAAAACCGGCATCCAGAGTATTCGACAGCTCCCAGGACAAAACATAACGGCTGTGCCAATCCATAATGGCTGTCAGATAAACAAATCCATGCATAAGCCGAATATAGGTTATGTCGGTGCACCAGACCTGATCCGGCCGGTCAATGACAATATTGCGCAAAAGATATGGATATTTCCTGTGTTCCTTATTTGCCAAGCTCAGGTTACGCTTCGGGTAAACAGCTTCCACGCCCATTATCCTCATCAGCCGGCGAATACGCTTCACATTCACTTTATGTCCGTGAAGTCTTAACCAGACCGTCATTTTATCAGCTCCGTAAAAAGGCGTCCGCAAGTATTGTTCATCGATCAGTTTCATTAATTGCAAATTATAAGGGCTTATTCCCTTGCTCTGATAATAAAAGCCCGATCGAGATATCCCCAATAGCTCACATTGTCTATTTATCGGTATTTTAAAATTCGCCTGTTCTATCAATTTACGCTTATCCTCAACTGAGTAATTGAGATTTTTTTTTAACCCATTCCAATTCTACTTTTAATTGACCTATCTGGCGATATAGTTCCGCTTCCAATTCCTCTTTATTTATATCCTTGCTTCGGCGCTTCTCAGAAAATAATTCCGGCAGCTCCTGTAGTAGCTTTTTCTTCCATTGGCTGATCTGGTTCACGTGGACTCCATATTCGCTGGATATCTGGGCGATGGTCTTTTCTCCCCTTACTGCTTCTAATGCCACTTTGGCTTTAAATACTGAATCATGCATCTTCCTTTTCTTTATCATCCTGCCTTGCCTCGCTTTCTATTCCCGGCAGGCTATATCATCCACCCTAATCCCCTGTCCAGTTTTTGGGGAGTATTATATGGCGATGGGGAAATATATCGTCAGTATGGAAGCATTCATAGGATAGAGTATGCAAATTATAGCCAGGCTAATTATCTAATCTTGTTTAATTGAGATTAAGGAGATACTATTATGCCAGCGTGTGAAGCACCAAAACTTTGTCTAGTTCTACCTTGTTATAACGAAGAAGCAGTTCTTGATAAAACCAACAATATCATCGTTCCCGTCATTGAGGAAATGATTAGTTCAAATATTGTTCATGAAAATAGCAAAATTTGTTACGTAAATGATGGAAGCAAAGATTCAACATGGGAGATAATCAAACGATTTTCAGAACAAAATAAAATTGTTAAAGGTATAAAGTTATCAGCTAATTTTGGTCATCAAAATGCGATTCTTGCAGGCATGATCAGAAATAAAGATCACTTCGATTGTATTATCACTATCGATGCCGATCTTCAAGATGACGTAAACGTAATTAAGGAAATGATATCGAAGTTCACCGAAGGTTATGCAGTGGTTTATGGTGTTAGAAGTAGCCGACATAGTGATTCATTTTTCAAGAAGTTTACTGCTGAAACTTTCTATAAAATAATGCTGTTTATGAAAGTTAACACTATTTGCAATCACGCAGATTTCAGACTCGCCAGTAGACGCGTATTAAACGAACTTGAAAAATTTAAGGAAGTTAATTTATTTCTTCGCGGGGTATTCCCGCTTATTGGTTTTAAATCGGCGTTAGTATACTATGAAAGAAAAAAACGGCTTGCAGGAGAAACTAAATATCCGCTGAGTAAAATGGGTGCATTTGCATGGAATGGAATAACTTCCTTTAGTTCATATCCATTGAAATTAGTTTTAAAGCTTGGTTTTATCATTTTTTTTATGTCTATTGGACTAACAATTTGGGCATTATTTGCAGTGTTTAAAGGAATTACTGTTCCAGGTTGGGCATCTTTGGTAATACCTGTTTTTGTATTTTCTGGTTTGCAAATGATAAGTGTCGGATTAATAGGCGAATATCTTGGGAAAATATTTCAGGAAATTAAATCACGCCCCAGATATATTATAGAAGAAGAATTATAAGCGTTTATTGCTCAGAATACGGATGGGAGAGAATAGTGTAGGCTATTATCACTATATGAACCCTATCGAAAAGAAAACAGAGTTTGATGGATTCGCGCGCGGATACTCAGGTGAAATTGAGGATCCTCTTAAGCGGCTATTCGGCGAGACTCTGGACCAGTTTATTTATGTCAAAGCAAAGTGGCTCTGGAACTACCTGACCAGGTGCCATACTAAAATATCGCGCGATGCAGATTATCACCTATTGGACTATGGTTGCGGAACGGGGGAGATGCTCAAATGGCTAAGGCGGTTCGGTTTTCCCGGATATTTGCATGGCGCCGACGTCTCGCAGGCGATGCTTGGTGAGGCTGAAAAGAGATGGGATGCCTTGCAGAAGCCGATATTTTCTTATATTGGTGAAACAAAAACGGATTATGCCGACAATTCTTTTTCCTGCATTGTCGCCACCTGTGTTTTTCATCATGTCTTGACGGATAAGCGTGACGATGTCCTACGGGAAATAAAGCGTATTCTGATTCCGGGGGGTATTCTTGTTGTTTTCGAACATAATCCGTTTAATCCCATGACTCGTTTAATTGTCAAACGGGCAGTGATTGATAAACATGCAATACTTCTTTATCCCATAGAAATAAAGGTTCGCTTTCAAAGGGTTGCATTTACGGATTACTTATTGGAGTATCTCATGTTTTTCCCTCCCCAAATTAGTATGCTTAATAGGTTGGAAAGATATCTGAACTGGTGTCCCCTAGGCGCACAATACGCTGCCGTTGGAAGAAAGTAATATTTAATTGAAAAAATTTATTATGTTTTAGAAATGGTCTATCACAGCCATGCAAAATAAGGCCAGTATTCTTTTGAGGCCAAACTCCGGACAATGTGTTCATTGTAATTTGTTATAAAGAAAAAGAGTTTCTGTGAAAGTTACTATGCAATTTGAGGTTTTCCAGATGTTGAAGCGCCTATATGGTGAGCAAACAAGTACATGTTTTGTTTTCTCTATGATAGGCTTAATCTTTTTAATCGTGTTTTCGCCTAACTTGCCGTACCTCTTTGTTGATGGGCTTTGGCTCGATGATCCCTTTTTTTATTATTTTGAGACTGAGGGAACCTTTCGGAATTTATCTGAATGGCTGTCGTCAGGAGGCGCGTGTATTTTAGATTATTATCGTAATCTTTTTAGCTTTTGTGGTATGGTTAATTGGGGATTGATGGCAATACGGGGAGTACAAGTCATTATGATGGCTATCTCATCCGTGCTTATTTTTTTCTTGCTGCGTCAAGTGCTTGGGATTATTTCTCTTGTCGCGTTGCCGGCCGCTGTTATACCCAACATTTTACCTAGTCTTTTTGGTATTCCAGTAAGTGTGAATACTTCTTATGCTGTATGGCATCTCGTACCTATTCTGTTAAGCTTGTTTATGTTGAATAAATCCTTTAAAAAGGTCGACTCAGAGCCCTTGGCGTTATTGTATTTTGTGATTTCGTGCATTTTTTTCTGGGTTGGGCTAAAAATTAGTATGGCCGGCATGTTTATGATACCGGTCGTGCTCTGTTTTTGCTTATTGTTTTTCCCTAAATATCGGCTGCGTTCTCTGCTCTACTCTGCATCTTTTCTAGTGTATGGCATATATCAAACTTATTCATATTATCAGCACGGGATGGGTCACAGAGCCCCCATTAAGATAGGCGCAAAAATCATACTGGAAAGAGCGAGCAACTTTTTTGAAATGTCCAATATTCTCCCATACAATCAGACATATTCTCTGTATATAACTATTGCTTTGGTATTGCTAGGGTTTGCCGGATTGTTCTCTGCAAAATTTGTAGTTGCAAGGCGGCCTGATCACTTTAGTTATGGCGATAAATTGTATAGATTTTTTTTAGTGCTTTGGGTTCTATGCTGGATGGTTGCCAACAGTATTGCTTATATTGCTTTTTCACCTCCCTTCCGCCCGTGGGACTACGCTTATATATTCAATTTTAGTTCTGTTTTGCTGCAAGTAGCAGGTCTTATTTTCATTGTTTTGTTTATGGCGCATCTTGTACGGTTAAATTCTAAAAATACTTTTGTTATGGCATGGTTTGTCTCGATGTTACTGATAATCGGATGTGGAGCTAAGAGGATTGAAAAGCGTGAAATGTACCGAGATGAAGAAAAATCTTATTCTTATTTGCGCGACAACTTGTCCATGTATAGTATTGCGCCCAACGCACAGGTCTTGATTCAGGGGCAGGAGCTTAGCATCGAGGCTAGGGGAGATTTTTGGCGAGACACAGGAACACTGCGTTACATTCTTAGAAGAAATGATGTGTATGGTCTTATTGGTCGTCAAGATACATTCCCTAATAATATTTATGAAAACCTCCCCTTAAATGCGTTTTATCTTGCGATGCGCGGCTTTTCGCAAGACAAACCGCTGATAGCTTTTAGGTCAACGGAGAAAGGGCTTGAACGGGTTAATCTCATGCTGCAGGTTACGCGCGACAAAGGTAAGGAAAATTCCCAACTAGTCTGGAATCTATATGACCTGCGTTCCGACCATGAGCCTCCCCGCATAATTGCCACGGGAAACGGCATGAAATCATATAGTAATTGGTTAAATAATTCATTGCCGCCGGAATTTAAAAATGAATATATTGTTTTCTCTCCGCATGGCGAATCAGATGATATAATTGAAGACAAAGATGTTGCCGCGATCATGGCCAGTAAAAAAAATCTTCTTAAAAGTGAGCTAAAATTTAGTGGCTATTTTACATTGCGTCATGTATCAGCAATCAACGCTGGCGATAAATATATAATACAACTGATAATGCGTGTAGACATTGTTCCCCATAGTTTTTATCTGGGGTACAATTACGGTGACCAAGCAGTCCTCACTGATTCAAGTGATAATATTGGACGCAATATTGACCTATGGGATTACGTTATGGAAGAAGATCATCTTGTAATTAAACTTCCGCCGATAAATAAAGTTAATTTTTCGAAAGGGATGATTGTTAAGTTTTTAAATAAGGCTGTTTTTCCCAACAGGAGAATAATCATTGAGGGGGGAGAACTTGATGGTCAAGATTTCATTATTCTCAAGTTCTCGGATGGTGGTCATTTAAAGACTAAAACAAATATGGTTTTTAATGAACAACTGACTATCACGGGTGGTTATCCTGTAAAGAATAAACCAAATACGCTTCTTAATCCACAACCGACTATCAAAGATAGTGGTCCATTGACTATCACGGATGGTGGCCCATTAAAAACTAAAGCAAATACGGTTTTTAATAAGCAACCTGACGGAAATGCAGCGATGTGGCTTAACGTGGAAAATGCCAGTGAAAATACACGTGTAATGTTTGGTGGCAAAAGAATAAAACCAGATTTTAATAATTCTCAATTACTGACATTTATGGTTTCCAAGAGATTTTATTCCACACCTGGAAAGTATGAAATATATATTTTTAACCCTCACATAGGTAAAAAATCTAATAGTTTATATTTTACTGTTGAATAATATTTAGGATATCAAATTATTTTCTATATCGAGGGCTTCTACAACCGAAGCAGGCGTCATCGTTCGCAGGGCCCTATGAGTTTGAACAGGCTTCATGTGGAAGTGGGTAGATGTCCCACGAAAAATGGGGGTAGTCCATTATGCACTATTTCGTAACCGGCTGTGCCGGTTTTATAGGTAGTAATCTGGTCGATCGTCTGTTGGCTAAAGGCCATCAAGTGACGGGGATTGACAATTTTTCCACAGGCCAGCGCCGGTTTCTTGAAGGCGCATTGGCACACCAGAATTTTCGACTTGTCGAAATTGACATATTGGATCTAGATTCATTGAGGGAGTCATTTGTCGGTGGTCAGGCTGTTTTTCACCTTGCGGCGAATGCGGATGTTCGTTTTGGTACTGAAC
>Ga0007800_10000879_pt1 | contig 10808 bp, 10 predicted proteins | sample CryBogmetaGMA14M_FD_60366 | JGI IMG/M metagenome (GOLD analysis project Ga0007800, IMG submission 60366) | Freshwater microbial communities from Crystal Bog, Wisconsin, USA - MA14M | ecosystem: Environmental > Aquatic > Freshwater > Lake | place: Crystal Bog, Wisconsin, USA | collected 2009-07-06 | reverse complement strand
TTATTGAAATCGAAGGAGACAGTTATCGAAAAAAACAGAGCTTAAAAAAGTAGCCCATTTTTCAACCAAAACCGGCCAAGGTAATTGACGCGAACCGGACAAGATAGTTGACGCCAGACACCGCTCCCAGCGGTTAAGCTGGGAGATATAGTCAATTGCATAGAATAGAACGCTTAGCCATGTAGTTTCAATCCGCTCCCAGCGGTTAAGCTGGGAGATACAAAACTTCCAAACCGCCACAAGTTGGAGAAGTCTGTTTCAATCCGCTCCCAGCGGTTAAGCTGGGAACGGGCACGTTTCAATCCGCTCCCAGCGGTTAAGCTGGGAGATACAACGGGCACAACAGCATCAAGGGGATCGGAATATGTTTCAATCCGCTCCCAGCGGTTAAGCTGGGAGATACAATGCTTAACCGCACTTTTACTGATTTCAATAAATGTTTCAATCCGCTCCCAGCGGTTAAGCTGGGAGATACTAATTGTGAAATGACTGCCCCGCCTGTGCATTGGTGTTTCAATCCGCTCCCAGCGGTTAAGCTGGGAGATACCGCCAAGAGCAGAATATTTGTCTACATCACCCACGTTTCAATCCGCTCCCAGCGGTTAAGCTGGGAGATACAAAACTTCCTTTTAATATCGTACACATAATATAAGTTTCAATCCGCTCCCAGCGGTTAAGCTGGGAGATACAAAGGCAACTAACAGCACCAGAATATAAACACCTGTTTCAATCCGCTCCCAGCGGTTAAGCTGGGAGATACAATACCAAAAAAATTGAAGAAAAAATCATACAGGTTTCAATCCGCTCCCAGCGGTTAAGCTGGGAGATACGCCGCTTTATCCAAATTATTTGTATATTTGTCGAAGTTTCAATCCGCTCCCAGCGGTTAAGCTGGGAGATACGTTTGACCCGCGCCTGGTATTGTCAAATGTAGTGTTTCAATCCGCTCCCAGCGGTTAAGCTGGGAGATACTGGGTCTTCGTGCCTTACATAGCGGAGCCAGGTATGTTTCAATCCGCTCCCAGCGGTTAAGCTGGGAGATACGCTATCAAACCCTTCATCACCTCTTTATTCGACTGGGTTTCAATCCGCTCCCAGCGGTTAAGCTGGGAGATACCTCGATGCAGAAACACGCCGCAAACAGCCGGAAATTGTTTCAATCCGCTCCCAGCGGTTAAGCTGGGAGATACAGCGGTTAACCTGTTACCGGGTGAATCATTGGAGGTTTCAATCCGCTCCCAGCGGTTAAGCTGGGAGATACGTACAAATATTTCTCGGTATGGTTGAGCCTGTTTGTTTCAATCCGCTCCCAGCGGTTAAGCTGGGAGATACCACACAATTAAACCCGTTATATTTTCAGCAAATTGTTTCAATCCGCTCCCAGCGGTTAAGCTGGGAGATACGAAATTGTGGATGGTCGATATACGTTAAATTTTCGTTTCAATCCGCTCCCAGCGGTTAAGCTGGGTGATACATCATTTTTTCGATTTATTGGACTAAAGGGGTGCTGTTTCAATCCGCTCCCAGCGGTTAAGCTGGGAGATACCAACCGTGCTTGGTTGCTAATTGATACACCTGACGAGTTTCAATCCGCTCCCAGCGGTTAAGCTGGGAGATACTTATAACCGACCTTTCTGACATACCGCATTCTATTGTTTCAATCCGCTCCCAGCGGTTAAGCTGGGAGATACACATCGGATATCGCCAGATTGGCCACGGGCAGTTTGTTTCAATCCGCTCCCAGCGGTTAAGCTGGGAGATACATAATATTCCCGGTACGTCCCGCCTAGCTTGATAGTTTCAATCCGCTCCCAGCGGTTAAGCTGGGAGATACTCCTGCCCATGCAGCGTAAAGCGCCCATAGATATTGTTTCAATCCGCTCCCAGCGGTTAAGCTGGGAGATACATGGCACCGAGCGATTTTGCGAACACACCTACGGGGTTTCAATCCGCTCCCAGCGGTTAAGCTGGGAGATACCGGCGGGTCAACAGCGACCGGCGCATCCACAATGTTTCAATCCGCTCCCAGCGGTTAAGCTGGGAGATACACCGATAAAGGCAACCACGAACCGGAGTGGCACGAGTTTCAATCCGCTCCCAGCGGTTAAGCTGGGAGATACGTCATTAAAGACCCTGTCCCATTCAGCAGTAAAGTTTCAATCCGCTCCCAGCGGTTAAGCTGGGAGATACGCGCCTGGCGATGGCGTTAAGCGTGAGGATGTGGGTTTCAATCCGCTCCCAGCGGTTAAGCTGGGAGATACGCGACCGGATCGACAGCCATATCAGACGACACACTGTTTCAATCCGCTCCCAGCGGTTAAGCTGGGAGATACCGTCAGCTCAGGCGCCCTATTATCATGCACACATGTTTCAATCCGCTCCCAGCGGTTAAGCTGGGAGATACCGTTAATCGGACTGGATACCGTCAAGGGCTGTTTTTGTTTCAATCCGCTCCCAGCGGTTAAGCTGGGAGATACCGCTCAAGCCGTTGCTACTGCAACGGGTGTTGTCAGTTTCAATCCGCTCCCAGCGGTTAAGCTGGGAGATACGCCATGTTGGAGCGTCGTCAAGTGCTTCGTGAAAGTTTCAATCCGCTCCCAGCGGTTAAGCTGGGAGATACCGTGATGATGCGGATAGTGATTGGGTTTATGAAGTTTCAATCCGCTCCCAGCGGTTAAGCTGGGAGATACACGTTCATTTGATTCAAAACTGGGCTGGCCGAAGTTTCAATCCGCTCCCAGCGGTTAAGCTGGGAGATACGCGCTGGCCTACATCTATAAACTGTAAGACACTGTTTCAATCCGCTCCCAGCGGTTAAGCTGGGAGATACAATCCATATATGGTGCGGCTTACAGCGATTATTTGTTTCAATCCGCTCCCAGCGGTTAAGCTGGGAGATACGAAGTCGTGCTGAACGTCTTGCTGGCTGTACGTGTTTCAATCCGCTCCCAGCGGTTAAGCTGGGAGATACGACAAGCCAAGAATCCATTGGGTAGACCGTGATAACGTTTCAATCCGCTCCCAGCGGTTAAGCTGGGAGATACACCCAACCCATGTTGAAACAGGAAGCAGGAATATGTTTCAATCCGCTCCCAGCGGTTAAGCTGGGAGATACGGAAGTCGATAGATAAGGCGGCAGGAGCAGAACGGTTTCAATCCGCTCCCAGCGGTTAAGCTGGGAGATACGTTCGGCATGTTTTTTGAAGATAAGGAATCGGTATGTTTCAATCCGCTCCCAGCGGTTAAGCTGGGAGATACTTCATTAATGCCTTTGTGAAGTCGGGTATAAATGTTTCAATCCGCTCCCAGCGGTTAAGCTGGGAGATACATACGTGGTGGCTGTACAACGCTGACGGCGAAGGTTTCAATCCGCTCCCAGCGGTTAAGCTGGGAGATACAACCGCATAGGACTGGCGATAGAAGCCATACTTGGTTTCAATCCGCTCCCAGCGGTTAAGCTGGGAGATACAGCCTTGTCGTAAGGCCATGATGATTATAACTAATATGCACTGTTAACGCGAAGGTTATCCATTTCAACGCCAAATCCTCATTGCGTGTTGGTAAAATAATAGAAGTTCGTTTATGTTTCATGTAATTACAGGGACTGCGAAGCTAACGGATTTCTGGGTATCACTTAGGGTTCGCATTTTAGTTCCCGTTTATACAATAAGTGTACTTTCAAAATCAACGGCCTGACTATTACCAAATTCTTCCCGGTTTTTCTCCAGTGGCTCAATAATCCGGTAGATTCTTAAACTGTCTTGGGCTTCGTTAATTTCATTGAGTAGTTGGTCTTTTAATCGGGCCATTTCCATCGTGTTAACCTGGCATTCAAATACTGATTTTTGTACCCGTTGGCCGTAATTTAAACAGGTTTTTGCAACCCGTCTTAAACGTCTACGGCCTTCACTGGTTTCGGTTGATACATCGTAAGTGATTAAAATCATCATAACCGCAGCTTTATTGTTGAAGATAAGGGAGATAGGTTTCAATATCGCCGCGTAAATATCGCGCTAATAAGCGGGCTTGAATTTGGGGCAATAAGCCGATGTAAACGGCTTGCTGTAATACCGGATGGTTGATTTCTTCTTGTTTCCTGGCTTGAAAAGCCCCAATGACGGTTTTTCTCCCCGTATCATTCAACATGACGCTGCCGCCATCCCGGCAGTCAAAATCTTTAGCCTGTAATTGCTCACGGTTAATGATGGTCAAGGCTAAACGGTCGCATACGGGGGCGCGAAATTCTTCCAGCAGGTCTAATGCCAGAGATTGTCTGCCCGGTCTAGCCGTATGAAGAAAGCCGAGTTGTGGATCAAGTCCGACGGTTTCCAGTGCAGATCGGCAATCGCCCAAAACCAGTGCATAGATAAAAGAAATCAGGGCATTAAAACAGTCCAGTGGTGGTCTGCGGTTACGGGTAGTGAAAGCAAAGGTTTCTCGCGCCGAGGGGCGAATAAGTTTGGGTAGTGCGGCAAAATAAATGCGTGCAGAATCCCCCTCTAAACCACGTACACTATCGGCTGATTCTGCCAAAGGTAATTTACCGAGATTACCGGCCAACAAGCGGGCGGCTTGTACCAAGGCTGTTTTTTCTTCCTCATTTTTGCTGTCGCGTGCGCCACGCATTAAAACCTGTCGGCTATTGCGAATTTTACCGGCAATAAAACGCTGGGCAATTTTTAAGCTTTGTCCTACATTATCAGCCGCTCTATATTGGGCTTGACGCAATAAAATGTTGCCATTTACCGGGCCTTCCATTCGCGCCATAAAGCGCCCGGTGCGATTAAGCCAAATCACTGAACGGCCATCGGCAGCACAGCGCCCCATTAAGGCGGGACTCATCATGGTGTCAAACAGAACAAAAGCGTTTAAATGATGCAGTGGCACTTGCAGGCGTTTTTCTTTGTCAATCATGACGCAGACGGTTTCGCCTTCCAGTCTCAGGTAAGCATCCGGAGTCGTAATATACAGCGTATTAAGAAGTTGTTTCATGCATCGTCCGTTTCCAGGTTAAATAATTGGGCTGATAGTTGCTGTAATCTGGATTTTTCGTTAAGCAGTTCCGGATTGCATAGCTCATTGAGTGAGCATTGCGGACAGCGTTTGGTGTGTTCCGTGGGCGGAGGACAGTGCTGACTGTTGAGTAAATTTGCTACGGCTGTTATGGTGGCGATGACTTGGTTGCGTAGGTCTTGATCAATAGACATGTCGCGTCTTCTGCGCGTTTGGATGTGATAAATGGCAGCGTTTGGAATGTCTGTTTTTAGCATTTCTTCCAGACATAGCGCTTGTGCGGCAACTTGTATGTCGTCATTGTCCCACTGTTTGCGCTTGCCATGTTTATATTCAACGGGAAATACTGTGCCGTCCGGGTGAAATTCCACAGCGTCACAACGTCCACTAATGCCGAGCTTATCTGACCAGACCGGTAAGGCAAACTCTACCCGAACGCCTTTTTTGATGTCATGCGTCAGTTGATCGACATGTTCATGTTCGCGCGTACCGCTTTCGGTATGGAGATTGTCTTTAAATTCACCTTCGGCATGGATCAGATAGCAACGCCGTGGGCAGTAGGCATATTGGTTAAGGGCGGATAAGGGGATTTTGTCAGGTGGATTTGCGTCGTTTAATGGGGTGTCAGTATAATCGCTGGTCACTTATGCCTCTTTTCGGTGCTTTATTATTACAAGCGACATTTCCACAGAGATTGTGGAAATGTACGATTTTTTGATTTCTCAATTGTGCCGTCTTGAAGATTGGCAAATACGCTATAACTTCTTATTCTGTAAGTTCAAATACACAGAAATTGCCTTAGGTTGTATTAGACAAAAGCCGTAACCCACCACATTGACTGAGGCTTACCCATGATCAATTAATGAAGTGCGGGTAAGTTCGATATAATCAAAATTTGTTAGTGTCGAAACAATCGCAGGCAAGTTTTTCACAAATATCGCTTCAAGCTCCTGGTTGGATATGTTTCCAGTAGAAATAAGCAATAGCTTATAAGGTCTTCTTGAGATCAAAAACGAATTGACGAAATCGGCATCCTTGGTGATGACAACCCACCGCTCAATCTCGGATATTTCATGTGTCGGCTATCCTTCGTTCGATTACCTTTCGCCAAATCCAGGGTATGAACAGCATCATAGCCATACTCTTTCAGCAGTAACGCGCAGCATCGTGCATCAACCAGAAAATTCATGCTGCCAACGTTTCGATACGCTTGATCTGAACCACGCGAGACGCAAAGTCCAGAACAGCCAGAATATCTTCTTGTTCAATATCTTCGTAATCGTTAAGAATATCTTCCACGCTCATCCCGGAACTCAACCATTCCAGAGTGGTTTCAACAGGATAGCGCAAGCCCCTGATACAGGGTTTGCCGTGGCAAATTTCAAGGTCGGACGTGATACGTTCAGACAGTGATGTTTTCATATTACAATAATATTGTAGAAGTTTTTGGAATACACAATACGTTATTTTTTAAGGCAAGTCCATACGGCGCAATAGGCTTGAGCTATGCCCTACGTGCTATGAGTTTCATCGCCTGGAAAAATAGGCGAGTCATACCATAATGCCAATTCTTCTTCACTCATGGGTTCATCAAAATCATCAGAAATCCAAATTTGCCCTTTTAAACTACCTGCTTCCCGTGGTTTGTGTTCAGTTTTCTCAGGTAAAACCGAGTTTTCTGTGGGCTTACCTGCCTTAGTATTATCGAGTTTATACATGTTTATCCTCTGATCTAGCCGATAAATATTCTCTGATATCAACTTGTACACCTGCTTCTACCGCTTGCTTAGCCACGCTAAAAAGCTCGACTGAAATATTTTCGGTAATAAATTCTTCACGTTTCAATCCGCACCTAATCACATCAGGCGAACTATTTCATACCTGCAAAGTCGCACCATTTTTTGCATTTTCTGAGGCTAATCCTCCTTTCATATAGCCGATGAAATTATCATAATCTAAACCATAAAAAAGTTCAGGATGATTGGGTATTTCAGTTAGCCCCCAATCTTCTTTTTTATAAGCCCAAATCTGTACGCTATTTTTTTGAATTTCATCACGGGTTACTGGTAACCAGTTTTTTAGATGATCAATGATATTATCATCAACTAATACGGTGATGGTGTAGCTATCAATGACTTTGAAAAGCTGTTCAACTTCTGGAAAATCTAAATTTTTCTCAGCTTTTTCTAGTTGTTTCACTACTTCTTTAGAGGCGCTTTGTCGAATTTCTCTTTTTAAAGCTTCACAGCAGAACTCAGGCGATACTTCATCACTTGCAAATAACTCACCTAAAATACGCGCCGAATCATCAAAAGCGGGATGTTTTTTTAAGTTGTCTTCAAATTTTAAAGAAAAGTCCCAAATAGTGGCTTCTGTTTCAAGATTTTCCCGATTAATACGTCCCGCTGTTTGTAACAAGCTGACTAAACTACAACGCTCTCTAAACCCTACTTTGAATGACAAATTAACACCAGCTTCTACGCACGAGGTAGCCACTAAAACCCAGTCGTTATCTTGTTTGTCATTTAACCGGGCTTTAACTTTTTCCAGTGTTTTATTACGGTCTAATGGGGTTAATGCCGTTGAAAGATGTTCAACTTTTGCTCTGCCAAAATTTTCAGCAATATATTGGGCAGCAACGGCAGCTGATTGTACGGTGTTTAAAATAAGCAATCGTGGGCCAGGTTTATCAAAAACCCATTTAACCAAATCCGCTAAATTTAAAACATCATGGTTAGTTTCAGGTTTAACTCTAGTCTGTTCAAGCTGCAAACATTGTTCGCGTATCTTTTGTTTTATCAATTCGGGTAATTTTACGGGAGGATTGACAAAATCCTCTAATTCCCAAAATCGTGTTAAGGAACCGGAAGCCAATACGATATGACACCCCCAATCTTTACTTAATTGTGTTAACCATTGCCAAGCTTGCGGCCATAAATGGCTTGGCAAAGCCGCATGGGCTTCATCTATAAAAATGGCTGAACCTGCCAATTGATGGAGCTTACGCAAAGCTGCGGGTTGATTACTTGCTAAGGTTTCAAAAAATTGTACAGCGGTTGTTACGACAATCGGCGCTTGCCAAAGATAAGTGTATTGACGTGATTCAGGACTAGAAAAATCAGCTTTATGGTGATGGGCAGCTATGATTAGCTCTGGGTCTTCGTCTTCGTCTTTTAAAATCAATGCTTTTCTATAGGTATCAACCGACTGGTCAATAATATTAGTAAAAGGCAGAACTACAAATATCCGTTGCAATCCTTTGGCTTGGGCTGCATTGAGTAAATGCGCCATAACTGCTGTGGTTTTGCCTGTGCCCACGGGGCTATCACAAGCATAAAGTGAGGGTTCGGTTGATGCTTCTTTACACGCCTCATAAACCGAATTTCTTAACTGAGTACGAAGTTCGTTAGAATTATCTTTTGCTAAACCAGCTACATAAATATCCAGTGCTTTTAAGCGTTCAACCGGATTTAAAAAAAAGGTTTGATTTGTTTGTGGTTCGCCGTAATGCCTTGCCGTATCGCCATGATCGGCATCGGCAAGGCAAGAAAGTGCGAAACGTAAGAATAACGCCTGTTGTTCGGGTTTTGGCAGCAAAGGTTTTGTTTGGTTTTTCCATTCATCTATAACCATTCGGTGCTGTTCTAAATAATCTGGCAAATGCTCCGCTGTATATTCAATGAGATTTTCATCCCTATATTTTTTAGAGAATCTAGCCTCTTCTACCGCTCTGCTTTTCAGACCTCTATGATGCGCATAAGCAACCATTGCCGCAAAAAATGCGGGTAACTTATCTTTTCCTAATTGCCAAAGATAAGCGACACCAGCATCCACATGATTTATTGGCAAATTCTTGCTTTTTTTTCGCCCTGTTAATACCGCTTGGTTATCATCATCAACTTTACCCATGTCGTGATATTCAGCTGCCAGTACAGCAACTTGAGACAAGAGTTCTTTTAAATCAGGTGCAAACTTACCCGCCCGCTGGGCCTTTTTAAAAGCCTTTTGTCGAGTATTTAAAATATGTTCTGCGTAAGATTGAGCGGGTATGCCTTTATCAATTTTTGCGCTATGGGCGAGTAGTTCCATTTTTTAACCTATCAAATCAAGCAAGGGCTTTACTTTTTGTTGCAGATTTTCTGGTAAGGCGGTGGGTACATTGTAATCAGCCCAACTGGTAGAGGTTTCATCTGGATTGGCTTTCTTGGTTGGTCTTAACGCATCCAGTAAAGCAAAATCCGAGCATGAACCAAGCGGGTTATTATGTTCAATGAACCAGGCATGGCGGACTTCCACGGAAGGTCTGGCATGTGATCGCGTATGTGCATAGGCATAAGCAATGACTCTTTTCATTAAATCAATATCCTGAACGGTACAGCCTGTTTTATGAGCTTGGCTAGGATTTACAAAAAACGGCATACAGTAAACGCCATGTGGAACAAATCGATAACCCATTGGAGCCATGCCACGATCTTTGCCTTCTTCTACACCACACATATTAGTGTTTGTGTGACGTTCAATATCTATTGGTGCAACAGACAAACCAAGACCAAAATGAACAACGCCTGTTTTTATCGAATTTGCTTTGATTTGTTGTTGCTCCTCATCTGTCTTTTTTGCCATTTTTGCATTGGCTTTACCTTCTTTGGCACTTTCAAGAAACGTGTTACCAAAAATTCGTGCATCCCAATATTTTTGCTTGAATATTGAAGCATCACCTACTAATTCATCAATAATTTCTTCACGTTTTCTGCCGCGTGATTCCAGAATATAAAACTGCTCCTGTTCTAGTTGTAATTCTTGTTGTAAAGCTTGCCAAACCACACCTTCTTTATCGGCAATCAAATCACGCAATTTACGTTTAAAGGAAACGGGGGAAATTTCACCTCTAAAATCGTGGCGTTGCCTTGGGTCGCTTTCACGGTCTGGATCACCGTTTGGATTTGAGTTGACGACCTCGATTACCAATAAACCCGTGGCACGTAACATTTGATTATTTTGACTCATTAGATTCTCCTGATATTGATGGTTCTGGCTTGTCTTTTTTAGCAGCGCTGGCAAGATAACCCAGCAACATGGCGGCTTTATCGGTATCACTACAACGAACGGGTATTTCTGTTTCCAACTCTTTTAGCAGATTGCAAATTGTTCCCCATTCATTAAGAAAAAAATGAACAAGTCCGGCTTCTTCACCTGAATAAGTTTTCGCCCATGCCTGATAAGGCAACATTCGCTGGGAAAACATGGCTAATGCCTGCACAGGATGTTCTAATGCGATTGCCATTAGTGCATTTCCAAGTAACTGCGGTGGCCTAGATTTATTCCTGACATATTCACAATATTTATCGTGCAATTGGTCGGCAATACTGAGCAAGCGCCCAATATGATAAGCAGATGATTTCATATAAACCTCATTTTTAAAGTTCGATTTGTCGAGCAATAAAGCTAGGATGCTGGGTAGCAATAAAGCCTGTTTGCTGTAGCTCTTAGGTATGCTGTGAACTCTGCCGATATGATGGGCATTGCCTAAAGCCAGTAAAAAAGATTGGTTGTTTTTGAGAATGGCAGTTAATAAAGCTTTAACGGTATGTTTTAGCTTTAACCCAGAATCCAATAATAAATCTAACGCATCGCCCATGTTAAATTGTTTAATAAGACTGGCTTGTGCACCAAAACGTATAGTGGACCCCAAAATCCGGACAGTCGATTAAGATGGTGTCTTCCATAAAAAGGTAGACATAAATGAGTGAAAAAAAGCGTAAGATTTTGACTGCTACACAAAAAGCTAAAATAGC
>Ga0007800_10000878_pt1 | contig 10814 bp, 9 predicted proteins | sample CryBogmetaGMA14M_FD_60366 | JGI IMG/M metagenome (GOLD analysis project Ga0007800, IMG submission 60366) | Freshwater microbial communities from Crystal Bog, Wisconsin, USA - MA14M | ecosystem: Environmental > Aquatic > Freshwater > Lake | place: Crystal Bog, Wisconsin, USA | collected 2009-07-06 | reverse complement strand
ATTTTGTATTGTATACTCTCTTTCATGCAGTAATCCTTACTGAATATTAATAAGGCAAGATATATTGCAATGCATAAACCTTTCTGCTAAAATTCTACCTACATTGCATGTGATATATGAATTAGTAGATAATCATTGAAATCAAAAAGGTTGCTTATCTCTTAGGTCTCTCCGGAGATAGAGACTGGCCATGAAGAAGACCGAACCAAAATCGAAAAAGAATTTCGTAACGCGTTCTGTGAAAAGAAAGAACCATATACAATCTTCTGAGCCTGCTGCATCCGAAAAGCGCCTGGAGTTTGAAAAATTTCTGGCCGATCTCTCCGCGAGGTTCGTTGCCACTGCGCCCGAGCGAGTTGATGATGAAATCCGAAGCGCCTTGAAAAAGGTGTTGGGATTCTTCTTGATCGACCGCTGTTCCTTGATGCAACTTCTGCCGGACAAGACTGCGTGGCAGGTCACCCATAATGCCGATGCTAAGGGTATTTCGCCCTATCCCATAGAAACCGCTCTACCCGTATCGCTTGTCCCCTGGGCATATAAAAAACTGGCCGTTGAGCGCGAGGTATTTTCATTTGCAAGGCTGGAAGAGTTGCCAGAAGAGGCTGCGATCGACAAGCAGGCATTTGAAAATTTTAAAGTTGGATCCGGCCTGTATATTCCAATTGCCGCCTTGAGGTCTTACGAGTATAGCCTCGGCATCAGCTCGGCCGAAAACGATCGAACCTGCCCGGAAGAATACATCCCGCGGTTGCGCCTCTTGGGAGAAATGTTTGTGAATGCGCTGGAGCGAAGCAGGGGCGAACAGGCTCTGCGCGAAAGCGAGGAGCGCCTGGGACACGCAGCTTCCGCGGCGGAAGCGGGGCTCTGGATCATGGACACGGACAAGGGATTCGTCTGGGCTACTCGAAAGCTCCGGGAACTCCTTCAATTTGACCCTGACCAGGAATTGCACTTCGATAGGTTTCTCTCGGCGATCCACCCGGATGATCGCGGGCGCGTCAGAGAACTCACCCGGCAGAGCTTGGATAATCGAGAGGCCCTTAACCTGGAATATCGCATTGTGAGGCCCGACGGGAGTCTCCGCTGGATTTCATCCCGCGGGAATCCGTCTTCCGAAAAATCGGGACTTCCAGAGCGCCTAATGGGGGTATCAATCGACGTGACCGAACGCAAGCAGATGGAGACCGAACTCCGGGAGCGCATGGAGGAGATCGAGAGGCTGAAGCTCCAGCTGGAAAAAGAGAATGTCTATCTCCGCGAGGAGATAAAGGCGGGTCAGGGTTTCGAAAAAATTGTGGGAACCAGCGACGCGATGAAGTACGTCTTCTTCAGAGTCAGGCAGGTTGCCCCCACCGATGCCACGGTTCTCATCCTCGGCGAGACCGGTACGGGCAAGGGGATGGTGGCCCATGCCATACACGAAATGAGCGCCCGCAAGGATAAGCCGATGATCACTGTAAACTGTGCCGCCCTACCGGCGAACCTCATCGAGAGCGAGCTCTTCGGGCGGGAGAAGGGGGCCTTCACGGGAGCCGACGCCAGGCAGGTGGGCCGTTTTGAGATTGCTGATGGTGGGACAATCTTACTGGATGAAATTGGTGAGTTGCCGCTGGAACTCCAGGCAAAGCTCCTGAGGGTGCTGCAGGACGGAGAGTTCGAAAGGCTTGGTAGTCCCAAAACAATCAAGGTGGACGTGAGGGTGATCGCCTCGACGAGCCGGGACCTGAAGGCAGAGGTCAGCAACAATCGCTTCCGTGAGGACCTTTTTTACCGCTTAGACGTATTCCCCTTTTCGATGCCGCCCTTGAGGATGCGACGCGACGATATCCCGCATCTTGTCCGTCACTTTGTCGATAAGTACGCACGCAAGATCGGCAGGCAGATCGAGTCCGTTTCGAAGAGCACGATGAAAAGCTTCTATGATTACTCCTGGCCTGGCAATGTGCGGGAGTTAGAGCACGTAGTCGAAAGAGCCGTTATCACAAGCTCGGGGCCGGTGCTCCGTCATGCAGACCGGCTCGAGGGCAAGGCCGCCGAAGCCCGGGAAGAGCCGCTTAAAGCACTTGAAGCGATGGATCGGGAGCATATCCTCAAGGTTCTCGAGAAAGCCTGCTGGAAAATTAATGGTGATGGCGGCGCCGCCTCCCTTCTCGGGCTTCACCCGAGCACCCTTCGATTCCGCCTCAAGAAGCTGGGCATCGAGCGCCCCTGAAAAACCAATATCTCAGTGGATTGCTCTCAACACTGTCAATATGTTGAGAGTGTTGAGAGCGCTTTTCTGATACCCGTCCTATCCTCGTTCAACAATCAATTAATAAAATCAAGCAGTTTTCATTTATCTGCCGAGTTTTCCCTCCTGGAATGCTTTTTGCGTTCCCTTCCGTTGACTTGCCGAAAATACCCGCCATGCCGTGTCGTTGCAAATCACGCAAAGGGATTCCGGCAAGGATGATTTGGACCTGAAAATAGGGAAAGGCATCCATGGAGTTCACGATCGAGATTAGAGCCAAAACAGGCAAGTTCAAGGAGCTTCATCAGACGCTGGAGGCACTCCTTCCCACGATTCGCAAGGCAAAGGGGTGCCGGGACTGCCGGATCTGCCGGGACATGGAGGACGGGGAGGTCTTCTCTCTTTCGGTCCACTGGGAGGCGCGGGCAAACCTCGAACACTATGTTCGCTCCGATAACGGAAGCGCGCTCCTCGGTGCCGTAGATCTGCTGAGCGAAACAGCAAAGGTCAGATTCGACCAGGATTCGGTTTGGGAAGGGATCGATAGCCTTAAGAGCATGAGAAAGACACGACCAAACCATGAAGAGCCCAGGCAATACGATTATTGCGTGCCTGCTTTTCATGGCGGCGGCCGGAAGAAATCGAAGAGATGAAGTGATGCCAGGTCAACCAAGCGAGATCAGAGAAACAACGAACGCTGAAAAGTTTCCGAGAAATGAAAAGGAGGGACTGAGATGAAAAAAGTATTTATATTTATCATAGGGATGATGTTTCTTGCGAGTTGTGCTACCACTGCACCGTCAAAGACAAATTTCCTGGGAGAGTATTCTAAGAATTTAACGCCCGGACCGGAAGGCGGTGTCAAGATGCGCTGGTTGAAGCCGGGAGTTGATTACTATAAATACAAAAAATTTATGGTGGATTATGTTGCCTTCGCCCTGGCCGACGATTCGGAATCCAAGGTCATCAACGGGGACGAGATGAAGAAACTGGGGGATACCTGTACTCTGGCTATCATCGATGCCTTGAAAGACAAGTACCCGATTGTGTCCGAACCCGGCCCGGACGTTGCGCGGTACCGATTCGCGATTGTAGACCTGAAACAGAGCCGTCCCGCATTAAGCGCGGTCACGACTGTTATCCCGATCGGGTTAGGCATCAGTCTCATCAAGAAAGGCTCCACGGATTCGTGGAGCGGTTCGGGGGCAACAACTTCCCAGCTGATGGTTCTCGACTCTGTGACCAACGAAGTGATCGCCGTTGCGGAAGACAAATATCGGGCGGGATTTACGGAAAGGTTCAGTAAATGGGGTTCAGCCGAAGAAGCCTGTAAATACTGGGGGAAGAGGCTTAGAAAATTCATGGATGACATCGAGACAGCGAAATAACATTACCCACGGTCCCTTCGCTCGCACCGTGATATGAGAAGACCTGGCGGCCGCGGGGAGATCAATTTGGTGAAATGCGCGGAATTAGGGCATATGCGATGCAACAAATTACAATATACGAAAAGGGGGAAACACTCATGAAACGAATACTCTTTGTTGTTCACTTATTGGTATGCTGCCTCTTTCTGGGGCCTCAAACGGTTCAGGCTACGGAAGGCGCATCAAGCTATTATTTCCCAGGTGCCTTCGCCAGCTTCGCCGTTGCCGTTGCTCCGGACCCCGGGTTCATGTTTGCCAATCAGATGCTTTACTTAAGTGAGAAGGTTGAAAAGGCTGTGCTGCGGGGCCATGTTAATTTGGAACTAAACGCCGACGCCTTTTACGATTATGTCGGCGGCGCCTATACCTTTGAGCAGCCCGTACTCGGTGGCCGGTTTCAGATAGGCGCCGCTATTCCTGTCGGGTATGTTCATATCAAAGCTGGCCTTGATTCATCCCTCGGGTCACGCGACATTTCCGACAACAATACCAACATCGGCGATGCGACGATTGCGCCTGCTCTTTATTGGAAGACAGGCGATTTCCACTTTAAGCTTGTTGAAACGGTATTTATCCCGACGGGTGATTACAGTACCGACAAAATTGCGAACGTCGGCAGGAATTACTGGGCGTTCGATACCTCGTTTGCCATTACCTGGTTGTATACGAAAACCGGGACTGAAATATCCATCATGCCCGGCATCATGTTCAACACGAATAACTCCAAGACCGATTACCAGTCGGGGAACGAGTTCCACGTTGACTTCATGGTGAACCAGTTCCTCGCCAAGAACTTTGCAGTAGGTTTCCAAGGCTACTACTACAACCAGGTGTCGGCTGATAGCGGCAGCGGTGCAAAGCTCGGCAACCTCGAGGGTGAGGCGCTAGGCATCGGGCCGGCCCTTCTCTGGATGCCCGATTTTGCAAAGGGGAAGCTTTCCCTGATCGTCAAGTGGCTCCATGACGTTGATTATAGAAACCGCATGCAAGGCGATTACACGCAGTTCATAGTAAGCTATAAATTTTGACCTCAGTTATGATCCATTAAGAATCCCGACATAAAAACTGGATCGGTTTTAGGGGTGGCATGTCAGTGAGAGTCCTGAAAGTTTTTCTTTTCGTAATCTTTTTGATCTTGGCTGTCTGGGTCCAGGCAGAACAGAAAAATGTCCCAGACCTTACGGAAGAAGAAACCTATGGGATGAACCTCTTCAAGGGCTATGCCGGCTCCCGGAGCTGCATCGATTGCCACGAGAAGTTCTACAAGCTCTGGTCCACCTCTTTCCACGGCCTCTCCATGCAGCCTTACACGGCCGCATTCGCAAAGGCCAAACTCACTCCCCAAGTGAACGAAATCGTCATCGGCAAGTACCGCTATATGGCTAACATCTCGGGCGAAGCGGGCTGGGTAATCGAGAAGGGCCCCAAGGGTGAGAAAAAATACCCGATGGAGCAGGTTGTCGGCGGGAAGTACGTTTACTATTTCCTCACGACACTCGAGCGCGGCAAGCTGCAGACACTCCCCGTTGGTTACGATGTAAACAGGAAAGATTGGTTCGATACGGCGGCAAGCGGCATCCGCCATTTCCCCGATGAACAGCGCACCGCCACCGTCTTCTGGAAGGATCAGGCCTACACCTTCAACACGGCCTGCTTCGGTTGTCACGTCAGCCAGATGCGTACAAACTACGACCTCAAGACGGACACGTACAGGACCGTCTGGAAGGAGCCGGGGATCAACTGCGAGACCTGCCATGGCCCCTCGGAGGAGCACAACCGTGTGTGCGAGGAGGCTGGGCAGGGGGTTACTCCGGCGGATCTCAAGATCATCAGCGCAAAGAAGTTCACCGTCGGACAGCACAACGACTCCTGCGGCTCCTGCCATGCCAAGGCGGTTGTCCTCACGAACAACTTCAAACCGGGCGAGCGTTTATTTGATCACTTCGACCTGGTGACCCTGGAAGATCCCGATTTCTACCCCGACGGGCGGGACCTGGGTGAGAACTACACCCACACGACCTGGCTCTTGAGCCCCTGCGTCCAATCGGGGAAACTCAGTTGCTTGCACTGCCACACCTCAAGCGGCCGCTACCGGTTCAAGGCCGAGGACAAGGCCAACAACGCTTGCCTGCCCTGCCACAAGGAGCGTGTCCAGAATTCAGCGGCCCACACGAACCACCCTCCGGGCACACCGGCGAGCAAGTGCATCGCCTGCCATATGCCCATGACGGAGTTTGCACGGATGAAACGCAGCGACCACTCCCTGCTTCCCCCGACGCCTGCAGTGACGCTTGCCTATAAATCACCGAACGCCTGCAACATCTGCCACACCGACAAGGATGCCAAATGGGCCGACGAGAACGTCCGCAAGTGGCGAAAGCGCGACTACCAGGCCCCCGTGCTATACAGGACGGGGCTGATCGATGCCGCCCGAAAGCGTGACTGGAACCGCCTGCTCGAGATGATCGAGTTCCTCGACAAGAAACAGGACAGGGACGAGATCACGGCCACGTCGCTCATTCGGCTCCTGCGCAACTGTGACGATCCCCGAAAGAACCCCGTCTTGCTGAAGATGCTGCAGGACCGCTCACCTCTCGTTCGCTCCGCCGCTGTCGATGCGCTTGCTCTTTACCCTACGCGCGGGAACTTGCAGACCCTGGTAAAGGCAACTGGGGATGATTACCGCCTTGTCCGCATCCGGGCGGCAGCAGGTATTGCGGGCTGGAAGGGGCTTGCGCTGAGTGAGGCCGACAAAAAGAATGTCGAGAAAGCAACGCGGGAGTATCTGCAATCGATCAAGATACCGCCTGACCACTGGGCGTCCTACTACAACGAGGGGAACTATTATCTCAACATCGGCAATTACCCGCAGGCCATTGCCGGCTATGAGACGTCCCTCAGGCTCGAGCCGCTGGGAGTCATGAGCCGCGTCAACATGTCTATTGCGTATGCCCGGCTCGGGGAAAATAAGAAAGCAGAGACCTCCCTGCGGGAGGCACTAAAAGTATCGCCGGACAGCGCCGCGGCCAATTTCAACATGGGTCTCCTAAAGGCCGAGCAAGGAGACCGGAAAGGCACCGAGAGATATCTGCGGCGAGCCTGGAGGGCAGACCCCAAGATGGGCGACGCGGCCTACAACCTCTGCGTCATCCTCTCGGAGGGCAAGGCGAAAGAGGCGATCGGATGGTGTCGCAAGGCCCACGAGGCCAGTCCTTCAAACCCGAAATACGCATACACCCTGGCTTACTATGAGCGTAAGAAGGGAGACACAGAGGCGTCCATCCAGACACTGAGGAGTCTGATAGCCCGCAGCCCTGATTACCCGGACGCCTACATGCTGCTTGGCGAAATATACGAAAAGCAGGGCAAGGTGAACGAGGCGGGTACCGTGTATCAGCAGGCCCTCCAGAACCCGGAGCTCACGGTGCAGAACCGCGTTTATATCGAGCAGAGAATCCGGGCGCTTTACAAGGGGAGGTAGCGAGCGTGCAGGGGTGAAGTTCAACCTGAAAAAAATAGCAGCATGTACCAGGTGGCTCCGTGTCTGGTCGTGAAATCCTGATTGGCTGCTGTGAGCGCGTGGGATTCTTTTGGAAACATTAAGCCCTGCAGGATGGAAGTTCAATAAGGGCCTCCTTCGGATGAAAGGACTAATAATGAAAGAAAGGGGGGAAGGGACAAATCAAGATACGGGAATACTTTTGACGTAAATACTCGGAGGAATCGCGCCACCGATTTTGGTGGAGAGCAACATTTTAACAAGGAGGATAACATGAAAACAAAAATTGTGTATGTGCTTGCCGCAATCGTTTTCGGTCTGGCTTTCATTGCCTGCCCGGCATTTGCGGCGGACAAGAAGCCCAACATTTTGATCGTTTTTGGCGATGACATCGGCGTCTGGAACATCAGCGCGTACCATCGCGGCATGATGGGCGGGCGAACGCCTAACATTGATCGCCTCGCGAAGGAAGGTGCCGTCTTCACGGACTACTATGGCCAGCAATCCTGCACGGCGGGGCGGGCCGCGTTCATCCTCGGCCAGGCTCCCTTCCGCACCGGGTTGCTCAAGGTCGGCATGCCCGGCGCGAAGCAGGGCATTCAGGACAAGGACCCCACGATCGCCGAGCTGCTCAAACCGCTGGGCTACGCTACGGCGCAATTCGGCAAGAACCATCTCGGCGACCGCAACGAATTCCTGCCGACGGTGCGTGGTTTCGATGAGTTCTACGGCAACCTCTATCACCTCAACGCCGAGGAGGAGCCCCAAGACGCGGACTATCCGAAGAACCCGCAGTTCAAGGCGACCTTCGGCCCGCGCGGCCTGCTCGACTGCAAGGCCACGAACGTGGACGACCCGACGGTGGACCCGCGGTTCGGCAAGGTCGGCAAGCAGACCTGCAAGGATACCGGCCCCATCACGCGAAAGCGCATGGAAACCGTCGAGGACGAACTGGTCGCGCGGTCGGTGGACTTCATGGAGCGGTCGGTCAAGGCCGGGAAGCCGTTCTTCGTCTGGCACAACAGCACCCGCATGCACGTGTTTACGCGCCTCTCTCCGAAGTGGGAAAACAAGAGCGGCTACGGCCTCTACGCCGACGGCATGATGGAGCTCGACGACGTCGTCGGGCGGCTGCTGAAGAAGCTGGACGACCTCGGCATCGCCGACAACACGATCGTCCTGTTCACGACCGATAACGGCGCTGAGATCATGACGTGGCCCGACGGCGGCAACACCCCGTTCCACGGCGAGAAGGGCACGACATGGGAGGGCGGTATGCGTGTGCCCACCCTCGCCCGTTGGCCCGGTGTGCTCAAGCCCGGCTCGATCCACAACGAGGTCATAGCCCACGAGGATTGGATGCCCACATTCCTCGCGGCCGCTGGCGTTCCGGATGTGAAGCAGCAGCTCCTTAAGGGATACACAGCCGGCAGCAAGACCTTCAAAAACCACCTCGACGGCTACAACTTCCTGCCTTTCTTCAAGGGCGAGATGGAAAAGGCGCCGCGCCGCGAGATCTTCTACTTCGACGACAATGCCAACCTCAACGCGGTCCGCATCGACGACTGGAAGATCAGCTTCAAAATCATTCAGGGGAACATCGCCTACGGCACGACGGTCCAGCCCAACATGCCAATCGTGGTCAACCTGCGTGAGGACCCGTTCGAGCGGTTTACCTTCGAATCCGGGATGTACAGCCGCTGGGCCGCCGACAAGCTCTGGCTGTTCGTCCCCGCCCAGACGGTCGTCGGCATGTTTGTCCAGAGCTTCAAGGAATACCCGCCCAGCCAGAAGTCCGGGAGCTTCAGTGTGGACCAGGTGCTGCAAGCGCTCCAGACGGGCGCCGCCGGCACCAACAAGTAGTTTTTGGCCTCTGAGGAAGCGGGCCTCGACATGACGGGCCCGCTTCCATTCCAAATCACATTGGCGGTGGGTCCGATTCTGAAGATCGTGGACGAGTTCGAGCAGAGCGTCAAGCAGCATCCACTCATTCCAATGGGCACGCCTGATCCCTACAGGCCGCCCAAATGATGAAGAGAGATATGATATGGTGGTGAAGCAAGAACTTAAAATCTCTGAGAGCAAAACGTTAGCACCTTCCGAAACTGTGTCAGTCAACCAGAGCCGCGGGGTTGGCGCGTTTGCCAATTAGCTGTCAGGTTCTTACGACAACGCGTGCTTCAGTATCATAACACTCAACCTGAACTGAACATATTAGGATAGCTTTCTCTCCGTTTGAGGATAGCCTTTAAGTGCATTGTATGGTAAAAATTTTTCTAGGATTACTGATGTCGAAGAGTGGTTTACGCAACTGATCAGATTAGAGAGAGCAGATGTCATCTTTGCTGGAAAATATCATTGCCTGTCCGGATTGCGACCTGTTGCAGAGCATTCCCGCGCTCCCTCCGCGCGGCAAGGCGCGCTGTCCCCGCTGCGGCCACGCTGTGGCCTCCAGCAAGCCCAATTCCCTGGATCGTACGCTGGCCCTCACGGTTGCCGCGGCCATAGCCCTCATCATAGCGAACACAACATCCCTTATGGGACTTTCGGCTGTGGGGCGCGAGGCAAGCACGACGATTCTCGGCGGTGCGCTGGAGATGTGGCTGCAGGGCCAGGAGATCACGGCGTTACTTGTTGCGTTCTGCGCGGTGTTTGCGCCTGCCGTCCATATCGGGTTCATGCTAACAGTGCTGCTCGCCGCGAGGCGTTCTCCTGCGCCATGGTGGGTCGGCAGACTGCTGCGCTGGTCGTCTTGGCACGAGGGATGGGGGATGGTCGAGGTGATGATGTTGGGCATCATGGTTGCGCTGATCAAGATCGCGGAACTAGCAAGAGTGATTCCCGGCATAGGGATGTTCGCCGCTGGGGCGCTCGTCCTTCTGATAGCAGCGATGACGGTCAGTTTCGATCCGCATGAGGTGTGGGAGCGGGTAAAGTGGGCCAACGGCGAGACGCCAGCGGCGCACAGGGAATCGGCTGTCCCGAAGGGAGTGAACCCATGAGGGCGGGCGCGCTTACTGGCATCAAGCTGGGTCTTGTATCGTGCGAGTCCTGCGGGCTGCTGTCACGACCAGTCAAAGTTGATGAGCCGGGACTCTGCGCGCGCTGCGGCGAGGAGCTTGAACTTCGCCGGCACAATCCAATCCAGCGCACCTGGGCACTGATCATTGCTGCGCTGATTTGCTACATCCCGGCGAACGTACTGCCGGTGATGGTGTCGACTACTCTGGTGTCTGAAGAGGAGGATACTATCTTAAGTGGTGTCGTCCTGCTCTACACAACTGGATCGTGGCCTCTGGCGCTGATCGTGCTGATCGCGAGCGTGATGATCCCCCTTGCCAAACTCGGCGCCCTGGCCTATCTCCTTATCACGGTTCATCGCCGCTCAATCAGGGGGCAGAACGACCGCATCCGGCTCTATCGGCTGGTCGAGTTTGTGGGACGATGGTCCATGCTCGACGTGTTTGTTATAACCTTCACCGTAGCCCTCATCCAGCTCCAGCCGCTTATGTCGGTGGAGCCGGGGATGGGCGTGCTGTTTTTCGCAGCGGTCGTCGTGCTGACCATGATCGCGGCCGAGACCTTCGATCCCCGCTTGATCTGGGATTCCAGTAACGAATAAGGAGGCAATATGACTGACCACACAGATATAAAC
>Ga0007800_10000874_pt1 | contig 10843 bp, 14 predicted proteins | sample CryBogmetaGMA14M_FD_60366 | JGI IMG/M metagenome (GOLD analysis project Ga0007800, IMG submission 60366) | Freshwater microbial communities from Crystal Bog, Wisconsin, USA - MA14M | ecosystem: Environmental > Aquatic > Freshwater > Lake | place: Crystal Bog, Wisconsin, USA | collected 2009-07-06 | reverse complement strand
TATTTACGCGAGAGTGGTACGTAAGGCCGGAGCACGATCAGAAGACGGAGCCATGGCCGAAATCGAGCAACATGGTGTTGCCAGTAATTAACATAGCATGTACACAATTCTGGGCTCGGTCATTAGATGCTATTTTTTCAAGTAAAGAGGTTGTGAAGGCGCTACCTAATTCGTTCGAGCCAAGTATTGCATTGGCGGCAGATAGGGTAGCGAAACACATGAACTATCAGATAAACTACAAGATGGAGAACTTTTACGAGGGGATGAGTAAGAGTTTAATGCAGCTTCCATTGAGCGGGACAGTCATACGTAAGACTTTTTATGATCCCATTACCAAAGAGAACTGTTCAGACTTTGTTTCACCTCTTGATTTTGTTGTAAACTACAACACTAGATATCTGGAGAAGTCGCGCAGGTATACCCATGTTTTACATGAAACAATTAGTGACATTTTAATTAAGGGTCGTGACGGAACGTATGCCAACACGGAGCAGGTTGGGCTGCAGAGTGGGACGACAATAGTAAATGCCACTAACGAGAAAGAGTCGGCGGACAAGAATATAGGGATGACCCCACCTTCAGTTGACGATTTCATGTACAGGGACGTACTGGAGCAGCACGTATACATGGCGATTTTTGATGATAACGGTAATGCTGTTAACATGTTGTCATCGAAGGCGAAGATCATGAAGCCATATATTATTACTGTTGATAAGCAGACGCAGAAGGTGTTACGTATTATTGACAGGGAGATTATGTTCAACGGCAAAAAGACGTTAATGAGCTATTTTACGAAGTACGGATTTATTCCTTCACCTGATGATGGGTTTTATGATGTTGGATTTGGCATGTTGCTGTATCGTCCGACAAGTGCGATGAACACACTAATTAATCAGTTAGTTGACGCTGGAACGCTTCAGAACAGCCAGAGCGGATTCATTTCTAGGCAGCTGAATTTGAAGCGCGGGCAGGTTGTATTGACGCGAGGGCAGTTTACTGAGGTTAACGCTTCGGGTGGTGACATTAAGCAGGGCATATACCCATTACAATTTCAGCCACCATCGCAGGTATTGTTTCAGTTGCTTGGCATGTTGCAGGACTACACTAATAAGTTGACTACCGTAAGTGATATGTTTACTGGTGAGATGCCGAGAAGCGACACGAGCGCAACGGCGGTAATTAACCTTATCGAGCAGGGACTAAAGGTGTTTTCGAGCATTTACAAGTCACTTCACCGCAGTTTCGGGAAAGAGTTGCAGAAAATTTATAAGTTGAACGGCGTATATTTGGACGAAACGGAATATTTTTCAATTGTTTCTGGTGCTGATGATGCAAAAACTATGGGTGTGGATCCGCAACAGTTGCAGTCGGTAATTAATAAATCAGATTACCAGCACCCATTTGAAATTATTCCGGTTAGTGATCCTGGCGTGATATCTAAGACGGAGCGAGTTGCTAAAGCACAATTAAATTACCAGACCGTGATGCAGAATCCGCTTACGTCTCAACAGCCATTAGTTATGTTTAGGGCCTTAGAGGACTACTTGAAGGCGTATAACGAGAACCCTGTAATTGTTGACAAGTTGCTTGAGCCGATCAAGCAGCAGATGGCGATGCAAGAACAAGCGATGCAGCAGCAGCATGACGAGTTAATGATGAAGCAGCAAGGGCTTCAAATAATGCAGCAGCAGTTAGCTCAAGGTGGAGTTCCGCCGCAGATGATTGAGCAGATGGCTAAGGAGCAGCACATTGGGGCGCAGATGATACAGGAGCAGATGGCGCAACAGTTGCAGATGCAGGGGGAAGCCCAGAAGTCGAGTCAGTCCAAGGCTAAGTCTGGCGAAGCCCAGCAGCAGATAGCGGCGCAGTAACATGTTAAGTTGTTTAACAAAAGAGCAGAAGGCGAAACTTGTCGAGGCAGTCAATGGCATCGATAACGTCGTTAATATTAAGGTGCAGTATGTGATTGATGGCAACACAATTAAAAAGAAGGAGGTGATGAATGTATGAGTTGCACGGCAGAAGATTACAAGGAGTGGTTGCAGATTCCAGAAACGAAAGACTTTTTGTCTCATCTGGACGTTTTAAGGAATGGTTATTTGGATGATTTGTTGAACGTTAACGCTCAGGGTGACGAGTTGACGCGTAGATATTTCAGTTTACAAGGAAAAGCGAACGGCTTGCAGTTGGCGATTGAACGAGCTTATTTGCTCGCAGAATAACGGGTTAATCCCCGCAAGGAGAAGCACATGTTTGATAAAGCGTATTCGCCTGCAAAGGCACGAACCCTTAATAATGGGTATTATCCACTATTCCAACGCATAAAGGTATTAAAAAAGAAGAAAAAGGCCAGTAAAGATGTCGAAATGATGGAGCGTGCAGGTCTTGCCGTTCCAGACTCCATGAAAGAAAAGAATCAAAAGGACTACAGTTTGGGCGTTATTGTTGCCAAGGGTAGCGACGCAGATGTTGCCTTGCATGAAGGAGACATTGTCGAGTTTGGTTCTTATGCTGGGTATTTACCGTTTGAGCAAGATGGAGTTCCTGACGACTCATACGAGTTTAGGATAATAAACGATGTTGACTGTACTCAGATAAAATTGTCATCTTTTAAAGAGTATAATGATAGATTCCCGGAGGTTAAATGATGGTAGATGAAGCAGTTGATCCAAACACACAAGAAATACCAGTTGCGCAAACCGTGGAGCAGCACGAGGCATCGGAGCCTTCCAGCGTTCATGCACAACAGCCAGAACGGCAAGCACAATCTGATAAATCGATAGAAGACAGTAAGAGATTCAAGCAGGTATACCATAAGTGGAAGAATACCGAGCGAGAGAACGACGAATTAAAAAATAAATTATCCGAAATTGACCAAAAAATAGCAGAGTTAAGCAAGAGACAGGAAAGTGTAGTTAACGAGTCAGAAAGTGATCGCCTCGAAAAAGAGTACCAGGACGCTATTTCTCGTGGTGACAACGCGAAAGCTGCTAAGGTAAATGCGGAGTATCTTAAATTGATGGCTCGCACTGAAGCGCAGAAGGCACAAAATCAACCACAACAGTACGGTTATGCGCCACAGCAGCCATATCAACAACAGGCATATCAAGCACAACCACAACATCAAGACCCGCGCTACGTTGCACAGGTGGCCATTTTTGAGCAAACTAATCCATGGTACGGTTCTGACCCTACGCTGACTGGTGCGATGGATGCTAATTTGGCATTTATTAATTCGAACCCGCAATATAGTCATTTATCTTTCGCTGCGAAGTTAACAGAGGCGGTAAACAGGGTAAAGCGTGACTTGCAACATAAATTTTCGACTAGCCCGGCACCTGCGTCATCGGTTGGTGGTGTCGGTAATGGTACTCCGGCAGCTGCTACGTCGCAGAACAATACGCGAAAGCTAACGGATGATGAGCAGAAGTTTGCATTAGAATTTTACAGTGAAGTTTCGCCAGAATTGGCATTACAGCGATATAGCGCTGCATTAAAGTAGGATGGAGGATACAAAAATGTCTACAAAAGTTGACAAACAGGATAATACTAATTATGATAATAATACACTTACAGACGGCATTGGGTCTAATGATGTCGATTCTGCTCAACAAAACACCGTAACAGGTGCCAAGAAATCCGTTAAAAAGGCTAGAGTTCCTAAAAAAGGCCATGATAGTTGGAAGCCAGACGAGTATAACGAAGATGCGTTTGGGCCACAAAATATATTGCATTTTGAGTTAACTGATCCTAATTATGGGCTGTATTTGTTCGAAGATGTTGCTAAAGCAAGGGCTGAGCGCATTAGTTGGAGGCCCGTAACTTGGAAAGAACTCAAACATTACAATAGACTTGGCATGAATTATGGAGTTCCAATCGATTCGACGGTAACAGTAAGAGGGATGACGTTGATGAAGGCTACGAAAGTAGAAATTGAGAGAGAAAAGCGAAGAATCGAAGCTAATATTAAAGACCCGAGGGCTTCTTTGAACGAGTTCAAGGACAAGGTTAAGCAAAATCCTGGTGTTGGACTTATTGAAGGGGATGCGGTTCTTAATTTAAGGCCAGTGAAAATGGATCGTAATTTTCAAATGGTAGCTGAGTAAATAGCTTTTTTATCTCAAAATAAAGGAGATAAAGAATGGCTACAAATGTTTCGAGTCCTAATGGATTCCATGTTTTAACAACCAAAACCAGCAATATAAAGCGTTTTTATATTGATGGTCAGACCGCAACCGCTATTTTTAAGGGTGATATTTGCTATTTGTCAGCAACTAGTGTTACTACTAGTGATTATCCGTTAGCTGTTGTATTGTCTACTAGTAACAGTGCTGCTTATTTAGGCACGGTTATTTCGATTTACAATTCCGACAAGTCTGAAGCTACTTATTTGGCTGCTTCTACTGCTGGCTATGTTGAAATTGAAACTGACCCACTCGCAGAATTAATGGTTCAGTCTGGTGCAGACGGTACTGCATTGACTCAGGCGGCTATTGGCGACAGTGGTGACCCAACTTATACAGCTGGAATTACTGGAACTGGTCAGTCGCAACTTTCGCTATCTGAGAGTTTATCTGGATCAGGATCCCCAAAACAGTTCAGGATTCTTGATATTATGCATCGAGAGAAGAACGTATGGGGCGAGCATTACATTTGGTTGAGAGTTCAGGCTGCAAAACATGCATACTTGAGCTTTCCGAACGCTATATAGGACAAAGGAGTAAATAAATGGTTACATCAGTAGGTCTCAATGCCAAGTTGCTCCGTCCCGGCCTTCGGGAAGTATGGGGCATGAACATGAAGATGTGGGCAGACGGAGCGGAGTACAAAAACATTTTCCGCGATGAACGATCCACGTTAAGATTTGAAGAGTATCAGGAGTTGGCAGGTCTCAATCTTGTTCCGGCACAAGCTGCTGGTCAAAATGTTTCTTACCAAGATTTCTTGAACGGTTATACGACTCGTGCAGTTAATGATGCGTTTGGTCTTGGGTATATTATCACTAGAGAAATGATTGACGACAATCAGTACAAGTTAGCAAAGGAGTTTCCTAGAGCTCTTGTAATGGCTACTAAACGTACCATTGAAAATCTAGCTGCTAATATTCTGAATCGTGCAACGACTGCTGCATATACTTATGGTGATGGTAAAACTTTAGCTGCTACGGATCACCCGTTACCAGCTGGTGGTACTTTTACCAACAGATGTGCTACAGCTGCTGATTTATCTGAAGCGTCACTTGAGCAAGCATTTATTGACATTGCTGCTTATGTTGATTCTGCTGGAAATCAGATGGACGTTAAAGCTCGCAAATTGATTGTACATCCGTTCAATCGATACACTGCGGCTAAGCTGTTAGGTTCGAATTTGGTTCCTGAAACATCGAACAATGCAATTAACGTACCTAAGGCTGAGAATTTGTTACCTGAAGGTTATGCCTTGAACCACTATTTGACTGATAGTAAACAGTGGTACTTGTTGACTGACCAAGACGGAATGATTTTTCAACAGAGAGTATGGCCTGCAGAGTTTCGTGATGACAACGACTTTGAGTCGTTGAACATTAAACAAGCTACTTATTTCCGTGGTGTGTTTACTGTGTGGAATCCGAGAGCAATTTACGTTGGAGCATCTTCCTAGTTATTAGGACGAAATCAACCGCCCGGGTTAGCCTGGGCGGCTGGATAAAGGAGTGAAATCATGAGTCAATTAGAGAGTATTTTCCCGTCGGGTGTATCGGACAATGTAGTTCTTTCTGGTATTCCTGTTCTTAACACATATTCAGGTAATGTTTTTTGGGTTGATGGTACTGCTGGTCTTGATGGCAACATTGGAACGAAGCAAAAGCCATTTAAAACTTTAGCTTATGCTATTGGTAAATGTACAGCAAGCAAAGGCGACATTATCGTATTGAAACCTGGGCATACTGAAACAGTATCTGCCGCTGCTGGCATTGCGTTAAGCAAAGCTGGTGTTACAGTAATTGGTCTAGGCCGTGGAGCATCGAGGCCAACGTTTACATTTGGAACTTCGACTACTACGTCAATGACTATTGCTGGAGCTGGCGTTAAGATTCAAAACTGTTTGTTTGTTCCTTCTGTTGATGCCATAGTTGCAGGAATCCAAGTAACAGCAAGCGACGTACAGATTGTTGATTGTGAATGGCGCGACTCTTCTTCCTATAAGACATTGTTGCCTATCCGCACAACTTCTGCTGCTGTCGTTGACCGTCTTGGAGTTGTTGGATGTAAAATTGTTCAAACGACTGCTGGAGCTACTGCTGCAATGAGCCTTTATGGTGGCGACGGGCACATCATAAAAGGCAACAAAATTGTAGGAGATTATGCAACATCGGCTATTGTTAATCTGACTACTGCTTCGACGAACGTGTACGTTGAAGGCAACACGATTGAGAACAAGAACGCGGTTGCTGTTGGCATTACGCCAGTTTCCACCATGACTGGCTCTATTGCGAACAATTTTATTCGCTTAACTTCTGGCGTGACATATATTGGATCGAGTTATTGCTCGTTATTCCAAAATTATGGTGTTAACGCAAATGGACGTTCTGGTCAATTGATTGGTACAGTTTCGACTTAGTTTTTAGTTTACCTTCGGGCCCTCGTGAGTGGTTTCTGGGGGCCCCTAAACCACTGAAGTAGGAGACGAAAATGGCAGAAAAGGTTTGCAACATTATCGGGATGGGAATAGGTGCAATTGATGCTCCATGGGGTAATACGAATGAAAAGTTTTATGGAATAAATAATTCGTACATATATGGCAAAATAGATAGAATTTATTGTATGCATGTACCAGAACAGACCTTGTTGTCGTCTTTAATACCTGGACGTGACAAGTTGTCATTTAGGGATGCGTTTAAGGACAATCCAGCGATGGAGATGGTTTCGATAGCACCTTATATTTTCACTTATAGTTCGACGTCTCAGCAGTATGGGTATACAGATGACGTAAAGAATCTTGAAGGCCACGACATGGATATTATTGTTAAAGCTCAACAATATCCATTGATTGATGCTCAGATGTTGGCTGGATGTACAGATTTTACATCATCGGCCCCATATATTATAGCGCATTGCATTTTAGAGGGGTTTGACCGGATACGGCTTTATGGATTTGAGTGCTGGAGCAATATAAGCAATCATGAATATGAGTTTGAAGTACCATGTATTGAGCGATGGATGTGTAGGGCTCGAGGACGTGGCATCAAGGGTGATACTAATTTTCAAATGATACCGACATTGCGAGACAAACAAAGTCTATATGGGTATGAAATTGGAGACGAAAAAGCATGAGTCGCAGAATAATGAAGTGGAAGGATGGGGACTACAATAGAGTATGCGATAAGAGCGGGTTGACGTATAAAAGATCAGAGTTGATTCGCGAAGAATTAACGGGTATGCTAGTACATAGTAGATGGGCTGATCCTGCACATCCTTTCGAGAAGCCATGGCAGGTCATTATAGAAGGAAGAAATTTAATTGAGGCTCGACGAGACAATAATGCTTCAACTGTTGAGACTTTTAATATTATAACGAATGATGGAGATAGTTTAGTCACTGATACAGGCGACAATTTAGTATTTCAATAGGAGGCAGTAAGTGAAGAAGTTAATTGCTGTTGGAGTTTTATTTGTTTTGTCATGCTGGTCATTTGCATTGTTTGCGGATGCACCTAATTTAACGGTTACTAATTGTACAAAGTGTCGTTATTCTACTAATGGATCGATGGCTACCCAGGTGGATGTTAGAGGGCAGACGATGGTTACTGGAAACAATGGGTATATTTCCATTCAGCTAGATAAAATTCTTGATTGGGACAGAATAGAAGGCATTGGGATGACTGCTTACACGGTTGAAACTACTCCAAATGCAGTATCGATTACGACTTACAATATTGGATGGATGGACACGTTAGGGTCTACTGTCATATTGAACGAAACGAAGTCTTTTGGTATTAATGTGACGGAGATGAAGGGTTGGGGAGCGAAACTAACTTTTTATAATCCAACAAGCAACAAGCAAATTACGGTAACTGGAAGCATTCAGTTTAGTAACGATTAGAGGATATAATCATGAAAAAACTACTAGTATTATTGTTATTGTTGGGGTGTTTTTCTTCTGCTAACAGTAGGAGATTAATGGGTTATGTTGGAAGTATTGCTACTACATTAAACTCTGACGTTATTACGTGTAATACGTTATATGTAGGAACTGCAAATGTAACGAATACATCGATTACTAACTTGACGGTACTTAATAATGCAAACGTCATCGGAACCGTTAGCGCATCGGCGTTGCAGGTGAATGGAGTAGCAGTAGCAGTAGCGAGTAATTTTCAGCCAGTTCCGATAACGCAGTGGTCAGACTTTGATGCAGCATCGCCGTATTTAATTTACGGAGTGTTGTGGGTAGGTTGGGATAGCGTTGCTAAAGCGTGGAAGTACACGAAACAGGCTTCTGGGCGTGGACTTGCTGACCCAGGCAACCCAACAACGTGGACAGTAAATGGGACAACTATCGGATATTTTGATGGTAGCTTGATAGAGTTGCCGTCTGGCACACATCTTAACAATCGGTACCATCCCAAAATGATGGCATATAAATGTGGACAAGACGATATTCAGATCAAAATAGGGTCAATGTGGGCAGATAAATATGCGAATCGGATTGTGGATGTGGGGAGTAATTATGCAGGAACTACACTCAAGGACGATGCAGCAGATATGCAAGTAAGCGGGCAAACAACTTCGCCGTACTGGATGGCGTTTTCGCAAAAGGCGCAGGCGAGTACAGGCATGACGTGGTTTATTGCACAAATATCAGCGAACAATGCAGGTAAGCGTTTGCCTGCTAATGAGGAATGGCAAGCAGCAGCAATGGGCACTGCTCGTAGTGCAGGTAATACAGTAGTTAACGGAGATAGTTGGGCAAGTGTGACAGATCAGGATATGTCGCGTTATGGGTGTGTAGGCATGGCAGGCAATATATGGGAATGGGTAGGCACGTGGTGGCAATCTGGCATTAAAACTACGACCTTTGCGCAAGGGGAAGCAGCAGCTGCATGGGGTGCTAATTATGGAGATGATTACACGTGGAACGTGAACGGTTCAGCGTATACTAGTGATGCGGGGAAGGGCTGGACTAACAACCTGCCCTCGGCGTTGCTTCGGGGCGGCTCTTGGGTTGTCGGGACGTATGTCGGGGTGTTTGCGCTCCTTGCGAGTCACGCGCCCTCGTATTGGTATAGCGACTTCGGGGTTCGGGCTTTTCGTTAGCAGTGCCACCCCTGATTCGAAAAATGAAAGCTAATGGCTTGCATTTGGTACAGGTTTTGATTCAGTAAGATGAAAAAACTAGCCGTTGCGCTGTGTCTAATGGCTACGTTATCGTTTGCTAGTCATCCGATAGCACATGTACTGGGTGGTGAATTGAGTTGGAAGCTGACTGGCACTGTTTTGCACGAGTTAAATATGGACGGGTTTGGTATTGTCGCCAAGCCCGTTTCTGCAATGGCCAGCCATATTGGTATGGATTTATTGGTTAGCGAGGCAGGGCTAGGAGAATATCAGGTACAGATAGGCATTGTCAGGGTAGCAATTGGTTATTTCTTGAAGAAAGAGGGCAAGGAACGGGACGAGTATTTGCAGTATGCGGTTTGGGCATTGGCTCCGGACGTTTGGGACAAATCAACTGGTAGGAACGATTTTCACCGGTTAGTCGGTAGGCCATTAATCGTTTTAGATCGTGACAGCAATGAATTGTTGGATGAGTTAATTTTAGGCATGATGATATTTAAGATTACGATACCGATATGATAAAAGGAGATACAAATGAAGCGTTTAGCACTATTTCTTTCGATTATGGCAGGATTATCGTTTGCGTCAGTGGTTACCACTGAGGTTTATAAGGATAGCGATATAACACTTAAAATCGAGCGTATTCAGCTCCCTCCAAAAGTGGTAACTGTATCGGTTGAAAAAATTGTTAATGTTCCCGTTGATCGTATTGTTGAAGTGGAGAAGATCGTTCCAGACAAAAACTTAATCAAGGAAAACAAGGACTTGAAGGATGGCATCGAGTATGTTGTACGCGAAAATGACTCAATGGCAAAGGGTTACAAGGAAATTAGCAAGAAAGCGTTACAAATTAAAGAGTTGTCTGACAAGTATTACAACGCTCAAGTCAACAATGACAAACTGTACTTTGTTGTTCCTGATGAGCAAATTCCGCCAACAATTAATGTATGCGCTAATGTATGTCCTGAACGAACATGGTATGACAATAATTTACTGTGGTTCATCGTAGGCATGTTTGCGGAGAAATTCATAAAACTATGAAAAAAATACTAGCCTTTTTCACGTTATTGTCGATAAGTTTCGCCGCTAACCTTACCATAGATCAGCTTCCCGTTGCTGGTGGCGTTGGTGGACAGGAAGTGCTACCTTTTGTACAGGGTGGCAGACAAGACAGGTATCGATTAATAAGATTATCAGCGACTTAGGTATATTAAGAGCAGGTGCAACGTTGAACTCTATAGTTATTAATGAATTGTCTGGCACTGCACCAACAACTTCACCATTTATTATTTATGGAGAAGATGGGAATAAATCGTTTGAAACAAGAATAGGGGATTCTAAGTTTTATAATATGTTTATGGGGCTAGGGTCTGGAATGTCTTTGGTTCCAACAACAGTAATGGGAGGCACTGGACGATACAATGTTGGCTTAGGCGTTGACGCTCTTAGATTGCTTACTACTGGTGGATCTAATACTGCTATTGGTTATCAAGCAGCTTATGGGTCGACAAATAAAAACTTTAATAC
>Ga0007800_10000870_pt1 | contig 10869 bp, 4 predicted proteins | sample CryBogmetaGMA14M_FD_60366 | JGI IMG/M metagenome (GOLD analysis project Ga0007800, IMG submission 60366) | Freshwater microbial communities from Crystal Bog, Wisconsin, USA - MA14M | ecosystem: Environmental > Aquatic > Freshwater > Lake | place: Crystal Bog, Wisconsin, USA | collected 2009-07-06 | reverse complement strand
TCCATCGATTGGTTGCTGAGGTCGGTGAAAAGATCAGATACGCCAGGGGAAAACCCAAAGCAGATGGGACTCGGAAGATTGCAGCGACAATAGGTAAATAGCGCACGTCCGCTTGGGCTTGGGACAGGATTCCTGGCATTACTCTCATAGTGCACCTCCTGATGGTGCCTCTCACTTATCAAAATCCTGTCCTCTTGTCGCGCAAATTTTATTCCCAAAAGTAAATCATCTCTCATGCCCCACAAATGGTGCGGAAAGTAAGTCGGAAAGGGAACTCCCGGTGAACGATTACCATAAAATGTCCCAGTACAAGGCAGCGTCTCTTGCAAAGTTTCACTTTTTTAGTTGTCCAGTATTGAAAAAGCTCCGTGAAGAATTAGAAGTCCTGTACGAAAAGGAATCGAAACCATAGGGAATATACTGGCCTGGAAGTCCTGGAAATTATGCGGGAAGAGATGGAACTACCTGCAACCCAGACACCTTGCCTTTGGGCAGTTTAAAATGAATGGACCTGTTTTGTTATCTTCTGTTTTGAACAAAAAACTCCTGTCTCTAAAAATTACGGTGAGAACTACTCATTCTCCAACTTTCCAAGACAGAACCATTCTTTCCTGCTGACCTGTTTCAGGAGAACCGCGATAGGCAGTGGAGTCATTTCGTCTGAGTTCTTTTATTTTGGCCAAACATTCTTGCCCCTTGGCAATCCCGTGCCGTGCCTTGACAGAACTCTAGATATGGTCTGAGCTAAATCCGCTCTTATTATAGGTTTCTGAACCATTTCCCCGATTCCGTATTCTGATAGATTTATGTTTTCCAGAAGGGCAGAGAATCCAGTGATCAAAATAATCGGCATATCCCTTCGGATTTGAGATATCTTCATGGATAACTGCAGACCTGTCATCTTCGGCATACTCATGTCGGTGATGACCAAATCGAAGAAATAGGGTTGCGTCTCAAAATTCGCAAGGGCGCGAAGCGGATTATTTTCCGTAGTCACTTCATAACCAAGGTCCTCCAGGAGTGATTTGGTCATCTCAGTTAACATTGTTTCGTCGTCAACAAATAATATTCGACCCTTGCCGAGAGGCACAACCCGTTCAGTTTCATCAGACGATATCTTATCGTCCATTATTATTATCGGAAAATAAACTTCGAACGTGGTTCCCGCGTCAGGCACGCTCCGCACGGTTATGGCGCCACCGTGTTCTCTAACAATGCCGTCTACCACACTCAGACCAAGTCCCGTTCCCTGTCCCGGTTCCTTGGTAGTAAAATATGGGTCAAAAATTCGCTGAAGCGTCAACTGGCTCATCCCATACCCTGTGTCTGAAACCCTTAGTCTCTGGTATGTTCCCGGAAACATCCCGGGTCTTGTCTTGAGAAAGTCTGTAGTAAGCTCCACTTCCTCCAGGCTCACATCGAGAACGCCCCCGGTGTTTTTCATGGCGTGATAGGCGTTAGTTCCCAGGTTCATGATTATTTGGTGAATCTGGCTTGGGTCTGCGTTCACAGAATGAATATCAGCGCTTATGTTACTTTGTATTTCTATGTTCTGTGTTATTGACGCCCGCAGGAAGTTAAGAGATTCCTTTACGATAGGACCTATTAGTAGTGGCTTTTTTTCCAGTTCCCTCTCGCGGCTAAAAGTCAGAATGTGTTTAACCAGGTCAGCCGCCCGCCGGGCAGCCGCGAGAACTTGATCAAGTTGTCTGTTTATTTTAGAACCGGCCGGAACTGCGCTTTTAGCCAGTTCAGTGTTACCCGTAATCGCAAAGAGGACATTGTTGAAATCGTGAGCTATTCCACCGGCTAATGATCCCAGGGCTTCCATCTTTTGGGATTGGTTCAGATGTGATCGTATTTCAAGTTCCTCTGAAACATCTATTATGAAACCTATGACAGCGGGCGAACCCGAGAATTCGGTCGGCTGGAGCCAGATATTCAAATAACGCTCCCGCTGATCCCAAGTAAATACCTTGAATTCGTTTTCTTTGATCATTGCCGATTTATCGACGCATTCCCTTATGATATCGCTCATTCTCTTCCCGGAATCATCCCTATATGGCGTTTCAGGATGTTCCCCAATAATTTTATAGCTGTCGGTCAAACCGAAAATATTCATGAAGGCCTGATTGGCGAAAATATATTCTTGGTTTTGGATCACAAAAATACCTATTGGAGATGATTCAATGATCATCCTCACGCTCTTTTCCGAATCTTTAAGAGATGAAGCTGTGTCGGCATGTTCTTGAACTTCATAGATGAGTTTTTGGCCTGCTGTCACCAGTTCCCCAGATTGGTCGGAGACGCTTTGCTCCAGTTTTTCATTTAATTCCTGGAGCTTTCGTTCGGCTTGTTTAAGACCCGTGATGTCGGAGAACATGAGTAGAAGATGCGGCTCGTCCCGCAAGTAAAACCTGTTAAAGCTGCAAGATAGCCATAAGGTTTTTCCGAAACTGGAAACCAATGAAATGCTCCCCGAATTCGGAATGCCAGTATTTAAAGTCTTCATGGCCATGTCTATTATTCCCGTGTCTTCCCACAACTTTATTCGTCTGAAATTTTGACTCAGGACCTGCTCTTTGGCGCCTCCGATTATCTTCCCTATCGCGTCATTTGCGACGATACAGTGCCCGTCCGCTTGATATATCGCAATTCCTACAGGAGAATTTGCTACAATTTGTTGGTTCATTTCGCTAATTTCAGCCAATCGCAGTTCTGCTAATTTCTGATCAGTAATGTCACGAGCCACATGGACACTACCAAAAACATGCCCACTAGCATCTAGAAGAGGTGACGTGGTGACAGCGTAATCTCCGCCCAGACCCTCTTCATGGACTTCGACGGAGTGTTCCTTTCCATCGCCCAAAAATTGTAAATGGGCACAGGAAGTTGGAGGAGCGTCAGTCCCATGTACCGTTTCATAATAGGCAAGGCCTTTACAATCTTCGGCATCGAGTCCCAACCGTTGGGCCATGGCCCGATTAACACGAATTATTTTGCAATCATTGCTCAGAATTGTGATCAAGTCCGGAACAGCATTGAAGGTTTTTTCCCATTCCTCCTTCGCCTTACGCAGTTCATCCTCCATCAGCTTGCGCTCGGTGACGTCGAGAATCACGCCGATCAATCCGAGAACGTGACCCTCGGTGTCCAGAAACGTGGACTTGTGGAAAACCACATCGTGAACGGCGCCACGGGCGTCCTTGGCCTGGGTGTCGTAGACCTGAACACCAGGATTATGAAAGAGTTCTAGATCCTTTGCATGATACTCTTCCGCCAATTCTCGCGAAGCGATGTCGAACACATTTTTGCCGATAAGCTCTTGTCTCGTCTTGCCGAAGAACGCCTCGTACGACTTGTTGAAACCGATGTAGCGACATTCTGTATCCTTGTAGAATAGCGGGGCCGGAATGGCGTCCAAAAGGGTGTTGACAAATACGCTGGACTGCTCTAATGAGTCCTCCAGTCGCTTGCGCTCAGTGATGTCAACCACTACAACTGCCAGATGGGACACCTTTTCAACGTCTGCCTGTTGAGTAATCGCACTTATTCTGGCACTGTCGAGATGCGCATAAAACGACGAACCATCTTCCCGGTTGAGCGTCAGTACACAGGATTGCTTCTCTTGATGTCCAAGCACAGAAATAATATGCATATCCCATTGATATAGGCTCTCGGGCGCGACAAAGTGTCCAAAACCTCGCCCAATTAACTTTAGACAGGGCATCCCGAGCAAGATGGCTCCTGTCCGGTTTACCTCTTTAATAAGCCCCCTATGTGTCAGGGTAAAGTATCCGACAGGAGCCGAATCATAAATGGCCTGGTACTTGTCCCTGGACTCTTCCAATTCCTCCTGAACTCTCTTTAGTTCGTCATTCTGCATCTCCAGCTCAATCTGATGGACGCGGAGTTCGTGGAGTATCTTTTCAGAAGCCAGATCCTTAAGTTCAGGCGACGCATTATGCGTTCTGACGAGCCTGTTCTCAGCCACGTTCCGTAGGGCGCTCTCGCTCCTAACATCGTCATGTTTGTCCACTTTGTCTGCCATGAGTTTACATCCTTATAAACGTTTCGGGTGAAATGGGGAATGCTCGTACATGTCATCTGGAGCGAGCCTTGCGACGAGAGATCTATCCAGACCGGTACGTTCTCCCAATGCTCGAAATGACAGAAGTCAGTTTCAACCCGCTCTCCGCAGCAAACGCTCCAGTTCGTTTTTTAACACTTCCAGCTTGTAGGGCTTCTGCAAAAAACTTTCAGGCCGGCGACCGGGAAGCTTTGCAATCACAACATCCTCAGTGTACCCGCTGCTAATGATGACCTTGACATCAGGCCTGATCTGTATGAGTTCCGCAAAAACTTCAATTCCATTCATTTTCGGCATTATGAAGTCGAGCAGCACCAGATCTATTTCCTTTGAACGGTCCCGGAACATCCTAACACCTTCCTCCCCATCGGCGGCGGGAATCGTGTCGTAGCCCAGAATCTCCAGACGCATAAGAACCATACCACGGACGAGTTCCTCGTCATCAACTACGAGAATAGTCTTTCGCCTGCCAACACTGTCGGACAACGGCGGAGCGGTCTCAACTGCGTCTATGAGCTGAACAGACAGGGTCTGAGTCTTTTCCGAAGCTGGAAACAGCACACGTACTGTAGTGCCCTTCCCAACCTGACTCTCCACTATTATGGCGCCATGAAGACCATTTACTATACCCATGACTTCGGCCATGCCCATGCCTCGGCCCCAGAATTTTGTTGAGAAATACGGCTCTAGGAGTTTACGCTGAGTCTCGGCGTTCATGCCGCAACCATTGTCTGTAACTTCCAGAAAAACAAAAAGGCCTGGTTCTGGCTTTTCTTCCAGTCGACTACTGCTTAGATACGCAGCATCGCAATCCATGACACCTGTTCTAAGCGTCACTTCGCCAGTGTTATCGCCAAGCGACTCAGAGGCGTTTATGATCAGATTCGCGATTACCCGCTGTATCTGGTCCTCATCCCCCCGAATAAATGGAAGTCCTTTATTCATTTTGAAACTTAGCGTCGTAGTCTTGGTGATAACCGATTTGAGCATGTCCTCGTTTTCGTGCGCCAACTCATTTAGATCGAAATCCTTTGATATATATAAGCCACCGCTCGAGTAAATCTGCATCTGGCGCGAAATTACCGCTAATCGTTGGGAGGCCTGGATTGCACTCTCGATGTGGCGATGTGTCTTCGGCTCCAGGTTCCGGTCCGTAAGAGCAAACTCAAGGTTACCCAAAACCGCCATCAAGCTGTTGTTGAAATCATGGGCTATGCCGCCGGCCATTACGGCGAAACCCTGGATTTTCTGCGCCTGAAGTAGCTTATGCTGGATATCCAGTCGTTCTTCTTCCAGGCGCTTGCGTTCGGTGATATCGGTATGCGTGCCAATGACTCGCTGGGGTTGGCCATCATCCGTCCATTGCATTACCTTCCCCCGTGCCGATATCCATTTGTATGCGCGGTCCTTACACCTCATTCGATGTTCGGTTTCATAAAATGGTGTCTCGCCTGTTAAATGTCTTTCCAGGGCTGCATAGGATTTCTCCACCTCATCCGGATGCAGCCTCTTTTGATATTCATCGAAGTTGTTCCCTATTTCATGCTCCTCATAGCCAAGCATGGCGCTCCACCGCCTGGAGAAAAACACCTCGTTCGTCTGGGCGTTCCAGTCCCAAACACCGTCTCTCGCCCCTTCAAGGGCAAATTGCCAACGTTCTTCAGTCTCCCTCAGTTCCGCAGTCAACCGATCGGCCATCTGCCCGGCATTGAAACGGGTGTTAAGCAGGGAGAGCGTAAGTCCGAACAGCAGGAAACTGATTATCATTCCACCGGCAAGAGTGAGCCAGACTTTGGCGTAACCCACAAGGGATACCATGCCACCTACCTGGTTGAATCTCAGGGTCCAGGGGCTACCGTTGAAAATGACCTGTAACTCTTCGGTAAACTGCGGAGCCTGCCCCATATCCTTCGCAGTCTGACTGTCATAGAGGATGGTATCAGGGGACAGCCGTGTGCCGTCGTAAAGCTGGAGTCGAATTCTCAAACCCTCCTGCGTATCCCAGCCCCCTAGAGTGCCGCGCATAAGGTCGGTCATCCGGTAGGGACTGTAAACCCATCCAAAGAGGGCATCGCGTCGCTGTTCAACTGTCCCTGTGGGCATTCCCCTGCGGTAAACGGGTACATACATCAATGTGCCCGCCTGAATGTCTTTTTCTGTCTCCTGTACCAGAATCACTTTTCCGGATAGTGTTGGCTTATTCTGGTCTCGCGCCCGTTCCAAAGCGGCCCGGCGCACGGGCTCTGATAACATGTCGTAGCCAAAGGCACGCGGGTTCCGTCCCAGAAAAGGCTCGAGATAGATGATTGAGGAGTAGTCGCCGCGATCGCCTTCCGGCCTTACATTATAATTCGGAAAGCCTTCGCTTCGGATCTCCTGGACGTGCTGCGCCAAGCCATCTGGTGGAATCCGGAGCGCAAAGCCGATGCCCTGGATGCCGGTAAGATTCGATTCTACATTGAGGCGCTGAGTAAACGTCCGCCATTGCTCTCGGGTAACCTGATCCGAGGCGTCGAAAAGAGCCGCTCCAGCAAGAAGAATTGTTTTGTGGGCCTGAAGCCTGTCATCAATCTTGTCCCTAATTTCGTTGCACGCAAATATGAATTCCCGCTTCGCCTGAACATCCACGTCAGTTTTCATGTAAAGGGTGACGAGCATGGTGAGAATAACGGAAGCAGCCAGGATGATCCATGCCGGCCAGACTCTACGGCTGACTAAACCTTGGGTATGGACAATTTTCTCATTGCGGCTCTGGTTCAAGGGACCTCCTTAAAAGCTCAAGTTGCGCGATATTACTCTTAATTCGTCTTACGATCAAAATGACATGTGAAACCCAACACGATGGCACTGAGGCACGGCGCTACTGAATACCCGTATGCCGGGACACACTCGGTAATACAAAAATAATGCAGGCTCAGACGCCTGCCACTCCGGAAGACATTGAATTCAAGTGATAAGACCCATCTAAGAGCCGGTCGGCTCCGCAATATATTTATTAGACGATGGCCAGCAAGTTAACCCCGGGCAAGTTATTCCGTTTAATGGTCTTTTTTCTTATGCATTTCCACTAACCCCTTGCGCAGGATCTTGCCGATTTCACTCTTTGGAAGCTTATCAATGAACTCCACGACCTTGGGCGCTTTGTAATTTGCCATTCGTTCTCTGCAGTAGTCGATGATCACCTGCTCCGTCACAGATTGGTCAGGCTTTAGCACTACGTAGGCTTTTACCCTTTCTCCGAAATGACTGTCAGGTACCCCTATGGCGCATGCTTCGAGGATTTTCGGGTGAGCGAACAGAACCTCGTCCACCTCCCGAGGGTATACGTTAAACCCCCCAGATATGATCATATCCTTTTTGCGATCCACAATTGTGAAATACCCTTCCTCGTCTACGGTAGCTATGTCACCGGTAAGAAACCATCCATCTTTGAACGCGGCGGCGTTTTCCTCGGGCCGATTGTGGTATCCTTTCATGACTTGAGGACCTTTGACACAAAGCTCACCCGGTTCGCCAAATAATGATTTTCCCCTGGAAAACGAGGGCAGGGTTGTTTGGCGTTCTGGCGGCTGTTTGAGTAAGGGCTAAGTGTAAAGGAATATCAGCGAAATCTATAGTCGCAGGTACCCCGGGCGTATAAGATTTGAGCCATATTTTTTCCATTGCTGTTTCCTCAATGAAACAATTGGAACTATTCGACGAATAATAAACTTCGGAAATTATCGCACAACTGAACAGCACATCTTTTTTGTAGCTGTGTAAAAAAACAAGTTACAGCGCTCTGGACGATTGCGCCTCATCCTGACCTCTTTCAGCCTCAGATTCTGCCTCAGTGCCAACTCCGTACCTGGGACCAGATTTTAGGGTCGGGCGCTTCGTCAGTCGGTCATTGTGTAAGAGCCCTTAAGGGCGTAGACGTGATCATTCCATATAGCTGAAAACCTCTCTGGATTCGGCAACGGTCTTTGGATCATCCTCATGCAGATTTCCATTTGTTTTTCGGTGCTGTTGGGTTTGGAATAAAGCTGAAGCGCATATTTCGAAAAATCGCGGACCATGACGTCAAAGATCTGATCCAGCAGGTCGTCGGAGATCTCATGACGATTCAAGTTCCGATATTCGATAATGAGCTGCCCGTAGGCTACTAGAGTAAACAGTTCTCCCATGGTTAGGAGGAAGTCGATATCCTTGGCCTGAGCCTCGACTGCTGCTGCATCGCTTGCTGAGGCGATGAGGAATTCCCTGAAAATCTCTATTTGCCGGCGGAAGAGGTTGACATTGGGTAAGTCGACGGTTTTATACGCCAGATTGTAATCGTGAAATTTGATCTTACCCAACCCCTTCGTCGGGCCCTGATCGAAGAGAAAATCGTCATTTCGAGGCTCGTTCACTCGAGGTATTTCCGGAAATTCCGCAGGCCCAAAAAAATAGTTTCGCATGAATTTAATGATTAGCGCCATGTTGACGTGCACCGTTCCCTCGAGTTTCGGAAGGGCACGAATGTCACGGGTGGCCATCTCGAAGTAGGTGTCCCTCTCAAATCCCTTGGCTGCAATTACGTCCCAGAGCAGGTTGATCACTTCCTCACCCTGAGTGGTGACCTTCATTTTTACCATCGGGTTGTAAAGAAGGTAACGCCTGTCCTCTGAAGACGCCGACCGCATGTAATCGGAAGCTCTTAGCGCGAACCCCTTCATGGCCACCAGCCGGCAGTAGGCATCCGTAAGAAGTTGCTTTATGTGGGGAAAGTCGGTGACGTGCTTCCCATAGAGTACACGGTTGGCAGCATGGTCAATAGCCTCGTACAGGGCGTGGGTACAAATCCCTATGGAGGCCCACCCGAGATTGAACTTGCCGATGTTTATTGTGTTGAGAGCTGCATCCCAGGCATCCTGGCCGATGGAAAGGATATCAGCGTCCGAAATGGGATAATCGTTCAGAGCGTACTCCGCCACATAGGACTGCACATTGACCAGGTTCCTTACACATTCATATTTCCCGTGGGTTGAACCCACCACGAAAAACACAAAATCACCGGAATCGACCAATTTCCCCAATGTTGATACGAGGGCAGCCTTGTTGGCGTTTCCTATGTAATACTTCCGGCCGGTAGCCAGGTAGACCCCTCCGCTCTGAGGAGCCAACGCCATCTGCGTAGAATAAATGTCCGCTCCATGCTCTTTCTCAGACAACCCGAACGCGAAAATGCCTCCTTCCTGGAGGAGTTCGGCTGTTTTTTTCTTCATTTCCTCGTTCTTGCTCATCCAGATAGGGCCGAGCCCAAGAATAGACACCTGCCAAGTGTACCAATAATGAAGAGCATAAAAGGCAAGGATTTCGTTGAACTCACAGTTGCGCCAGGTATCCCACCGATAGTTCGGATCACCCGGGCCATAGGCAGAAGGAGTGAGAAGGGCGGCAAATATGTTCTCCTTCTTCACAAACTCGAGGAAATCTGCGTACCACACCCGTTCGTGATCGTCTTGTTTGAGCTTTCTCTTACCCTTGGTTTCAAAGAAATTGATGGTCTTTCGCATGATCTCCTTCGATTGCTCATCGGAGCAACCGCTGACATGTTTCTTGGGATTGAGCAGCATCGTTAACCTCCTAGGATGTGTGAGTTCCAGCGTATTGGTGTGCGCCATCGTTCATTGAACGTTTCAGGAAACAGAGTGGCGGCAGCAATGGTACAATGGTTCGGGACGCCTGAAGGCGTCTTTTAAGAGCAAGCCGCTTGTTCATGCTACTGCCCTCTGTGTTCGGGCGGCCAACCGTATTAAACTTTATAAAGGATCCTTCTGTCAAGGCTCTGGCGGCGTCGCTTACAAATCTGAAGCTTTACACTTTTAGGGTTTGATTTATTTGGACCCATTCCTGTTGAAATTGCCTTCTACTTCGTATTCACTATCTTTGGTACATCTGGCGGACCTTCTCTTGCTGTTGCCGCTGAAACCACTAATGTTATAGCCCTGAATGTCCTTAGTGAATACAAAAAAGCTCACACTTTGGTTATCTTCCGCTTATCCTGGATTCTTACGGGGATAGGTGGAACCAGTGGCTTGTGGTTTTGGGATTTGGTGTGCGGAAAGGTGCCCGCTAGTCCAGTCTGCACACCGAACAACCTCTCGGCAGTCAGTATGAGCCGACGTCTCTTTGCACTCTCAAAAAAATACCCCAATCCTCGGTAAAAAGAATTGGGGGAGACTTAGGAGCCTCTTACAAAAGTATAATTTGTGGCTTTAGCATAGCATATAAGAGAGCTTCACGGGCTAGCCCATGGTATAGTGTTTTTAGGAAAAAGGACCGCCAATTAGAGGATGCACCATGTGTGAGATGCTTGGATTAAGCTTCAATAAACCTATTTCCATTACAGTCTCTTTTTCAGCCTTTAAAACCGGAGGCCGCAGGAATCCTGATGGCTGACCGATTCAAGTAAAGAAAACCCAGCATATTGCTATTGCTGCGATTACACCGGCTGCGTCGGCAATGAGCCCGGCATGAACAGCATAGCGGACCCGTGTTATGGATACGGCTCCGAAATATACGGCTGCAACGTAAAGCGTCGTTTCAGTGCTCCCCATTATCACCGCACCCAATCGGGCCTGATAGGAATCCCCGCCGTTTTTGGCTATGATCTCACCTAGTATACCGAGCGAGGCTCCTCCTGATAGCGGCCTTATCAAGATAAGACTGATAACTTCCGGGGACAATCCGAGAGACTTCATGACGTCCGGCAATATTGAGGTGATAAGATCCATTGCCCCCGAAGCTCGGAACAT
>Ga0007800_10000868_pt1 | contig 10883 bp, 1 predicted proteins | sample CryBogmetaGMA14M_FD_60366 | JGI IMG/M metagenome (GOLD analysis project Ga0007800, IMG submission 60366) | Freshwater microbial communities from Crystal Bog, Wisconsin, USA - MA14M | ecosystem: Environmental > Aquatic > Freshwater > Lake | place: Crystal Bog, Wisconsin, USA | collected 2009-07-06 | reverse complement strand
GTCGGGGACAGGTGAATTTCACCCAAACCACCGATGCCGACTTCAACAAGGGTGTATTGAACAACGCTGTGGTTTCGGGGAATAGCGTTTATCTCCAATATGCAGCAAGCGATGTAGGCAGTTGGCTCACTACAACCGTGTTACCCCAAACCCTCAACGGCCATAAAGCGGTTTCATGGAACGACAGGTATGTTTATCTGATAGGCGGATACAACAATCTGACCTATTCCAATGCTGTGTATGTAGCCGCAATCCAGGGCGGGGGTATAACCGGTTGGACAGCCCTGAACTCATTGCCTGTTGCCCTGAAAGATCCGGCAGTGGTTATAGGTACCAATACCATTTATGTAATGGGCGGAAGGAATGCCACCCAGATATTCAACACCATTTATACTGCGGCGATCAATACCGACGGCACGATCGGAGCCTGGCAGACTTCCACTGTAACACTTCCTGCTACCTTATGGGGTCACACGGCTGTATATCTGAAGGGCTACATTTATATTGCCGGCGGTTCCGCTAGCGCTACTGAAGCCACTGCTCTCAGTACTGTTTATTATACAAAAGTGAAAGCCGATAATTCGCTCTCCTCTTTTTCCACAGGGATTAGCCTGGCCCAGGCGCGGAACAAGCACAGCATGGTTACCTATAACGGCAATCTTTACATATTGGGGGGCTATGACAACAGCGGGACAAAAGCAAATACGGTGTATATCGCGACTCCGGGCCTTGATGGTTCTACCGGCACATGGTCGGCAGGGACACCCCTGCCTGTGGCACTCAGCAACCATTCTTCCGTCGTAACGAATGGACTCATTATGGTATTGGCAGGTGCTACCGGCTCAACCTTGAGCAATACGGTTTACTATGCGGATGCAGATGTTGGTACGCTCTCATGGACCACCTCCCCGAATGTTATGTATGATTTTACCAGGGATGGTTCGGCATTCCAGGGAAACGGGCTGGTTTTTTATACCGGGGGAACGAACCTTTCCGGCACTCCCATTCTGAATTGCCGCTATGCAAATCTTACCTTAACTTCCAACTACGTTAACCATGGCGTTTTTGTCTCCAATCCCTTTTATGAACTGGGCGCCGAAAGGCTCATCAATTCGCTCACATTCAACACCACATTCGATCCCTCATTTGCAGACTGCCAGGTGTCTTACCGCTCTGCGCTCAGCGACGGGATATGGGGTGACTGGACTACGCTGACACCCACCTCCCCGATCACCGTGAACCTGACAAGGCAGTACCTGCAATATTATGTGATCCAAACAGGACAAACTACCTATAACTCCGTCTTCCAGGATATGACCCTTACTACCCCCGGAACCCAGCTGACCGGAAATCTTAATGCCATCTCCACATTTATAGCAGCGCTCAGCCCGTACTGGGCAACATCGGATATTTCATTTACCGGCGGAACGCATACGTTCCAGGCAGGAGCAACCATCCTTTTCTTACCCGAAACAGGACTGACTATCGGTGCGGCTAACATAATCTGTAGCGGGAATTCTGTGGATTCAGTAAAATTTCAATATTTTACAAACGAACCAGGAAAATGGAATGGGGTTTATTTCAATGAGAGCAGCGATGCAGGTGTATCATCACAGTTCTACTACACCGTGATCGCCAATGCAGGGTTTGGAGCCAACAATGCAAATCTTTCCTGCTACGCAACCAGTGAACCCTTGCTTTCGCATTGCACTATGCGCAATGCCGATGGCAACGGTATCAGCCTGAACTCGGCCCATATCAGCATTCAGAATTCAGTTATCAGCGGAAATACAGAGAATGGCTTGTACCTGAACAACTCAAATCCAACCCTGGTTTTAAGCGCCATTTCGTATAACGGCGGAGCGGGTGTTTATCACACCTCCACGGCTTCCGTTCCGAATTTCAGTTCTTCGGGTACAATCATTGATCATAACCTGTATGCATTCAGATACCCTTCACCCAACTTTACCTTTTATCAGCCCAGCGGCTCCCCTACACTTACGGCAAATACATATAACGGTATCGCTATTACTGGCGGTGACGTGGCCGGCACAAACTGCAGATGGAATTCAATAACCTATCCTTATTTTTTATTAGGCACAGTTAGACTTGCCGAATATGGCAGTTATGTCAGGTTGACGATTGAACCCGGAAACACGATTAAAAGCTTGCCCGGCGTGCAAATTCAAGTTGGGGTGTGTAGCAGTTACGGAGGCGAACTATATGCGCTCGGGACAGTTGACAGCCTTATTACTTTCACTTCCAGCAATGGACTGGCAGGTGGATGGGACGGAATTTATTTCACCGATTGCAGTGATAACTGGGGAGGACATTCACAATTGGATTACTGTGTGATAGAAAAAGGAAATGCGTATAATTATTTTTCAGAAAACACCGTGCAACCCGACCTGATAAACCATTCCACGATCCAAAATGCAGTAGTTGATGGTGCCAGGTATTCCAATTCGACCGGATCTATCACCAATTGCCAGTTCCTCAACAACGGACGGTACCCTTTATATAATCTGAATCCGGAGGCAAACCCTTTGCATACCGGTAATACCTACACAGGAAATGTGATTAACCGGATTGCCATGTCGGGGGGAACTTATTCCTTCGACAGAACGATCACAAACGATGGTGTGCCGTACTATGTTCTTGACAACATCGTGATTGCTCTGTATGCCAGTCATTCCCGGCTAACGGTAAATCCCGGAGTTGTTCTTGAATTTGCAGCAGGTAAAAAGTTGCAGTTAGGCGAAACATCTTCCTTTGGAGGAGACCTGTATGCACAGGGAACAGCCGGCAGCCCGATTACCTTTAAAGCCTACAATAACACACCGGGGGGATGGGGTGGAATTTATTTCATCGACTACAATGATAACTGGGGAGGAACATCGGTGTTGGAATATTGCACCATCACGCAAGGAGCTTCTTATAATATTAACTGCGAAACATCCACTCAACCGAGCCTCAACCATTGCACCATCAGCAATTCGGCATCCCATGGAATCATTGAATATCAATCGAGCGGCTCAATACAAAACTGTCAGTTCGTTAATAACAACGGGTACCCGATCAAGTACAATGACTGGACCTGTAATTCGTTTTTGAAGGGAAATACCTATACCGGTAATACTCCAAACTACATTGCACTCTCCGGCGGGGATTATTCCGATAACAGAACTTTGTATAACGATGGCATTCCCTATCATGTGCTTGGCGATATCCGGGTTGTGCAATACGGCTACCATTCTAGGATCACGCTCAAACCAGGGATAACGCTGGCGTTTAATCCGGGTATTAAATTGCAGTTAGGTCTCCCAAGCTCATTTGGCGGCGATTTATATGCAGAAGGCAATGCCGACAGCGTGATCACCTTCAAACCCTATAATAATTCCATTGGCGGATGGGCAGGTATTTATTTCAATGATTATAACGACAACTGGGGAGGAACATCTTCCCTGAAATATTGTGTTGTTGAAAAAGGTGCAAACTACAATATGAATTGTGAATCATCAACCCAGCCCTCCATTGAACATTGCTCCTTTACGCAATCTACAGGTAATGGACTGAACATCAACAGTTCAACGCTGACTATAAAAAACTCAACCTTCAATTATAATACCGGCTACGGGATAAATATTGACGGAACCGGCAGCGCTACCCTTGGCAATACCTCCGCATACACATGCAACATCCTGAACAATTACGGGGCTTACGACCTGTACAATAATACGTCAAATGATATCAATGCACGCTATAACTTCTGGGGTTCCGGCGATTCAGCCATGATCACCTCACGGATTTACGACAAATCAGATAACACAGCAAAAGGGCGTGTTTATATCGGGCCTTTCGCACAAGTGCCGTCTCTTCTCACCGCTGCGACAGTGATGAGCGGAACCGTAAAATACGCCAATACAGGTGCCAATCCGATGAAGAATGCCGCAATGGTAGTCAAAGATTTCAGCGGAACGACCATCAATTCCACCACGACCAATACCTCCGGGATATATGTATTGCCTTCCATGGCTTCGGGAGATTACAGGATGACAATCACTCCCTCCAATGTGTGGGGGGGTGTAAATTCGACCGATGCACTGGCCATCCTGAACCATTTTGCCCAGATTACTCCGCTGACAGGCATGAACCTGGCGGCTGCAGATGTCAACTACAGCCATAGTGTGAACGGAACCGATGCGCTGTTAGTGATGGAACGCTATTCAGAGATGATCACTTCATTCCCCGCAGGGGATTATCTCTACCATTACGATACGGTGATCACGAACGGAAGCAATGTAACCAGCAACATTAACATGCTTTGTTTCGGCGACGTTAATGCGACCTATGCGCCAACGAAAAAAAGTTCGGAATCCGTCGGATTGGTTCACGAAGGCTCATTGATTGCGGAATCCTTTACCGAATTCGATTTCCCGGTCAAGCTGAAAACAGGAATGCAGGTTGGCGCCATCTCACTCGGATTCTATTATCCGGATCAATATCTTGAAATTACCGGCGCACGATTGGTCAATGGGAAGACCGGATTTTCCTGGACAGCCATTGACGGGTTGTTCCGGATGGGCTGGTGCGATTTAAGTGCATTGAATATAAACAATGATGATGTGGTGGTCATCCTGAAGATGAAAGCTAAGGATCTGTCGGGACTCAAATCCGGTATCTCCCTTGACATTTATGAAAATTGTGAATTTGCTGACGCCACGGCAACACCAAATGAATGGGCAATTACAGCGATCCCGACGATCAACACCAAATTGACAGGGATCAATCCGGGCAACGGCCTTACCGGGTTATTGGTTTACCCGAATCCGGTTGCAGAAAATTCAGTGATTGCGTTTTCACTCGAAAAACAAGGAAATGTCCGGATTACATTGGTTGATATTGTCGGAAACCCTTTACTGACTATTGCATCCGGTGATTTTTCAGCCGGAAATCATAACGTTGCATTACAGGCTCCGGGACTAAAACCGGGTATGTATTTATTGAAAATCGAAATTAACAACAATTGCCTGATCAATTCAAAAACGATAAAAATAGTGGTATCTGATTAAAAATCTCTGCGATATGAAAACACTGATTTTGAAAATACTACCACTGGTACTTCTGTTGATCTGGCCAGACATCATGCAGGCGCAGACCATTACCACGACTGCCGGGCCGGTTACGAGCTGTCCAGGTGAGATTGCTGTCCCAGTTCTCGTGACCAATTGCAACGGAATCGGAGCAATCTCCCTTAAACTGAATTTCGATAATACAAAACTGACCTATGTTGGCTATCAGAATCTGAACAGCGCGCTCACGGTCGGATTGCTGATCATCCATGCTACCAGTAATAAAGTTATTATCAGTTGGGCCAATACCACGGCAGCGAATCTTGGAAACAGCACCATGGTTGAACTTAAGTTCAACGCGATACCCGGCACGACGAATCTGACCTGGGATACCTATACATCGGGCAGTTGCGAATACAGCGATATTGACGGCAATATTTTACCGGCCACTTTTACAGATGGAACGGCTACCATAAACCAGCCTCCTGAAATTGTTACGCAACCGACGGATAAAACCGTTCTGGTTGGCCAGAACGCTAATTTCAGCGTTACAGCTAACGGGACCGGAATTGCTTACCGATGGCAGATAAGCACCGATGGCGGCGGTTCCTGGACAGATATTATCAACGATGCGACTTATTCCAATGTTACAGGGAGCATACTATACCTTACCAATGCGTTGCTTCCCTACAACGGTTATAAGTACTGTTGCAGGCTTACAGGAACCTGTGCACCGGTGGTGTACACCGATGTGGTCACACTCACGGTCATCAATCCAATCACGACAACATTGCCCACGGCTAATTTTTGCCCCGGAAGCATCATCGTTCCGGTAACGGTAACAAATTTCACCGACGTTGCTACATTCTCACTCACCTTCTCCTATAATACATCATGCCTGACCTATACAGGGTATCAAACACTGAACGGGGCGCTCTCGGGAGGCGTCTTCGTGGCCAATGCTTCCGGTGGCAAGGTTTACATGACCTGGTCGTCAACAATCCCGGCCACTTTTGGAAACGGCACCCTGGTCGAGCTCCTGTTTACAGCCATAACGGGTACCGGCAGCCTGGCATGGGATGTGGCTAATGCTGGCAATTGTGAATACACGGCGCTGAACGGTTTGCCGATCACATCGGTATTTGTCGATGGCAGCGAAACCATCTACGCTATACCGGTTGTTTCGGGACAGCCAACAAACAAAACCATTGCCAAGGGGCAAAATACCACTTTCAGTGTTACAACCAGCGGATCGGGACTGATCCATTTATGGCAGGTCAGTACCAACGGGGGAACCGACTGGATAAATCTGACCAACACTGCGCCCTATTCAGGTGTAACCATAGCAACCCTGACCATCACCGGTGCACAATTAGCAATCAGCGGATACCAGTATCGTTGTATGGTGACGGGAACCTGCTTACCGGTGGTCTGGTCCAATCCTGCCACACTTACGGTTCTTCCGAATGTAATAACCAATTGTGCCACCGTAACCGGATGCACCGGCCAGATTGTTATACCGGTTACTGTTATAGATTTTGTTGATGTTGCCTCGTTTTCGCTAACCCTGAATTTCAATTCATCTATATTGACTTATACAGGTTATCAGAATTTGAATGCTTCAGTTTCCGGGGGCATTTTTATTGCAAATACAGCAGGTGACAAAGTTTTCCTTACCTGGTCAAATACTTCTGCGGCAACGATAGCAAACGGCGAGGCGCTGATCGAGTTACAATTCAATAGTATCCCTGGTACAAGTACACTGACCTGGGATACCCAAACGCTGGGTAATTGCGAATACAGCACGCTCGGCGGGCAGGTGATCTTTTCAACCTGGACGAACGGCAACGCAATCATCAACACACAACCTTCTATTTCAATACATCCTGTGAACCAGACCATTTATGCCTCCGGAAGTACCTCGTTTTCGGTTATTGCTGCCGGCACAGGTTTAGGATACCAGTGGCAGGAAAGTATCAATAGCGGAGTTGACTGGACAAACATTTCCAACACTTCACCATACTCCGGCGCCAACACCCCAATATTAACAATCAACCCGGCTTCAACCGGGATGAACGGCTACCTTTACCATTGTATTGTTTCCGGAACCTGCACACCGTCGGTTACATCAAATTCCGGGCAGCTTACCGTGGCACAGGCCGCAATTACAACCACGCCGACAGGGGTCACCGGTTCCTGCACAGGGAACCTGAATATCCCGGTTAATGTGACGAATTGCAGCAATGTGGGGGGAATTTCCCTGACGATGATCTTTGATACCACCAAGTTGACTTTTGACGGGTATCATGATGTTAACAGCGCCCTATCCGGTGGAATGCTTGTTGTAAACCGTTCCGGCAACAAAGTCCTCCTGACATGGGCTTCCACGACAGCCGCCAACATTGGATCCGGCGTTCTGATCCAGTATCGGTTCATATCCAATTCAGGGATTTCGACTACCCTGACCTGGGATACACAAACCACCGGGGCATGCGAATACAGCGATATGATAGGTACTGTTATTACTTCCTTTTACTCCGGAGCTGCCATCACGGTTGCAGATAACGCATTGGTTGCGGATGCAGGATGTGACTTGACCCTAACGCTGGGCGATTCGGTTCAACTCAATGGCCTTGCAGGCGGCGGAGTGGCTCCACTTACCTATTTGTGGACGCCTGCAACCGGGCTTAGTGATCCGGCAATACCCAATCCGATGGCTTTACCTTCATTCACTACCACCTATACCCTTGAGGTTACTGACAATAGCAGTTGTATTGCCTCAGATCAATCAATTTTAACCGTTTCGCTGGTCCCGGTTACACGATCGTGGACTGGTACGATCGATTCAGCATGGAATAAAGTGAACAACTGGAGTCCGGCAGGAGTTCCGGGAGCACAGGACAATGTGGTTATCCCTGTAACCGCGGCTCATATGCCCGTGGTGAATGTTAATGGAAAAAAATGTAACAATTTAACTGTCATGACAGGCGCAACGCTGACCATCAATCCGGGATTTACCATGACCGTAAATGGTCAGATGATCATCGAAGGACCTTAAATAAAATAGTAAAATGGCAAAATGTAAAATGGTAAAATGGATTGCTTTCTTTCCATTTTGCCATTTTACATTTTCTTTTTCTCCCTCTATGCGGTACTTTTATTGCCGCTCAGAAAACTGAAAAGAAAAAGTATCTTTGTCTGATTGAACACAGGGGGAAGATGTTTTTCTAAACAGGTCAATCAAGGGGTGGTTAATTTAAATCGTTTAAGGAGTAGTCAATACCGACCGGAAGAGAATTGTCAGGTTGAGTGGCAATTGCCTCAGATTTGTATCCTGACGGTTATCATAATGATGCTCTTCAGCGTGCATTCTGCCGGGCAGTCTCTTTCATTCCGGAAAATTAACTCCGGCACAAAGGTGGATATTCTGTCCATCGCAACGGACAATCAGAAAGGACTTTATTTCCTTACGGATAAAATATATGTGCTTGAAAACGACACATGGAAAAAACTTGATTTCCCTGTAGCAGGGAAAATTTTTAATTTTTATCCGGTTTCCGCACGGGATATCTGGTTCACCGTAGTTCAGGCAACAAGTACCTGTATGCTTTATCACTATCATGATGAAATAACCGAGAATATCCGCCCGCCTTTTACTAACCAAATCACTTCCATTTATTTTATTTCAAATGACCGTGCATTGTTTGCCGGTTTCGCCGACATGGCTGTATATGAAAACGGATTATTCAGGATGCTTCCGCCTTTGCATACACGTAGTCATATTGTAAAGCTGTTTTGTAAGGATCTCACTGCTTTCTGGGCACTGACCTTTATAGGAGAATTATTTCTTTATGAACGTGGCATTTATAAAAAGGTATTGGGTGATAAAGAAGTAACCGATTTTTGCTTTTCTGATATGAATGAGGGATTTTTGCTTTCAGGAAATGAGTTATTGCATATAGATAGCTCCGGCGTAAAACTGATCTATAAAAATACGGATTTCAGGTATGTAAAAAAAATGCTTTTATTAGCGAACGGAACCCTGCTGATGGCTGGCGACAAGGGATTGATTATGAGTTATGCAAACGGACAATTGTTACGTCATCGTGTTCAGTGTTCTGAAAACCTGACCGATCTGGTCGCTGACCGATCCGGGAATATTTGGATTTGTGGTAAAAACGGTCGTCTCCTGTATTGCGGAGAAAACCAATTTCCGGGGTATATTGAAGACAACCAGGGTTTTTCCTCGTACAACCTTAGTCCTGACGGTCTCAGTGAGGATGACGAGTACGGTGTGGCCATGGCTGATTTCAACGGGGATGACAAAACAGATATTTATACCGTGCGGATATATGAACAGAATCGCCTCTATATAAACAACCTTGCCTCAGCAGACCTGGTTCCAAAAATCCATGGGTTTACCGAAGAAGTGTTGAGGCGAAATGCAAAAGGAGATAATAACCCTGTGATAAGCACGGCACAGTATGAGATAAAATTAGGAATAAGTGCAGCTGACATTGACAACGACAATGATCAGGATATTTACCTGTGTTACCTTAACAGCAGCAACAAACTCCTGCTTAACCGCGGAAACGGATATTTCAGGAATGTTTCTGAGCAGAAAAATCGCGCTTGTGAGAACATGAAACGCTCAAATGCTGCGGCTTTTGCCGATGTGGATAACGATGGGGACCTGGATTTGTTCGTTACCAATGAACAAGGTTCAAACAGGCTTTTCGAAAACAACGGCACCGGCCATTTTACTGATATTACTGCAACTTCGGGACTTGGTTCGGTTGGTGGAGGCATGTGTGCTTCATTTGCTGATGTTAACAATGATGGTTTTCCTGATTTGTGTGTATCATTTTGGTATCCGTCCAATAAACTATATATCAACGAAACGAAAAACGGGAGGATCCATTTTCGCGATGTGACCCACCTGACCGACCTTGCTCGTGCTGCCCCTTCCAAAAGCAATGCAGTGGCCTTTGCCGATGTGAATAACGACGGATTTTCCGATCTTTTCATCGCGAACAGGAACACGGGAAACAAACTTTACCTTAACGATGGCAAAGGCATATTCAGGGATAAAACCCGGGATTATTTTCCACCCGAGCACGATATGAGCAACGGGGCAGTTTTTGCAGACTTCGACCTGGATGGTTACCAGGATTTGTATGTTACTAATGTTGGGGAGAATGTTTTCTATAAAAACATGAATGGCAGATATTTTAAAGATGTTACTGCCACTTATGGGGCCGAACTGAGCGGGTATTGCACCGGTTGCGCAACAGGCGATGTTGACAATGACGGGGACCCGGACCTTTATGTAGCAAATTATATCAATGGAAACAGCAATCTGTTTCTGAATATTACCGAAAAGAAAAACTTTGTAAAGGTTAAGCTGCACGGAGTCCGTTCGAACAAAGATGCGATTGGCGCCAAAGTATGGCTTTTTCAGGTTTCCGTTAACAAAACGCATAGAGTACTTGCTGGTTACCGGGAAATGAATGGTGGTGGCGGATATGCATCCGTTTCAGCAAAGGAGATGATTTTTGGCGTTTCGCAGGCCGTTGAATATTATGCTTTGATAAAGTTTCCTTCATCGCCCGACACACTGAGGATTGATCACATAGTGGCTGGAAAAACACTGGATATTAGCGAACTAAAAGGCTTTCAGGCATTATATACTGAAAGCAGTAACAGTGTTGTGCGTTTCTTCAGGGATCAGGAAAACCAGCCTGAGATCATAAAATATATTCTTATTCTTTTATTGCTGATTATTTACAACCTGAAACTGCGTAAAAGCCC
>Ga0007800_10000867_pt1 | contig 10889 bp, 6 predicted proteins | sample CryBogmetaGMA14M_FD_60366 | JGI IMG/M metagenome (GOLD analysis project Ga0007800, IMG submission 60366) | Freshwater microbial communities from Crystal Bog, Wisconsin, USA - MA14M | ecosystem: Environmental > Aquatic > Freshwater > Lake | place: Crystal Bog, Wisconsin, USA | collected 2009-07-06 | reverse complement strand
ATATAATACCCGTTCTTGACTTGGGGCCATAGCTCAATTGGTAGAGCGCAACACTGGCAGTGTTGAGGTCAGCGGTTCGATTCCGCTTGGCTCCACCAAAAAAGAAAACGTTAAGTAAAGTTTAAAAATCGCTAGTCCCCATCGTCTAGCGGCCTAGGACACTGCCCTTTCACGGCGGTAACAGGGGTTCGAACCCCCTTGGGGACGCCATTTTTTGACTCATGATTTACATCGGTTTTTTATGTCAAGCATAACAAATCACCAGTTTTAAATTTTAAATCTCATCCTTTCCGGATCGATTTATTAGTAGGCTGGACTAAACCAGTTTTAGTCCCCATCGTCTAGCGGCCTAGGACACTGCCCTTTCACGGCGGTAACAGGGGTTCGAACCCCCTTGGGGACGCCATAAAATAAAAAGCTTATCATTATTTGATAAGCTTTTTTTTTGCCTTGCATTTATGTTGTCTTGGGTCGAGAAACGATATTACAAATACCAGCCCAAAGGATATTATCTGTCCCGCTTTAAGACGGTAGCCCAAGAAATCTATTGATAAATAAACAGACTACGTTATCTTATCAGTACTGGGTGGACATAAAGTCACGCACAACCAATAAACCACCACAGATCCACAAAGTAATCTTATTTATAATTTGCGAATCTGTGACAACTGTTACAGTGGGTATTTTTTTAGTTAAAAAATGTAATGCCCCCACTCTTTTACCCTTTCAAAAGGAAAAAAAATGAGCGTCACAAAAATACTCGCAGGGCTTTGCTTGGCCGCCATTATATTACCGGCGACAGCAGCGGAAGAAAAATTTAAAGTCTGTGCTGATCCACTGAACCCGCCTTATTCAACTAAAAATAAAGACGGTTTTGAAAACAAAATTGCCGAATTATTTGCCAAGCAACTGGGGCAAAAAGTTGAATACACCTGGTTTGCCCAACGCCTTGGGTTTATTCGCAACACCTTGACAGCTCCGGTAAACGACTGGGCAGCAGACAGCAACGAGTTTAAGTGTGACATTGTTATGGGCGTTCCGGCGGGTTATGATTTGACGCTAACCACTGAACCCTACTACAAATCAACTTATGTATTGTTGATTGCGAAAGGACGTGGCTGGGATGATATAAAGGATGCCGCTCAATTAACCGGACTCCCTTTACAAAGACAGGAAGCGTTAAAAATTGCCATGTTTGATCGAGGACCAGGAACAACCTGGTTGCAACAAAACGGGTTGCTGGATCAAGGTGTTTCTTATCAGTCGATGTCCGGAGACAGTGAAAATAATACGGCCATGCAAATAGAGAAAGATCTCAAAGCCAAGAAAATTGATATGGTCATTTTGTGGGGACCCATGGCAGCTTATGTTACGGCTCAAAGCCCCAAGAACAGCTACGAGATGATTCCGATGAACTCAACGCCCGGCATCAAGTTTGATTTTGCGATGGCAATGGGCGTTCGTAATGGCGATAAAGCAAGAAAAGCAGTCCTTGATAAGTTGATTGTGACTAAAGCAGATAAAATCAAGGCGATTATAGAAAGTTATCATATTCCTTTGCTACCGATTACCAAAGACGTTGCTCATGATGCTGATTGAATAAAGCAGGACAAAGGTGAAAGGTTCAAGGAGTTGCATGGTTAAACCCTGAACCTTAATCTAATCCCTGACCTCAATTTAATTTCGGTTAAATAATTCTATCAAATGAGTAAACCGACTGACTTGATCGCTTGACAACTGATTCCACTGAAAACGCCACTTCCAGTTGCCTACAGTCGTACCGGGTGTATTCATGCGTGCCTCTGAGCCCAGCTCAAGAATATCCTGCATGGGGATAACCGCAAGATTGGCAACCGATCCCAAGGCGGCTTGTATAATTGCGCAATGCAGTGGCTTTGACGGGTTACCCAGATAATCGTAAGCGTAGTTTCTCTCATATTCTTGGATACTGCGTGTCCATCCTACCGTCGTATCATTATCATGAGTCCCCGTATAAACAACGCAGTTTCCTATATAATGATCGGGTAAATAGGGATTATCAGACCCACTGCCAAAAGCAAATTGTAAAATCTTCATGCCAGGCAACCCAAATTCATCCCTTAATTCCTCGACTTCATCAGTAATAATACCCAAGTCTTCAGCGACCAAGGGAATTGAGCCAAGCTGAGCCTTCATCGCATTTAATAGATCTTTTCCGGGTGCTTTAACCCATAAGCCATTTTGTGCAGTGGGTTCATCAGAGGATATTTCCCACGCCGCTTCCAGTCCACGAAAATGATCGATACGCAAAATATCAAACTGTTCCAACTGCGTTTGCATTCGCTCAACCCACCACGCATATTTGGTTTTGTCCAGATAGTTCCAGTCATAATGGGGATTGCCCCAGCGTTGGCCTGTTGCAGAAAAATAATCTGGAGGCACGCCTGTAACAACCGACATTTCACCAGACTCATCGAGTTTGAAAACCTCGCGATGAGCCCAGACATCAGAGCTGTCATAGGATACAAAAATAGGAATGTCGCCAAACATAAGCACCCCACGCTCATTGGCGTAAGTTTTTAATGCCATCCATTGCCGAAAAAAGACATATTGCTCGAATTTAATTTCTTCTATTGCCGCAGATAATCGGTGACGCGCTTCCCTGAGAGCTTTTGAATCTCTTTCTTTAAAAGGCTCAGGCCATTGATTCCAGCATTGTTGGTTAAATATATTTCTAAGCGCTGTAAATAGGGAGAAATCATCGAGCCAAAAAGCTTTTTCCTGACAAAAATGTGCAAACTCATCCCAATCCCGTCGTTCAGCGTGCTCTAAAAAACCATGATAAGCTTTAGCTATCAAACAGCTTTTGTAAAATGCAGAAGACCCGTGACATTCTCCGCAGTGCTCGGATAACGGCAACCAACCCAGTTTTACCAAGCCGTCAATATCAATTAATGCCGGATTGCCGGCGTGAGCAGATAAGCATTGATAAGGCGATCCATCCGCATGGGTCATGCCTAAGGGCAATGTTTGCCAGACAGTAACCCCGGTATCGTGTAGAAAATTGACAAAATTATAGGCTTCCTGCCCCAAATCACCTTGTTTATCAGTGCCGGGTAAAGAAGTAATATGCAGTAGAACGCCTGCCCGGCGCTTGTTTAAAATATTATTCACTAATAAGGGTCTCTGGTTAATGTTCAACACCTGGCCGCATTGCACCACCCATAGAGGGATCACCAAAACCCTGAGTGAATGACAGTGCCAGATAAGCGGGAGGCTCTTCGCCTAATAATCGATACAAATTAGTTAAATTGAGCCGGAATTGTTTTTCAAAACTACTAACCGCTTCACCAGGATTATAATCTCCAAACCACCAGAACCAATCAGAACCTTCGCAAACAGACAATTGAAGCTCAGCTTGCTGAACTTGTTTATCCGTTAAGTGGCCGCCTGCCAAGGCTTTATCAAAAGCGCATTTTACATCACCCAGCATTTCCCATCCACGATTTTTGTCCGGCGATCCTATCCACGTTGAAAAGTTTCCATAGACCCAACTGCCTGCAACCACATTGGTTAAGGGTTTAACGACGGTTTTGTTTTTTAAACACTCCGAGAAAGTGGTTAATTCAATAGCCGGATGACTAGCCAATTGTCTATATAAAGCACTCAGGAAATGATAGCCATTATCCGGAAAATATTCCCAGGCATTCTCGCCATCCATGATAATTGAAACCACTTTATCACCGGGTTCGTGGGCGGCAATATTTTCCAGGTGTTGAATAAAATCGCCAACTGCATCATCCGCGTGCCATTTTGAATATTCAAAACCAATAAGATCAGATAAACCATCATCCCTAAAAAAACAGGCTATTTTGGTTTTTTTTAATTTAAACGGATGATGTATGCCTGTTAATTCATTATCTTCAGACAAGTGTAAACTATTATGCAGAACCTTGCCGCCACTTGCCGTCCAATCAAAACCAAAATCACTCAGTATTTTCAGTGTCTCTTGACTGATACTGCCTTCCGATGGCCAACAGCCTTTGGGTTTAGCGCCAAAAAACCGTTTAAAGGTCTGCGCACCTTTTTCAAGATGCCATTGCACCCGTTCTTCTCCGCCCGGATAAGACGCCATCTCCGGCAAAGGCGCATCGGGCATTGCCTCACGTGTTGTATTCAAGTCCAGCAACAGTGGCATAATAGGATGCGCATAAGGGGTTACCGAAAGCTCAATTTGGCCTTTTCTGGCTAATTCCTTATAGCGAAGAAGTACATTTGACAGCAACTCGCCTATAATCTGCACGATTTCAACCCGGTCACGCAGATTATAACCTGAACCTTTTTCTATTAAATATTTTACCCTGCTATCGGTCAGCTTTACCGTTTCCCCCATCCAGGCCAGATGATACCAGGCCAGTAAATCATTAATAAACTGCGCATTGACATAACACAAGGAATCATAATGCTGTTCAAGCCACTCGGTCATTTCAACCAGTTTTTTAAAGGCCGGATAGCGATTGATTTGCCTCTCCCTATTGGCCCGCAAACAGTCCTTAACCAACTGCCAACGATCTTCTATATCTTCCGGAACCGTTGAGGCAACCAAAGCCGCCAACAAAGGATCCTTGATGGCAGCCCCGTTATTTAAATAACTATTAACCTGGTTGGCATATTCTTCAATTTGTTCCAGTAAAATCGGCGCAAAATTAATGACAGCCTTAGCCTCCGGCACGGCTTCCAAATGGGCAACCATATCAACATAGTCTTTGATGACATGAAGATAGGTCCAAGGCAACTTAAATTCTCCGGTTTGTAAATCCCTATACTCTGGCTGATGCATGTGCCAGCAAAAGACTACTTTCAATTTTTTTTTGTCGGACATAGTTTTCTATTTTCGCCAATTAGAGTTATGCAGGGAAGGGATTTTTTAAACGTATAGCTTAGGCGATTTCCTGACATTGACCGTATGCAACGAAACCAGTCAATTCCGACTGAAAACCCGAATGGGTTTTGCATGGCGCTCCACCCATCCGGTCATTGCTATACTCTGCGCGGTCATGTTTACGGAATTTATGATCGAGTTATTTTATTCGAGAGCAAAGCGCAAAAACAGGCGCATAGCTAGCTATGTAACTGTTTTTGCAATGCCGCTATCGGATAAAATGGCCGATCAGAAAACCGGGTTGTGACCGCGCGGAGTATGCTTATCGGACGTAATGCAGTTTTTGTCCCAGCATATCGGGTGTCACTAAAACAACGCCGCCGGGGCTGATAAAAAACCGTCTTTCGTCGTCTGCCCTGTTCTCGCCAATAATCGTGCCTTCCGGAACTTCACAGCCTTTTTCTATAATCGCTTTGGTAATACGGCAACTACGGCCAATATTGACTTGAGGCAAAACAATGGAATCCTGCACAGAAGAATAGGAGTTAACACGGACATTTGAGAATAACAAGGAATGCCTGATTTTTGCTCCAGAAATCACGCAGCCGCCTGAAACCATCGAGTCAACAGCCTGCCCCCGCCTTTCATCATCATCAAAAACAAATTTGGCGGGCGGGGTTTGCTCTTGGTTAGTCCATATTGGCCAAGTATTATCATATAGATTTAAGCCCGGATTTACACCGATTAACTCCATATTAGCCGCCCAGTAAGCGTCAATGGTACCTACGTCACGCCAGTAACTTTGGTCACCGGTTTGCAGGTCTAAAAACGGATAGGCATTAACGATGTATTTATCAATAACGGCAGGAATAATATCTTTGCCAAAATCATTGGTCGAGCCTTTAGTGTCTGCATCTTTAAGCAATTGTTCAAAAAGAAAGCCGGCATTAAAAATATAAATACCCATGGACGCCAAAGCGGTATCGGTTCTACCCGGCATGACCGGTGGGTGTTCAGGTTTCTCTACAAACGCTTTAACGCGACGATTTTCATCAACATCCATCACCCCAAAGGCGGATGCTTCTTCCAGTGATACCTCCAAACAACCAATGGTTAAATCCGCCTTTTTTTCAACATGATCAGCCAGCATTGCGCCATAATCCATTTTGTAAATGTGATCACCTGCCAATACCAAAATGTGTTCGGGATTGCGACTGCGGAGAATATCGATGTTTTGAAAAATAGCGTCAGCGGTGCCTTTATACCAAGAATCTTCATCGTGTCGTTGTTGTGCGGGCATTAAATCTACATATTCACCAAATTCACCGCGCAAAAAACCCCAGCCTTGCTGGATATGGCGAATAAGGGAATCTGATTTGTATTGCGTCAAAATGCCAATTTTACGTATACCGGAATTAACACAATTCGATAACGGAAAATCAATGATACGAAACTTGCCACCGAAGGGAACAGCGGGCTTGGCGCGCCAATCTGTCATGTTCATCAACCGCGAGCCTCGGCCACCAGCTAATATTAATGCGATTGTATTACGGGTTAAATGACCGACATTATGATCATGCTTTTGATTGCTTGACACTGACATTTTTCATCTCCATGTTGATTAGATATTACAATTGTTTGTTATTTTGGTAAGATTCAACTAACTTTTATTCTACTACTACACCGAGGCCATTCAAAGTGATAAAGCGTTCTGATAACACAATTGACTCTAATTCAAAAAAAACGACTCCGATAAAACCGGAAACAAACACGGCTGACTCTGATGCTACAACAATTATTGATAAAAAATCAGCATCAAGCACACCCGTATCCAGTCCCAATAAAATCGTAAAACCGAAGGTAACAGAAAAAGTAAAAATTAATGCTCCAGCTTCCAAACCTATAAAAACCATAGCAGTAAAAATGGAAGAGAACAAGCTGGATCCCGACTCACAAAAAATTAGCGAAGCGAAACAGCATGATCCTTTTGCAATTTTGGGTCGACATATCAAAAATAACCAAATCCAGGTTAAAGTTTATTTACCTTATGCAGAAACGGTAAACTTCAGTGATAAAGGGCCTGCCTTAAATCGGATACCCGGCTCGGATTTTTTTGAATATTTCGCCAAAGAAGGCGAACTGCCGCAACACTATAAATTAACGTGGGTAGATAAAAACGGTTACACCCACGAGGGCTATGATCCTTATGACTTTGGCACCCAATTTCCTGAATTTGACCAACATTTGTTCGGTGAAGGTAAACACTGGCATATTTACCAGAAAATGGGTGGACACCTGCATAGCGTTGATGGCATTGATGGCGTTTTATTTAGCTTGTGGGCGCCCAATGCAGGCAGAGTGAGTGTGGTGGGTGACTTTAATCGCTGGGATGGTCGTTGCAACCCTATGCGTAGCTTGGGTGGCAGCGGTATTTGGGAAATATTTGTCCCCGGTTTAAAGACCGGCTGCTTATACAAGTTTGAAATATTAAATCGCAATACCAACGAGGTTCTATTAAAAACAGATCCTTACGGGCAGCAATTTGAATTTCGTCCCAACACCTCGTCCATTGTGGTCAAGCAAAAAAGTTATACCTGGGAGGACAAGCAATGGATGACTCAACGCGTCAAACACGATTGGCTGCACGAACCCATGTCTATCTACGAAGTCCATTTGGGCTCATGGCGACGTGATAACCAGGGCAATTTCCTCTCCTACCGGGCACTCGCGGTCGAACTGGTTAGCTATGTTAAACAATTAGGCTTTACCCATATTGAATTATTGCCGATTACCGAACATCCGTTCGATGGTTCATGGGGTTATCAAACCACCGGCTACTTTGCGCCAACCAGTCGTCACGGTTCACCTGATGATTTTCGCTATTTTGTTGATATTTGCCACCAAAACGGCATTGGTATTATTCTGGATTGGGTGCCCGCTCATTTTCCTAAAGATGCGTTTGCCCTGGCCCGTTTTGATGGCAGCGCACTGTATGAGCATGAAGATCCACGTAAAGGCGAACACCGTGACTGGGGCACGCTGATCTATAACTATGGACGCAATGAAGTTAAAAACTTTTTATTGGCCAGCGCGAACTTCTGGTTGGAAGAATTTCACCTTGACGGCTTGCGGGTCGATGCGGTAGCTTCCATGCTTTATCTGGATTATTCCCGCGAAAATAATGACTGGATTCCCAACATGTATGGCGGCAACGAGAACCTGGAAGCCATCGATTTCTTTAGAGAACTGAACACCGTCACCCATGATCTACATCCGGGTACCGTGATGATGGCTGAAGAATCGACTTCCTGGCCTCAAGTGACCCGTCCGACATGGACCGGTGGCTTGGGCTTTTCGATGAAATGGAATATGGGCTGGATGCATGACGTACTGTCGTATATGAGCGAGGAACCCATCCACCGTAAATACCACCATGATCAACTGACTTTCGGTATGCTCTATGCCTTTACGGAAAACTTCGCCCTGCCTTTTTCACATGATGAAGTGGTGCATGGAAAAGGTTCATTACTGAGTAAAATGCCGGGGGATGAATGGCAGCGTTTTGCTAATTTACGACTGTTATACACATTTATGTTTACCTATCCGGGTAAAAAACTGTTGTTTATGGGTTGTGAGTTTGGACAAGGTACTGAATGGAATGCCAATAAAGATTTAGATTGGTATGTGCTGGATTACCCCCATCATCAAGGTGTTCAAACCTTGGTTAAAGATCTTAATCACCTGTATAAAACCCATCCGGCTTTATTTAGTCATGATTTTGATCATCATGGTTTTGAATGGATTGATTGTCATGACGTTGAGCAGTCCATTATCAGTTACCGTCGTAAAAATACGCTGGAAGAGTTAATTATCGTGCTTAATTTCACTCCCGTTCCAAGGGAAAATTATCGACTCGGTGTACCTGAAGCCGGTACTTATAGTGAAATTTTTAATTCAGATTCCACCTATTACGATGGCAGCAACATGGGTAATGTTGCCGTAACATCAGAACCGGTGCCGTGGATGAATCAACCGCATTCAATCAGCCTTAACTTGCCACCTTTAGGCGCTTTGATTCTAAAACTATAGCAAAAACATAGGCCCGCCAGGTGGGCTGATAGTTTCCAGGGTGCGCATACCAATGCACCCTGGCATTATAATGATTGTATAAGCATCAGATGAAAAAAATTCTTTTTGTTACCAGCGAAGCTCACCCTCTGATTAAAACCGGAGGTCTTGCTGATGTTTGTGGCAGTTTGCCTAAAGCATTGGCTGAATTGTCTAATGACATAAAACTAATTATCCCTAATTATCAAGCCTTAAAAACCACTGAAAACGTCCGTTTTCTTTGCTCTATACGGGTTGATAACCGAAACATTAATATCCTTGAAACCCGTATGCCGGATAGTAATGTCATCGTTTGGCTGGTTGATTATCCGGCGTATTACAATTATCCGGGCAATCCTTATGTCAATGAAAAAGGCGAACCGTGGCCTAATAATGCAGAACGCTTTGGCTTGTTTTGTCGCATTGCCGTTGAAGCGGCTATGGATAGAATTAATCAGGACTGGAAGCCGGACGTTGTTCACTGTAACGATTGGCAAAGCGGTTTGGTTCCCGCATTTTTATCCCTTGAACACGACCGGCCATCAAGCGTATTCACCATACATAACATGGCCTATCAAGGTTTATTCCCGGCCAGCACCGCTGCCATATTAAACCTGCCAGGTCAATTATGGCATCCCGCCGGCTTGGAGTTTCATGAAATGCTGTCTTTTATTAAAGGCGGACTGATTTATGCCGATCACATCACCACCGTGAGTCCGACTTATGCCTTGGAAATTCAAACACCAGAATTTGGTTATGGTCTTGAAGGACTGCTGGATCATCGTAAAGAATATTTAGGCGGCATCATTAACGGCATTGATCTCGATCAATGGGATTCTGGAACAGACTCTTTGATTGCTCAACCTTATACCGCTGCAACACTCAATAAAAAACGCTTCAACAAGTCTGCACTACAGACCCGATTTGCACTTCCGGTTAATGATCGTATTCCCCTCTTTGGGCTAATCGGTCGACTGGTAGAGCAAAAAGGTATCGATCTGATTTTGGAATGTCTTCCCGAGATGGTTAACCTGAACATGCAATTTGTATTGCTGGGCAGTGGCGATAAAAACTACGAAAAACAGCTAAAAAAGCTGGCTCTTGAACACCCGGATAAAATAGCGATATCGATTGATTATGATGAAGCATTGGCGCATCTTATCGAAGCGGGGGCGGATATTTTCTTAATGCCATCGCGATTTGAACCCTGCGGTTTAAATCAAATGTACAGCCAACGTTACGGCACTATTCCTATCGTCAGAAAAACAGGCGGCTTGGCAGATACCGTGACGGATACCTTGCCGGAAACATTGGCCAACCACACAGCAAGCGGCATTGTGTTTAACGAAGCCGGTTCAGGTGCTTTACTGGAAGCGATTAAACGCGCCCTGATTTTATACAGCATTCCTGAAACCTGGAAGAAAATGCAACTTAATGCCATGAAAAAAGATTTTTCCTGGAAGCACAGTGCCGAGCAGTATCTGGCGTTATACGAAAGCCTTTAATTAAAAACGTGTCTATCGTATCCAGTAACCATTGAATGCTATGTGCGCATTTTGTAACGCCTCAGTAGAGGTTGATTTCGATTATAGAACACGGATGACACTGATTATACGGATTTCAACGGATTTTATTGTTGGTCGAAAATACCTTAACTGTTTATAGGTAAAATTTTCATGGCATTAAAAAACCGCTCCTTATCCGTGTCTATCTGTCAAATCCGTGGCATCGGTGTTCTATTTTTTAACGACTGAATAGTTATAGCATTTTAGAGAGAGTCGTCAGATGAATGAAATCCAATTACTGTATGTTGAAAATGTAATAAGCCGAAAAAAAAGGGTTCTTCAACAGGCGCTGTGTTTTTTTATGCAGGTAGAAAACCTAAGCCCTGACAAGACAATCGATCTTATCTGGGCGGGCG
>Ga0007800_10000865_pt1 | contig 10896 bp, 7 predicted proteins | sample CryBogmetaGMA14M_FD_60366 | JGI IMG/M metagenome (GOLD analysis project Ga0007800, IMG submission 60366) | Freshwater microbial communities from Crystal Bog, Wisconsin, USA - MA14M | ecosystem: Environmental > Aquatic > Freshwater > Lake | place: Crystal Bog, Wisconsin, USA | collected 2009-07-06 | reverse complement strand
AGGGAAGTTTTTATATAGTCCGGTCTGTTTCAAAACATCTCTTATTTTTTGTCCAACTGGTCCTTGCATGGATTCTTTAGGGATAACAAAACTTCCTTGCTTGACAACAGCAGGATTGGTATCAATCCCTGGCTTGCCGGTTACAATTCCACCTTTTGATTTCATTTTTATATTATATTTTTTAGGAATATCATCTTCATGAATTGGATTACCGTTTTTGTCCATTTCATTCATCACTCCAGGAGCAGTTTTATAACCATTGTTAGCATACCAACTTCCTTGTTCTGGTGGTAATTGAATTCCAATATTATATTTCTTAGCGAATGCAATACGTTCATCTTCATTTTTAAGTTTATATTCTGTTGGAAAATGGATAAGTTTTCCATTTTTATCTTTTATAACTTCAGGATAAACATATCCATTACCATCATCACTCATTAAATGGGTTGATCTTCTTGTTGGATCATTAGGATCAGGAATATTTGGAGCATGTTTATCATACATTCGTTGAATCCATTCTTTTTCTTTACGATATTTTTGATTAACTGAATCAGCCCATAAAGCACGATCAGTATGCCAATAATCAGAAACTTTGCCTCCTGTCTGCATTTTCCTAACTTTGCCACCCTTGCTCATCATAGCAGTTTTGATTCCCATCTTGGTGTCATTCATTAAAGCATTCCGTTGATTGGCAACTCCGGCTTTCTGTGCAACATCATTGGCATGCCATCTGGCCGCATTTGCCTTTCCCCTTTTCTCAGCATCAATCCAGCTATTTCCATTCAGATAATCAGTAAGAGCCCCAAGAGGATCAAGAACGGTTCCGATAACACCGCCAACAATATTTTTGGTTGGATTTTTCAATGACTGATCTTCATTCAATTCGCCATAGTCTTTCTTACCAGCAGCGCCGATCTCATCAAGATATTTGGTAAACATGCTGACAAGACCCATAGCCCCACCACTGTCCACACTTTGTCCGGTTCCACCACCACTTCCGCCAGTTTTTTTAATTCCACCGGATTCAATTCCTGAATTGATAGTATTTCCGAGTCCAATAGCAACACCTCCCATATCAAGTTTTTGTCCGATCCCAGGATATTTTTTATGGACTGCAGCACGAACTCTTGCTTTTTCTGCTGAAGTTCCATGTTTGGAAACCATGGCCAGGGCGAACCGGGCATGAGAAGCGTTCGGGATAGGATATGATCCAGGTTCTTTTTTCCCTTTTTCACTTTTTGCTTTAGGCTTATTTGCAAATTGCGACGTCTTTAAATGAGCTCTTGCAGCTCTGCTAAGTCTTGCCATATTATAAAGTGTTGGTATAATGTGTAATCAGTTCATGAAAACTATTGTCAATCTCCTGGGCTGAATCATCCTTGAAAATCAAAGATAAGAACAATCCGATTAACCGGCCATTATCTGCCGGGAAATTAAATACCCATTTTTGTCCTAACCGAGATTCATAATATTGAGGATAAGAAGCTGGCCGTTCAGAAATACTTACAACGGTATTGACCTTTCCCTGGCCCATGATACAACGATAGGTTACTTCATCAAAAAAATTATCTGATTGAACCATCTCTCCATTAAGGAATGACTTATGCAGTTCCGGGTGGGGATTGATCACCAAATGAATATAACTGTCATGATAAGTGCCATAAAAATTTCTTGATGGGCCCCGGTTATGCAACCAAATCTTTGCATCACCAGCGGTAGAATAGAATTTATTCTCTACTATTACGGTCATTGTGGGGAAGAAATCCATATTCCCTACAAATGCCTTTTTAATAATGTTGTATCCGATCATAAAGGAATTGGAAGTATCTACCGGATCTTGAAAAGTTCCATAGACAACTTTCTCTTCCGGGGCGAAAAACAAAGCGATTCCTTCCCCTTTAGCGAGGTTATCATATAAAGTGAGGTAATCCTTTACCTTATTGTTGAAATCGTTACTGAGGCCTTTGATGATAGATTCTTCGGTCAATCCCATATCGTATCCCATGTGCAGCCAGGTCTTACGAATAGCATCAAACCAGACGAATCCTTCCGGGGTGATGATAACCGAATATTTTCCTTGAGCTCCATAAAACTTGGTAATGTCATCAATCCTTTCATACTGTCCTCCGATACCTAACTGGACCGGCTGACCAACTTCATTGATCGTCATCGTCCTTTCCCCTACCGGGATAAAACCACAGACAAGCTGTTGCCAGTAAAAAAGCCGGTCTTTATATCCAATGATATTACTGATCGGGCCTCCTTCCTTGAAAAGATCAATTTTATTTTCCGATTTAAATACCCGATAGGTGTCAATGGTTTCTCCTTCGATTTTTTTAAGGGAATACCGGACTCGTTCAGGAAAGATATTATTCAAGTCCAGATTCTCAGGAGTTCCCGGGAGCATTACCTGGCAATGTTCAGATGAATAGGAATCGTCATAAAGAAATTCTTCATAGAGGTTGGGAGTCTGGTCATGACTGATCTGATCAGCGTATTTCAATCCAGAATCAAATTGAATACCGGTACCATTAGAGTACATCCCAAAGGAACGATGTTTGGCAAAATGCCGGCCGGTTCGTAAAGCCAGGTTCATTTCACTTTGGATCGGGATGATAAAACTTTCTCCTACTGAAGCATAATTGGTTGGCCCTACTCCCTGGGTTACATACCATTGATGAACGTAATATGGGTCGGAATACACCCTTTTATAATCAAAGGCATTGATAAAACAATCTCCACCGAAAAGTTGAATCCCTGAAACAATATACCGGGTTTGCAGAATTCCATTAATTACCTTGCTGGTTTCAATGGAATTTTTGAAATTGGCATCAATGATCTGAAAGTGATTGGTAAAAATAAATTGAGAACTTCCAATGGAGAAACTAGAATTCCCGCCATAATCGGTGTTAGCTGTCCGGATATGTTGAACAATAGGAATATAGATCTTTCCCAAAGGTTCTGATATCCAATATCCGAATCCATTTCCATTCCCATCAGAGTCAAGAGTAATCGGGCTGCAGGCACCGCCTACACAGGGAACATTATAATCTTCGGTGATCGCCCATTGAGGATTAGGAACAAGGCCTCCAATGTTTCTAAAGAAACTGGAAGGATCATCTTCATAAATATAACTTCTGGGATTAGGATCTAATTTCGATTTTGCCGCGGATAAGATCATCGCCGTGGTATCAATCGGGGTGAACCCATCCCCGGTAACTGGATGAATCAGGCATTCTTTATAGGTCTTGGCATACATATTCCCATGGGATTCTTCGACCAGGGTTTGATTATCCATGTACCGTTTAAGGATAATGTGATCATCCATATCGATCTGGACTTCACTTCCGGTATTGAAAATCTGTTCAGGAGTGACCAGGACATAAGCATAAGGAACCCGTTTCTCTTTTGGATACCAATGATGTGCTTCATCCTCAAATGGCATTCTTTCAGCCAGGGATGAATACCTTCTACGCGTGATATAGAAATCTGAACCTACGGTATAAGCACTATCAATACTTGAATTATTCACTCGGGTCCGAACAGGTTCCAGGAATCCTTCGGAGATGATCGTCTTTTCCCGGACGCACCGGACAATAGCAAAGGCATGGATCTGATCAATGATATCGGTTAAGTCGAGGTCGTCAATGACCGTAGAAAGGATATTTCCGGCATAGACTTTCTTTCCCGAACTGGTATATTCTGTAAACAGTTCTCCATTGACAGAATCCCCATCGGTTAATCCGGTGGGAAGCATGGAAGCGATCTTAGGATATCCCCCGACAGTGGTCACATCACTCTTTATGGAAGTGGCGTTTCTTCGTGCTGGCATCATATAGTCCCCAATGAACCGGGCAAACAAGGGATTCATGTGTGTGTCAAAAGCAATAATGGCATAACGATATCGCTGTTCTCCCCAGTATCCTTTGGCATACAATCCCATATTGGGATCCTTGTAGTCATAGAAATATTGCAAGTCATGATATTCCATGATCGGTGTTCCGGCCGGAATACTACCTACTGCTTTTTGTGTAAAATATTTCCGGACTTCAATAACCGGTTTAGGATAACAGTCCTGATGAGTAATGTCATAATAACTGATTGCAGTACCGATCAGAATATCTCCAATGTTATAACTGTTCCCGGCATAGATGAATGGTCCTGTTGCCAAAGCATTTTTTGCCGTGACAAGATAATGCTGGCCAGGCATGATCGTCAAAGGATATCCATTACCATCCCGTTCAATGACCGAATTGACTACCGGGGCATTGCTATCGGTGGAATCGACAATCCCGCGGTTATCCGCACAATAACTGTGAAGCTCCGGTCGGATCGTAACCCCATCAATTTTCTGACCAATGGAAAGTTCCAACCCTTCTGTGACATTGCCGATGTTCATCCGGTATTTTAAAATACTCAGATCGGTAAAATCATTGATCACTACATTCTTTGTAATCAAATCGGTAATGGTTACAATCCCCAGGTTGAGGTTATACTTGAAATCCATAGTAAGGGCCGTGTTGTTCCCGATCTCCTGTTTAATGGACAGATAGGCCCCTTCTGAGGTATCTTTATCCTTTGCGTGGATATAAGCTAACTGGATATAGTCATAACTGGTATCGACATTTTCGAAGTTCAATCGGATTCCGCTTTGACTTACGACCTGGTGAGATTTCCCTTCAGAACCTTGATAGGTTCCCGGGGGATCGGTCAAAGGATATTGAGCAAGACTTAATGCTGAGGGAATGGAAAGGATATTGATTGGACCGACCATTTTCATCCAGGGAGTGACAAATCCGCTATTCAGTCCAAGGCGCCAGGTAATGAAATAACTTCCATAGAGAAGTCCTCCGTCAATCAGGCTATCATAGAACATACTGCCGGCTTCTGCATCCGGGGTCCAGTCCAGCATCTTTACCGGGATATACTTAACAAACTTATCCTGAGTATTATCTACAGAGAAATTGATCGGGGCAGTATATACGTCGCCAGGAGATAAAGTAAAATGTGCTGGATTTACACTGATCGTTAAATATTCCTGTCCTTGAACAAGATCTGAAATATAAGGATCGGTAAAACTTTTGATGATATCCAATAGGTTCATGACTTTGGGATGAGAATTACCATCCCTCCAGTAGATCCTTTCAATGGTTGGACTTTCCCGGTTGCCTTTTCCTTTGATTGGGTAATCAATAGAAAAAGCAAGATCAACATGATTGTAAATAGTATAGTAAATATTCGGGCCCAGGTCATTGATTACAACCAAACCTATCTCGGAATAGCCGAATGCCGATGCGCTGAGAATAATTAGTTTGTCAATGATTGGAATGCCATATAAAGGAATCATCCCGGATGTAATTGAAAAGGAATATTCATTTCCTTTCTTTGTTCTCCATCCGTATTTTCCAGTACCGGTCTGAAAGATCTCTCCGTTCAAAGATTCCCGGTAAGTTCCTTCCGGCTGGTGTATTTCATCAAAGTCGCGGTGTAGTCCGTTCTTTACCTCATTGATGTATTTTGGCATATCATATCACGCTGGATCCGGTCCATGGGAAGTTGAGCATTAACGCAACCTGGTAATGTTCAGATGGTGTCGTTATCGCCCTGGATTTCGAAACCAAAATATGATATTCTTTCTTCAGGTTTTTAGCATAGATAAGGTCATTCTGACGTAAAGCCCCTTTGCGGAATTGCAACGAGTTTTGCTTCTCGGCCAGACGCCATTCAATGAATTTTGCGATTGCTTCAACCTGTTCTTCATCGACCAGGGGGATTCCCTGTGGATCGGATTGAATTTTTAAATAAATGAGAGTAATATCCTTTTGATCAAGATAAGCCTGAAAGACAATATAATTATCCTGTATCTGCCAGGCCACTCGGGTACTGTTTACTAAAAAGTCCTTGGTAAAAACAAAGTTTTCCGTCACGCCTCCGCGATTGATACTGCCCCGGTCGATCATCACATCTTCATTCATCCATTGACCGGGTTTAAGATCAAGATTTCCCATAAAGACCGCTTCGACGTAAATAGCGTCCATGGGAAGCCGGACTTTGTTATCGGTAATAGTAAGATGAGCTATCTCTTCAGGAAAAGATGAATTTCCATTGATACGGGCATAAGATTGTTTCCCCCATTTCATCAACAAGGGAAGATGTTTGATATAGATCTCATCCGTTTCTTCAACCACCTGCAGGATGACCTGCTTCATCGATACTTTCTTTCTTACACTCATGATTTGGCAGTTTTCACTTCGTCAGTTGCATCATTAAGGTCATCCGGAGCAATACTACGTTCAATCTGATAATCTTTGTTCAGGATCGTCCAGATGATTTCCTGGGCCATGGCTTCATCGATCGGATAGAGGTCGGTATATCCTACATGCCATTTCTGTGGATACTTGTATAACTTTCCCTGTCCGGTATAAGATGGGTGCAATGCGACCCCGACCAAAGTATCATCCGGGTCATAGAAAATCCCGCTATAGTTTACAATCCCTCCTTTGACAACATAGGTCACATCAGGAAGAACATCACCTGACATTACTTTGGTCGTATTGTAAACATATCCTTCCCGGGGATCGGCAAGAATCAACCTGGCAGAGATGGAACCAAAATAATTATAGAAATACAAGGCATTGCCAATTTCCATGTAGTAGAGGTAAGTATCCAGTCTCCAATCTCCGATCTCGATCATCAGCTGCAATATTGGCTGATCAACTAAATGAATGGAATTCCAACCGCTGGGAGCATTGATTCGCATGATCCCGAACCGGCCCCGTTCATTGAAAAGGACCGAAGGAATGACCAGTTTCCCAAATTTCAGATCAGACCGGCCGACAAATCCCGGGATATCTCCACTATTAACCTGGGTGATGGGTTCATCAATCAAAGACTGAATCCATTCCGGGTTATACATCATGGTAAGATTGTATTGCTTCTCGATGAGCTGAGCCCGGTAATGATTGATCTTCTCGATGAGATGTAAATCCTTAATGGTACTGTCATCGCTGATAGACCTGAGGACTCTTCGGATATCCCAGACTATTTTTTGGAGAGTGATCATTACTTGCCTTTTTTAACTTTTCCACCTTTGCAGCACTTCTGACCACCTTTTTTCATCGGTTTTTGTTTTGACTTTGCCATTTTATTTGTTGTTTATATTGAACAATAAAATTCCTTCAACAATGGGTGAGTTGATATTCCAGTCATATCCTGCCCCAGCACCAACTCCCCATTTCCTTTTGAATTCCCATTGCAGTCCGGCAGTGACATTTGCAATTTTGAATGGACTTACAATCATCAAAGGCTTTGCATAGATCCATAAAGAGCTTTTTACTTTACATCCGGCCCCAAGAATAGCAGTCGTATCAACCGGGTCACATGGTACATAAATCGTTTTAGTCGTCGTTTGAGACGGGTATGATACTTTATTAATGTTAAATTCACGGATATAACCCTTCGTTTTGGCAGTCCACCAGATATGGATGGAGTCTCCAATATGATACGTTTCGTTGTACCGGTTGGACTTACATGAGTCACTTTGATCAACAGGGGGCTTCTGGCCCGGTGGCGGCGGTGGAGTGGGGTTTGCATCAGGGATAGGAGTCGGAATTATAGGATGATTATTTACTACCTCAGCAGGTGTACTAACCGTTATAATCCTTGGCGGCTGGGTAATAAGTTTCCACCATTTGTCATTAAGAATAGAATATTGAAGTTGTGATTTCGTCAACTGTTTTTTTGTGGACTGATTCGTGCAGAATTGCAATCCATTCAATGCAAGCAATCCCCCGATGATCGCAACGAATATGTAGTTTAAGATTTTCATAAGTCCTTTTTAACAAAACGAGGGAAGGGATTTTTGCCCCTCCCCTCGGTTTTGATCAGTAACAAAAATCAGATTATGCAGGTGTCTTGCCAGTAGTAGCGGCAAGGGCAGCAAGGAAGGCAGCATTGTTGGTCAGACCTCCATCTTCTTCAATCCAGATCGTGTAAACGAATTGGCTGATGACCTGGTTCCCTTCGAGAACCTGTTCAACCTGGCCGGGAGCAAGATGGATATCCACGCGGGTATAAGTCTTGGTCACATCCGGATTTGCATTCAGGATGAACCCAGGATCGCCCTGTGAATAATCGGTTTTGTCGGCATTGAAATAAGGAAGATCCTGGAACAACCGGCTTCCAATTCCAACCGATATCACTCCGGCACGACCATACATGGTAGCGGCAGTTGTATCGATCTGTTCCACGTGAGCCGAATTCCAGCCATCCTGACCAACCCATGACGGGCCTCTGCGGACCGAAGGATTGTAAGGATAATAACCAGCATCGTCAAGGATCACAAGGCCCTGGCAGGTCAAAGCCGCATTGGTTGTAACAACCAGTGTCGATGTTCCGCCAGTTAATGTTTTTGAAGCTGTTGACCAGGATCCAATGGCAGAAAAATCATAAAGATAAATTGTTCCGGCAGCATTATCTCCTACAAATGTTCCTGAAGAGATAGTATGACCAGCAACCTTCATGGTGATTCCAGAAGTTTCCTGTGTCAAGGTTTCACCAGGCGTCATTTTGGTCGTGGTTGAACCTGAATCGGTACCACCGGTAAAGGCTACCTTATACATCAGATAAGCAGTTACCGTGTTGGTTGTGCTGGCATTTATTTTTGCAGCCAGGACGGTATACACATTAGTAAGATCCGTTGCGGCAACGCCTGAAAGAACTGCCGGAGCGGTATAAGAATAGTTCACGGGAACTTTCTTGGTTTCACCTTCATACCTTTCAAACATATTCCCGATCTTGATCGTGTACCTCTGGGAAGCAATGATCGTCTCGGTATCCAATCCGAAAAGAAGAAGTTGACGAACTTCTGCAGCAGAGTACTGTTTGGTAATGAACTGTACTTTATCTGCCGGGAACGGGGGTAATATTTCACTGACCGTTGCGTCAATGGTATAAGATGCGGTGCCGGTTGAAACATCATTGGAACAGATGTAAACCATGGCAGGCAGTCCACCGGTTGCGGTAGAGAGACCAACATTTGAACCGGTAGCGGCCAGCGTGTTGATAATCGCTTTTTTCCATACTTGTGTTTTCATGTGATTAAGTTTAAATTTTGTTATACAAAAGGTTTATAACCAAAAGCTTTTCAAAAATACAATATTGGAACAGGACAAATCAAATTTTTAAGAATCTTCACCCCCCTGACGTTTCAGATTTTGAACTTGTGACTTTAAAATCTGCCCGGCAATCTGACAGATTTCCTCATGCAGATTGATTGGCAAATCACAGTTTATCCCTCCGGTCAAGGAAACGACAATCGGATTTCTTAAATAACTGATCATTCCCCATTGTAAAATACCAACCGATCCCCATTTCACCCTTAAACCGGTAGCTTCTTCCAGATGATATACATTGTAAGGCTCTTCGATTCGAGGTGCAGCATAAGGATCTTTCGATAATGCAAAGGTCCATTCATTGTAATCCGATGGAATAGATGAATAAGTTTTTCCATCAATGATCACATTCAGGCTTAACAGAAATCGGTAATTGGTCAAAGTACTGATTGAAATAAAATCCGTATTTGCCGAAATGGCCGGGGCGTTTACAATCAAAGGATAAAGTTCATCCCGGATTCGCTGATTCGATTCAAATGCATTTTCCCTGTCCTTGGGATTCAAAGGATAGTATCGATCATTGACGACCTGGCTTATTGCAGTATTCAAAGCGCGGTCTTTCTGATCTACAGGAAACCTGGCGGTATGGACCGTATCCAACCACTGATCTACCCGATCATGCATTTGCTGAATGGTCATTCTTCTTCTATTTTGGGAGCTGCTTGCATATCAAGTTTTGCAACAGCATCTTTGATACTGGTTACTACATTGTTTTCTCTGGACAGGAATTCAATGGCTTCATAATCGGTAAGGCCTAACCAGATATCTTTGTATTGATATCCTTTTTCCATATCGTGTTTTACCAGACCGATCATTTTTGCACTCTTGAAGATCTCTCCAACCGGACGATCCTTGTCATTGAGTTTCTCCTGGAAGAACTCGGGCCGTTCAATCGCCACTTCGGTTAACTTGGCACGAATGACACCCGGACTTTCAGAACCATTGAGAGGGATATCACACCACCTGGCGAAGTAACGGATATCGTCTTTGTTCATCGTCCTTGCTTTTGCCAGGACATTGCTGATCAGGGTAGCTTTAGAAAGTTGCTTTGCAGCTTCCACTTCAGGATCATGAACCAGGAATTTAGGTTCTGAAACAGCAAGAGGACTGATATCCACTTCCGGGTGCATGCGTAAGACTGCCCACATCTGGCAGTCATGATCCCGGGAAAGGTCCAGCTCGAGAAATTCCTTCATCGGAATCTTCAGCCATTTGGGGTTTCCATCGGGATGCCATCCTACAATGATTCCATAGAATACCGAGTTGATCGGATCCCGGACATAGGTAGGAAGGTAATTGGGTTCTGAAAATTTGTTGATTTTTGAGGGGAGCAAGGTGATGATATTTCCAAGTCCATCCTGTTTTCGCTGGTCCCGGATCGTTTCACAAAGCGATGGCAGATTTGCCATTTTGATTTTGAACTTTTCACCGACCAGATCAAAAGGAACATTCTGTCGTTCCTCGAGAGTCATTGATAATGTTTTTTTCATAGAGAGAGAGTTTTAAGTTTCGACAAAATTACATTGATATAAATACGGAATCAAATATTTAAAAAAAAGAAGCCCCCATTACTGAGGGCTTCGAGAGAACAAGGAAAATACAACTTATGCAGTTGCAGGGGGTTTGATGATACCGCAGGACTTGGTGTTATAGATGACAAGCATATTCTGCTTGAGCATCTGGAACTCCTTGCCGTCTTTGGCATTTTCCGGCTTTCCTTCTC
>Ga0007800_10000864_pt1 | contig 10901 bp, 5 predicted proteins | sample CryBogmetaGMA14M_FD_60366 | JGI IMG/M metagenome (GOLD analysis project Ga0007800, IMG submission 60366) | Freshwater microbial communities from Crystal Bog, Wisconsin, USA - MA14M | ecosystem: Environmental > Aquatic > Freshwater > Lake | place: Crystal Bog, Wisconsin, USA | collected 2009-07-06 | reverse complement strand
CCTGTAACCCAGGCACTTGTAATCGTAATTGCCCTGGAGCGTACTCTCCAATAGTAGGTGGTAGCCTGGGTAAGTGCCGAAGTCGGAGTATAGGTAGTGCTTGAGGAGTTTTTGACATCCGCGATAAGGGCGTTGAAACTTGAATCGCTGCTAAGCTGGAAGTCGTAATTCATATAGGGGACTGCCACCCAGTTGATTGCGGTGTTGGTGGGGATGTCCTTTGCTCCATTGGCTGGGCTGGCGCCAACCGTCGATGGTACGTCAGGAGACTGGATCGCCAGGCTATGCCATTGTCCCGTGCCGATGGCCGCGATGCCACTAAGCCCGCTTACTTGGACTGGGATGGAGCTGCTTGTTGCCGCCAAATTGCTCAGCTGGCCGTAGAGATTATCGCCCCAGGCCCAGACGGTGCCGTCAGACTTCAGGGCCAGGCTATGGGTACGACCGGCGGCAATGGCCGATACTCCCGTTATCCCAGTCACCTGAATAGGTGTGAGCCTATCTGTTTTAGTCCCATCACCCAACTGACCGTAGTTGTTCTCACCCCAGGCCCAGACAGTGCCGTCAGATTTCGCAGCAAAGCTGAAAAAATTGCCTCCGCAAACGGCCGCTACCCCGGTAAGCCCACTCACCTGTACAGGAGTAAGTTTATCGGTGGTAGTGCCATCACCCAGTGCTCCATATTTATTACCGCCCCAGGCCCAGACTGTGCCGTCGGATTTCAATGCCAGGCTATGGTAGTAGCCGGCGCTGATAGCCGTCACCCCGTTAAGTCCATTCACCCGTACCGGGGTATACCTACTTGTTGTCGTCCCATCTCCCAGCTGACCATAGCTGTTATCACCCCAGCCCCAGACCGTGCCATCCGATTTCAACGCTAAACCTTGGTAGTAGTTTGCCGATATGGATATTATCCCGGTTAGCCCGGCAACCTGAACAGGCTTAGACTTGTTGGAGGTAGTGCCGTCACCAGCCTGTCCGGAGCCGTTCAACCCCCAGCCCCACACAGTGCCGTCAGACTTCAAAGCTATGCCATGCATAACGCCGGCGCCGATCCCTACCACTTCGGTGAGCCCGCTTACCTGGGCCGGTGTGGACCGAGTTATTGCAGTCCCATCGCCCAATTCGTTAGAGACATTCCTACCCCACGCCCAGACTGTGCCGTCCGACTTGAGCGCCACACTATGTACTTGCGCACCATCAAGGGCAACAACTCCGGTAATGCCGTTTACTTGAACTGGGGTAAGCCGATTGGTTTTGGTGCCGTCACCCAGCTGGCCATTAGAGTTGTTTCCCCATGCCCAGACAGTGCCATCTTGCTTAACCGCCATCGAATGCCCGTCGCCCGAACCGATAATTGTAGCCCCGGTGAGCCCGCTCACCTGCACCGGGGTGGTCCTGTTTATTTTACTTCCATCTCCCAGCTTGCCAGTGGAGTTGTCACCCCAAGCCCAGACTGTGCCATCCTGTTTCAAGGCCATGCAATAGGAGTTACCGGGAGCAATTGCCGTTACGCCGGTGAGCCCCACTGCCTGAACAGGGGTAAACTGATATGCGGGAAACGTAGTCGTTCCGTCGGCTAACTGGCCGATTGTATTGTTACCAAAACCCCATACCGTTCCGTCCTTTTTCAACACGAAGGTAGAACCACCGTGGCTAGCGACAACAACCACATCAGAGAGTCCGCTCACCTGGGCAGGTTCGGTGGTATAAAGGATGAGTGAATAGCCCAACTGACCACTGGTGTTGTGTCCCCAGGCCCACAGGTTGTTGGAGGCGGCGGTTACAGGAGAGGCAAAAACAAGCACGGTGGAGAGTATTACCAGAGTTAAGGCTAGGGACATTGTTTTAAGGGCTTTATGTTTCATATTCTGCAAGCACCTCCAAAAACAATAAACCGACCCTTGATATGAGGCCGGTTTCACTTTTGATTAGGCGTCACCCAAGTGATCTGTTACAGGTGGCGTGTCATCACCCCAACTGCATACCAATTGCCCGATAATATAGTCGATTGCGATGGCGTTTTCAAGGGGTTTTGTCCGAGATTAGACTGAATATTTTTGATACTGGGGTTGAAGTTCCCGGTAAATGAAGACGGGCGTAGTACGATACCGGCTACGGAAACATCGGCATGTTTGTGCAGCTACGCGTACAAATGCTAAACCCCGTTTGCTTTCGCGGTCAGGCAGCAGTCTCGAGTAGGATAACGTCAGCGTGCGCCCTCTTTAGGGTCAGATGTCCCCTGCGCGAGCACTTCGGGCTCTGATGATTATTCCAGGCTCCATCAACGTACGCTATGGCAGCAGAAAAACAGGCCTTATCTATCATAGAATGTAGCCGCGTCTGTGAAGCCATTAACTTCATCTGCCGATTTCCCGGGAAAAAGTTCCACCTTTATCTTTCTGGCTTCGATCATCTGGACCAGCAACGTATCCTTCGAGCCGTCCAGCAACCGTTGTATCTCCTGGCGGATATATTCTTTCTTGGCCTCCTCTATATTGCTGTCCAGCATATTTTGGAAGTTTGCGATGTCACTTAAATAGTCGTTTTCAGTGACTTTATATTTAACAAGCCCCGAGCTGACGTCGATAGTCGCAGGGTCAGGTGAATCGCCAACAACCCAGTAAACCAAACTTGTGACCCCGTATCCTATTCGGATGCGGGAAGGATCATAATTGTAATAGAAGAAACCTAATTGATCGCTATCCTCGTACATGTATACATTTTCCTTTATGGGTGCCTTTAAACGGAACCAGTTGCCGACAAGTTTTCCGTCTATATCATAGGCAAATTGTCCTATCCTGGGTTCCGGCCTGTCCGGCAACATGGCATATAGCTGGCTTCTCAAAGGTTCAGCAAAGTAGTCCAGAGGAGCAACCGTATGCTGTGACCTTTCTATATACCTTTGAGGGTGGACATACCCTGCCACCGTGGTATTCATATCGATTGTCCAAAAATCATAAGCTTTATGAAGAGGGGCACCGCCAACTCTGCCAATCTCGTCACCTGCTTTGAACGGAATCTTGAAAAAGTTGCTTTCGCCCTGCTGCAAAGTGCCCAGTTGTTTCTTCAAATCTGGTGTGAGGTCGATCACATGTCCCAGCATAACGAAAAAGTTCTTTGAATACTGGAAGAGCAGGCCATAATCGTCCAGCGTGATTGAGCCATCGCCAACTTTGACACTTTGGGGGTGAACATCCACTGCCACCAGATACCCGTCTGCGGGGGCGTGGAGTACATAGGGAGAGGGATATATGGTTGGATCGAGAACGGTAAAGGAGATATGGTCTGACGGAATGAGGTGGGCGTGAGAACCGGCGCCGCCGAGAATCTGTATTCCGGATATCTCGCTTCTATCCAGGCCGAAAGAAGCGAAGCTGGGGAAACCGTCGTTCTTGTAGAGCCCGGTTTGCGTGTAGACATCATAGCCTTGACTATTCTGCCTATTATTGTTGCCGCCGGAATTGCAGGAAGCGACTAGTCCGGAGCAAATTACCACAATCGCCAAGAAATAGACAATGCTCGGTAAACGTCTGCCTCTGTTACTCATTGGACAAATTGGTGCTGTTGTCATGAACACCCTCCTTGTGGCCTGCCCCCAATAACGGCGCCACTAAATAACAGCGGGAAATGTATTCGTCTGGAGCCTAGTAGTCTTTCCGCATCACGAATGAGCGGGTGGTATTCGCCGCCGGCACGACCTGGTCGGGGCGCATCATCTCGTTGTCCTCATGGTCCACGATGTGGCAGTGCCAGACGTAGTCGAACGAAGCCCCCGCCCTGAAGGGTATGGCGTCGTTGGGCAAGAAGGCGTAGCGCAGTAATGGTGAATCCGCTGGGGTATCAGCCGGGACGTCGGTAGGCGCCCAGCGCACCACAAAGCGGGTTACCATGTTAGGTGGGGCTAGCACGGTGTCCTTCCAGCCGGCCTCGTTGGGGTAGGGCGGCGAGGCCGTTCCATTCAGCGCGACGGCTACGTCAGGGTTCCCACCGTACTTGCCGGAAGCTGGAGTATATGGCAGAGGCGGCCCGGCGCCAGGTTTGAACACCCCGTCCGAGAAGGCCGCGTTGTAAAGCGTGACGTATTTATCTGTTTCAAAGGACTGGCGGTTCATGAGTTGGAACTGCGCCAGGTGAGTGTGGATGGGGTGAGCGTCCATGGTGAGGTTCACAATTTCCCAAACCTCGGTTGTGCCTTCCACAGGCAGTTCGCTCAGGTAGTTGCCGAGTCCGTCCTTCGTCCAGGTGGGCTGGTCGGCTGGGGTCACCATGTCATTAGGGTTGACCTCATTCGGCTGACGACCTGTCCAGCGGGTATTGTTCACCAGAATCTCGAGCGGACCACCTGACCACTGGATGCCATCCGCTGTAATCTTCGTCTCGCGCGCAATCTCATTCAGGGTGAGCTGGCGTATCAGTGTCGGGGTTACCCCTGAAGCGAGGGTGCCAGCCGAGGGGTTTACCAGACGCACGATGGCTGAGTCGCCGCTACGGATGGCTGCCCCGCTGGCAGGGTCAAAACTAGTGTCGGTCGCCGCGGCACCCGCCACTACCCTGAACTGCAACACCTGGCCTGTGGTGTTCGGATCTGCAACGGCCTGGCTTCCAAGCACACCCCCGAAGGGCTCGTCAGGGCCGACGTTGTTCAGCACCAATGTTGCTTCCGGGGCCAACCCCGCAAAGTCCACGATGATTTCGGCCCGCTCGCCAGGCATGATGACTAGCGGGTCCACTGCCACCGGTTTATCGAGATAGCCCTGGTCGGTCGCAATCTGCCAGATAGACGGGGTCGTGTCGTTGCCCTGGAAGGTCAGGGCCCAAGTGCGAGCGTTGGAACCGTTGATAATCAGGAAACGATAGCGCTGGGCTTTCACTTCGAGGTAAGGCCATACCTTGCCATTGACACACACGGTATTACCGAAGAACTCGGGCACCCACCATCTATGCTCCGGGTTTAGGGCTGGGCTCAGGGGATCGAGAGGACCGGAAGGGAAGTATAGCTGGCCGTCGGTGTCGAACATACGGTCCTGGATGACCAGCGGGATCAGGGCGTCTTCAGCTGCGTTGGGCCCGAGGGCACCGGCCCTGAGCCCGGTCGCGTTCAAGCCCGGCGGCAGGGTGAGCCCGGGGTCGATGAGCAGATAGCCGCCGGCCAGGCCGCAATACACGTTGAGGCGCGTGGCGCCCAGGGTGTGGTCGTGGAACCAGATGGGGGCTGCCTCCTGCACATTGGGGTAGCGGTAGATGCAATAGTTGCCATTGGTGTTCAAGTCCTTCGAATAGAAGGCGGGGCCATGTTGGCCGGAAGAAGTAAACCAAGAATCCGGGCCTCCGTCGATGGCCGCCGGGTCCTCCGCCCCGTGCAGGTGTACGGCGGCGGGGATAGCCCCGCTATAGTGGTCCGGGTTGCCGACCCAGGCGGGGTCCGCGGCAGGGTGAGGCTTGTAGCGGTCCACCATGTTCGGGTTTGCCCAATGCAGACTCTGGTCGATGGCATTCAGGTATGCGAGTACTTTGGTGGACTTGGTCGTACCCAGGTTATTGGTAAACTTGAACTCGGTGGGCGTGCCTCTGGTAGCTACCACCACCGGACCGGTGTAAGTATCGCGCACCTTTTTGGTGTCGGTGCCAGCATTGACGTAACCCCAGACCCAGGTGCCGGCGTAGGCGCCTCCGTTGAAGTTGCGGGGAAGCATGTTAGCGCGGAACTCCCGCATCTCGAATTGGATCTGTCCTGTACCCGCCACAACGGTCTGGATGGTTCCACCTGCCGCATCCAACTTTGGTAGCGGGTCAACAAAATGAGGGATAGCACTTCCGGGGAGCGGTTTCTGTCTCCCTGCACCCCCCGCAACAGGCGACTGCCCGGATGTAGAATTATTAGTGCAAGCGTTTAGTAGCGGCATTCCCGCCGCCGCGCTTAGCCCCACCCCAGCAAGGCCTACCGTCTTCAGAAAATCACGCCGGCTGATCTGCTGCATTATTCTGTACCCCCTTTAGATTTATGTATTAAAATAAAATCATACCAACGAATAATAGCACAGCGGGGGTATAGAATCGATGAAATTATTTGGCTAAATACTAATTTTTATAATGTAAAACATAATTAGGTATCAATTATCCCTAATTTTGAGCGGAGGGGTGTACGGTGCTTCCTCTTCACACAAATTTGTATATTTTGTTGTTTTGGATCTGTCCAGGCTACTTTGGTTGCTAAGACATGATGAAGATCTGGTTGAAGACAAGGGAAAGGCCCCGGACATCCGAGGCCTTTTAAGAGTGAGAATTGGATACCGCTTACCAGCGCTATCAGGTGGGTTAGGGATGAGGTATTACTGGACTGGCGACGACGTTGAAGACGGAACCATCAACCTCGACGTCGGCAAAAGCATTCGTATTGTCGGCATTGGTATACGTGAAACCGACTATATTGTCCGGGCCGACGAAGAGCCAAGCGAGAGCGACGTTGTCTCCGCTGGTGTAGACCTGATAGTAGAATCCCGGAGTTGGTGTGCTAATACCTGTTTCGATATCGGTGCCGCTGAGGGCGCCAGCACCCATTGAATTGGCAAAAGCGTAGGCGGTAATATTGCCGGTGCCGCCATCCCCTACCCCGGCGATGGCCACGGCTTCCGCAAGGCCACCATTGGTGGCGGTGGCATTGGCTACCGCGTTGGTAGTGGGGTCGGTACCGGATCCGAGATAAGTACCGGCAATTGCGAATGCTTCGCTGCCGTTAGTCGCGTTAGCGTTGGCAGTGGAATCGGCCGTGCCGGAACTGTTATCGTCAATGGTGGAGATGGCTCGAGCGTGAGCCAAAGAATCCGTGCCGGTAGTGGCATCAGCAATGTCAACGGCACTGCCGGAACTGCCATCGTCCATGTAAGCATCTGCTTCAGCCCAGGAGCCGCCATGACTCACATCTGTAAGTTGCTCATCCGGTGCCGTGACTTGGGCAGTGGCATGGGCGCTCCCCGGACCAGTTATGAACCCTGCATAGACCGCCTGGCTCATAACGAGCACCGCGCCCAGGGCAGCCAACGCGGCTAGAATCCCCAGAACCGCTCGTCTTTTCATCTTCTAGCTCTCCTTAAAAACTAAAACCTATTGATCGTCGTAATTCCTGTGTCACTATATACTGCAATACTACTACGACTTTCACGGGAAATCAACAGGCATAGAAAAGAAAAAAGGGTTCAGCTATAATCATGCTTGCTCTTGGTATTGGTACTAGTCTTTTACGTAGCAGTGATATCATTCATGATTAATGGATTAAGGACTAGAGTGTATTAAGATAACTCAAGTCCTGGTTACTTGCATATTCTTGATCTGGGCTTAGTACTTAATTGTGAGCAAGCTGTCCCAATACACCCGAGTTCGGCTTTCCCTTCTGCTCGCAGCATTGCTCCAAGTCTTCAGGGGTATCGATGTCCGCTGAAAAAGCCGCTGAATCCGACTCCAGCATATCAAATCTCAAATTCAGTGCCACATAAAGCGCCTGGCGCATTTTTTCCAGCGTCAGTTTGCGGCGCAGCAGGTCCAAGGCCAGTTTATGCGCAACCAAGCTCTGGTGTTTCTTTGCCAGCCTCTTGAGAAACATACTGTAGATGAGTAGCGGCCAGGCAAGTAACCAGCGGCGGCGTTGCCTTAAACTGTCTACAATATCAGAGGCTCCGTCTATCAGCCTGCCGTCCCGATCAAATACCGCTACCCGGCGCTTGCCATCAACCTCCTGCTGAAATCCCAGAATCCTACTGCTGATGAAATTGATATTTTGCGGGGTAAAAACGTCATCCAGATCATTGACGTACATGCGGAAGAAGCGACGTCCTGGCAAACTCGCCTTGAGGTACCTGCTGGGAATAGCCGTTACGCATATATCCGCGTCGCGGCTCTGGTTTTGCTGGATAAGATGGTTGAAATCGGCTGCCCTGGCCAGGGGGATATCGCAGGGCACCAGCATCACGTTAAGCTCTCGAAATCTGTCCTCACCATAGTAGTCCAGTAGCTTCTCGATGCCGCACAATACGCTATCGGCAAGCGTGGGGTTCTCTTCCGGGCAAACAGCAAACAGGTTTTTTTCACCCGGTGCTAACAAGCGCTCCAGTCCTTCGTCCTCCGCCTGGACGATAACCACCTTTTCCGCGTCCGACGCCTGGAGCGCACGCAGTACGTAATCAGCCATGTAGGCGCCGTTCAAAGGCAGGAGCGCCTTATACTTCAAGCCGCTCAGCGGGAAGGTACTGGCGCTGCCGCGGGCGATAAGCACTGCCACAACCGGCTTCGGCATGATGATTTAAATCTTACTATCAAACACCGAGTGAAAGGCTTTAATTCTTGGCCACCGATACTGTCTTGGGCAGCGTACCATCGAAATGCATCTGGCCGTTTGAGATGCTGAAGTTATTGCACGTGAAACCGGGGATACTGAGTGCATCGTTCTGCAGCAGATTGAGCAAGTCGGATTTGCGGTCGTTTATCGTACTAGCCGGTATTGGGATACGCCCGAGTTTCATAGAAAGGCACTCAAAGGTGATGTTGCCGTTTACCACCGAGCCTGTTCCTTCTACATAGAACGGCATATTATTCTGGATGACGGCATATTTGCTCACCTGTGTCAAAGCCGTGTTATAGTCCTCTTCGGAAAGACCACGAGCCAATGCATAGTTTTTAAGTACATCCAATTTGAGCATGCCGGAAACCTCGGCGGTGTTGTCAGCATTGAAGCGCACCTGCACATCCGAAAGCGGGAAGTACACCCAGCTATTGCCGTTAATCAGGGCGGTCACTTCCGACTGGGTGAGGTTGAAATTGGCAGGCTTAGTGCCTGAGAACGCCAGACTCTGGCTTGGGGGAGAGTTGGCCGGTAGAGCGATGTGTTGCACGCCTCCCTTTGCCATGCCGCTGGCACTGTCGGCTGCAGTGTACGTGACACCTAGACCTATGGGCTTGTTGGAACCAAAAATGGTGGAAATGCCGGGAACCAGACCAAAATAGCCGCCTATCAGCGCTATTACAACCACCACCGCCACGATTCCAACGAAACAACCGGATAGTACTTTCATACTGCCTCCCTTTTAAGCACTATTTAACCGGAATTCCCCATATTAACTCATAGTGTGCCAGACTCATATCGTTTTGGTTTTGACACCGATGATATGCCTAGGTTATCTGTTTGTCAATCTGCTTCACTTGAGATGCTCGATAACGTACTATGCAAACATCTTATTACAATCGGGGCGGATAAGGGCTACGGCACACGGGGTTTTGTAACGGCCTGCAGGGATATAAACGTCACGCCGAACGTGGCTCGCAGGTGGTTGTTCATAGTGGAGTTAATGATGACAAGTGATAACAAAGATCCATTACTACAACTCTCAGTATCACCTGTTGTCAACTGATTACAGAAATGTTCATCGCACCGTACTGGCAGATATAAGTGCTAAATATACAGAGGAACCCCCAATAAACAACCTACTGCCGCAAAGTTGTGTTACCCTCTCTATCCCTGGAACATCTGTGTCCCAGTGTATATAGAGATACAACCGGCTTGACTATGTGGTTCATAATGTATTCATTCAGGTTATTAAGGAGGTAATGAGTTGTCATTACGCTGCCAAAACTGTGGTAGACAAATAGCCCAAACAGACGCCTTTTGCAAATCCTGCGGGGCCCCTAATGGTGCTCGCATGGCTTCGTATCAAGCCTACCCATATCCAACTCCTTATAATCAAAGGTTGACATCTCGAAAAAGCAAGACAGTTTCTATTCTGCTGGCATTCTTTCTTACCTTCTGGACATGGCTATATACTTACAAGCGCGACGGAGGGAAATTCTGGTTCGGTCTAATATTAAGCTGCCTCCCCGGGTTGATTGCAGCAATTCGCCTAGAATTCTATATCTCAACTGTTCCATGGTTGCCGGATAACTTGTTTATAGCTTTAAGCTATATTCTCCCCATGCTTATTTGGTTATGGGCTATAGCCGACACTGTAGGGAAGAGACAAGAGTGGTACTACTACTATTAGAAATCTCGATAGAAGCTACCCAATAATTGATTGTTACCTAAGGTTTACCGCCGCTTGATTGTTGCTCGAACAGGACAACCTAGGAGTATGTTTTGCATACTTATTACCAAAAGCAATGTAATCCTCAATGTTTGCCATTCCACGCACATAGAGGTGTGTCCAAGTTACTAGACGCACCTCTATATGAATTAATACTGCTTAACAAGCTGCATATATAGGAATAAGTATTTTAATGTATGTCGCGGTGCCTTCGGATAAACAGCTACTATTCCATTAATTAAATTTGTGCGTTCCAAGCGCGGAGTTGTTCCTTTAGATTATCTTTTATATCTTCCTTAGGCGACACCTTTGCAAGTGACACTTTATATACGATTTGTCCGTTTTCTACGATTTCTAGTGCCTGTTTCACCTCTGAAAAAGACATCAACTTTTGAATAAGATCGATAGGCTTTCGTAAAAGTACTGATAACGTGTTCTTATCAATTTCTTTGTTTACTACAGCGGCTCCAACTTCTGATTGCAGTTCCATGCGGACTTTAAGAGCTTCGATTTCATCTGCTTCGCCCGAAGCAATTTGTATTTCTACCCATTTTCTTTCATTAGGGGTTTCTTCCATAGTCATGGTGCAGGCTTTAGGCGTGACAGCCGCCTGTTTTTGATTCTGAGGTGTTGTCATTTGTCCCGGAACACTTGCTCCCTCAGAACTGGGCTTTGTTTGATGCTCCGTTGAACTGACTGCCGAGACGGTTGTTTCCCGTTTCTTTAATTCTACTAACTGTTTTTCAAAATCAGATTCAAATGCTGCAGCCCGCCGTTTTAAGTCCTCGGCCTGAGCCCGCATCTCTTTATTCAAGAGTCCACCCATGCCTCTTA
>Ga0007800_10000862_pt1 | contig 10909 bp, 4 predicted proteins | sample CryBogmetaGMA14M_FD_60366 | JGI IMG/M metagenome (GOLD analysis project Ga0007800, IMG submission 60366) | Freshwater microbial communities from Crystal Bog, Wisconsin, USA - MA14M | ecosystem: Environmental > Aquatic > Freshwater > Lake | place: Crystal Bog, Wisconsin, USA | collected 2009-07-06 | reverse complement strand
TTGAGGAACGGGAACAGATAAAGAAGCGAGATGGTTACACCTGTCAGTGTTGTTTTAGGTCTGGAAAAGGGATTCGATTAGAGATAGATCACATAATCCCAATTTTCCAAGGAGGCTCCGCCAATGTGGAGAATTCACAGACACTCTGCAAGGAATGCAACTCCAAAAAAGGGACAAACGCTATTAACTTTAAATCTCATATACCTCCGAGCATATTCAAATTTATGGAGCCTATTAACTTTTTAGGTGCTGGGAGGGAACATCCCATAAATACACTGAGTAGAATAATCAATTTCTTTTACTATTGTCAAGCAGTCTGTGATATGCGCTGGAGCGATAGAAGGAACGGGAAATTTTATTCAACATGGGAAGTAGAATTATATCAAGGGAATGATCCCGAAATGTTGGAAAAATATAAACCAGAACTCATTGAGCACTTAAGAAAAAATTTAGGGTGCAATCAGTTAGAAGATATTAAGATAATTACAGCACGAAAATGAGGCCAAGGATCTAAACTTCAGTGTCGAGGATGCCGGAGAAATGGTCGAATACCTGGCCCGAGCCCTCAGGCAGACCTCCAGGGAGGCCACCATCCTGCTCTACTCGCCCGCGCTGGACCCCCACCTGCAGAAGATTACCGAGCTGGCCGACCTGGTGTTCTGCATCTACGGTGAGCAGGCCAAAGGCCGGAAGGCCGAGACGAAGATATTTAACGTGGTTCATTGTGCCGATCTGGCGCGTAACCTTTACATTACCTCTCTGCCCGGCCACTCGTCCCCCACCTCAAAGCCTTGTAGGATGCTTTTCAGCCTATTGATCACGAAGTCAATGACTGCACGGCCACGCAAGTCTATGACCCCCCCCTCATCGAGAAGATCTTCATAGAACTCCTTGGTCACTTCCTCGTAGTCATCATCCGTGTACTCCAAGTCATTACTATCCCGTATCTCTTCCTGCAACATGTTAATAGCGTCCAGCATGAGCGCGTAGTCTTCCTTCACAGGAGTGCCTAACCTTAGCTCAACGAACCGGCTATCTAGTGCTTGCATTTGATCGTGATAGTCAGCTCCCAAGGCATCGTTTATATCTTTCTTCATGGAAGCGATTTCATCCTCATCCACTGCATTTTTCTGCATTTTCCATCACTTTCCTGCTTCTTTTCAAAGATTCAATCACAGTAGGCAGTACCTAGAACCTGATATCTCTCATCGTCGCATATTTCTTCCCATGCGTGGGTTCAATCCGACCTCGATCATCATACTGCTACTGTAAAGCCCGCCATCCGTAAGGAGGGGAGGAAATTAAGTCGACGCAATCCGCGCGCGGGAGCCCGGCTTAGCGGACAATGTACAGGTCGCTCTTCCGCTGCTCAGCCTATCCTTACTTCCACCAAATGCTCTTTCCGATCATCAATCAGGTGTATCGTCCCATCGTTCTGCAAAAGCCCGTCCACCGTCACGCCCTGCGCTGCCCCCGTCCGCGTAACCGTGATGTGGTAGAATGTCTCACGATAACGGTAATGCACCAGAAACGATTTCCAATCAGCATGAATACAAGGCCGAAATTGCAGTCTGTCCACTTCTAGAGTCAGTCCCAGCAGCGATTCCAATATAAGACGGTACATCCAGCCCGACGCTCCGGTGTACCAGGTCCATCCGCCGCGCCCTAAATGCGGAGCTAAAGCATAGACGTCTGCTGCCACGACGTATGGCTCCACCCCGTAGGTTGCCACTTGTTCTGGGGTCAAGCCATGCTTCAGAGGGTTGATAATAGACAATAGCTCCCAAGCCCTGGTGCCGTTGCCCATGGCAGCAAAAGCCATAATCACCCATATAGCAGCATGGGTATACTGCCCTCCATTCTCTCTCACTCCCGAGATGTAGCCTTTGATATAGCCGGGATCAGAGTCAGACTTATCGAAGGGCGGCTCAAGTAGCTTTATCAGCGAGGCATCTCGATTGACCAGAAGGCGATCCACTTCCTCCATAGCCGTCTTCGATCTCTCTGGATCTCCTGCACCGGATAGAACAGACCAGCTCTGGGAGATGGAATCGATCTGGCACTCCGCATTGGCAACGGACCCGAGGGTCTCTCCGTTATCGAAGTAGGCGCGGAGGTACCAATGACCGTCCCACCCGAACTCTTTGATCTTCTGGCGCAGATTGGAGGATTCGCGGCGGCATTGATCTGCAAAGGCTGCATCGCCACGCAGAAGGGCAATCTCAGAGAACTTCATGAGCACATGGTGCAGGAAGAAGGCCAGCCAGATGCTCTCGCCTCTGCCCTGATAGCCCACACGGTTCATGCTGTCGTTCCAATCTCCAGAGCCCATAAGGGGCAGGCCGTGCTGGCCAAACGAAAGACCGTTCCTGATGGCTCTGACACAGTGCTCGTAAAGGGTGCCGGACTCCTCTGACCTCGTGGGAAGGTCATAATAGGCCTCTTCATCAGGTTTCAGGAGCCGGCCCTCAATGAATTTGATGTGCTCGTCAAGCACGCCGGTGTCTCCTGTAGCTGTGACGTATCGGTGAGCCACCAGCGGTAGCCAGAGGTAATCATCGGAGCTGTGAGTGCGCGCACCGCGTCCAGAGGGAGGATGCCACCAGTGCAAAACGTCTCCCTCAAGGAACTGATGGGCTGCACATCGTAGAAGATGTTCCCTAACTAATTGCGGCTCTGTGTATATCAGCGCCATCACATCTTGCAGTTGGTCGCGGAAGCCGAATGCCCCGCTTGACTGGTAGTATCCGCTGCGCGCCCACATGCGGCAGGCGAGAGTCTGGTAGAGGAGCCAGCCGTTGGTAAGCACGTTGATGGCCTTATCTGGGGTCTCCACGTGCACCGCGCCAAGGGTGCGGTTCCAGTAGCTCCACACTGCCTCAAGAGCACTTCGGGCCGGACCAGACCCGCGAAAACGCAAAATTAAGCTGCGAGCGTCGTTCGTGTCTCGTCCAATGCCTAACGTGAAGACGATCTCGCGCTCCTGCCCGTCTGCTAGATCGATCTTGACCTGCATGGCGGCACATGGGTCCATGGCCGCGCCAACTCTGTTGGAGAGCCGCTCCCGCGCCAGGGCGGCAGGGCGAGCTATCTGGCCGTTTCGGCCAAGGAACTCGGTCCGGTCCCCAGAGAAGCTGCCCACTTCCTCGTTCACATCCAGGAAGACTATCCTTCCAGGAAAATTTGTGTTGTACGGATTTCTGGCAAAGAGGGCCCCCGTCCTGGGATCGATCTCTGTGATAATGTGCATCCCCGTCTTAGAACGCATCTCCCCCAGCACCAGCTCGATGTAGCTGGTCACAGATAGCCTGCGGGACACGCCGGACTCATTCCGGACCTTGAGCACGCAAAACTTCATGGGAGCGTCTACTGCCACATATACCCACAGCTCGGATGCAATCCCGCTCTCTTTGTGCTCGAAAACGCTGTAGCCGAACCCGTGCCTGCAGGTGTAAGGCGTCTTGCCGCTGGCGGGCAGCGCGGCAGGGGACCAGAACGCTCCGCTCTCCTCATCTCGAATGTACAGAGCCTCGCCACTGGTATCACTCACCGGATCGTTATACCATGGTGTGAGGCGGAACTGCTGGGAGTTCTCGCCCCATGTATATGCTCCGCCGCTCTCAGAGATTACCGTCCCGAAATTGGGGTTTGATATCACATTTGACCAGGGAGCCGGGGTGGCCTGCCCAGGAGCAATCCGGATTATGTACTCGCGCCCGTCCTTTGTGAACCCGCCTAGGCCGTTGAAGAAGATCAGATCCCGGCCGGTAGACATAGCCGCCTCGTAGTTCTCGACCCAGACAGCCTTTTTCGGCTTTAAAAGAGGAACGGCTCCCAAGAGTCTACTCTTGCGTTCGAGCTGATCCTCAAAAGTTCCCTGGTCATCTGTGAAGATAGCTTTGGCCACGGCCTGTACCAGGGTCCTGGCCTCGTCTGAGATCTGATCCGTGTGCAAAACAAAGACGCCGCCCGGCCGGTCCAGAGTACTGGCTTCGGTGCAAGAGGAAATCAGGCCCATAATATCGTCCTGAAGATGCTGTTTGTATCCTGAGCTGTCTTCGTTCCAGATCACTAGATCTACTGCCAGCCCCATCATGCGCCAGTAAGCATGGGCCCTCAAGAGCTGGCGCGCCAGCTCGATGTAAGATCGATCCCCTATCCTCAGGAGTACAATGGGAAGGTCGCCCGAGATGCGGTAAGCCCACAGGCCTGACTGGCCACTGTGGTTGCTCAAAAGAACGCTAGGACTGGCACGCCAGTTTGAGCAGGGATAAATTATTGCGCTGGCAAGGCGCTCATAGAGCTGGATATCGGTCTCGGCGATGTTGAGCTGCTGCATGATCATCTGGTTGTGAGTCCAGGCCAGGTTGTAGACGCGGTCTGCCATGCGCACGTCGTGGTATTTATCGATCAGCTCCATGGCAGCAGCCCGCGTCTCTGCAATGCCTGTGATGAAGTTCACCCTGGCCGTTTCTCCAGGATCGATCGTGACAATGCACCTGATGGCAACGATGGGATCTAAGACAGATCCTTCGCTATCTGAGAGCTCTGATGACCCCGTCAAAGCCACAGGATCTGCGGCCGTTCTTCCACGGCCTATGAACCTCAAGCGGTCTGTCTCATAGGAAACTTCGTCGACCTCGATCTTCTCCGCTGCGATCATGTGCAGCATCCAGGGAGTTCTCTCGTCCTTCGACTTTGGCCGGCGAGTGCAGAGGATCGCAGATCTCTTGCGGACGATCTCCGTTTCTACGAAGAGGTTGCTGAAAGAGGGATGTGTCGCATCAGCTGCAGGGGTCGTCAAGACTACCTCTGCATAGCTGGTCAGCTCTATCCTTCGCATTCTCGATGATCGGTTGGTGACGCTGATGCCGCGTAGCTCGACATCGTCCTCAGGGGAGACGACCACTTCGGCATAGGTATCAATATCCAAAACCCTTGACCGGAACTCTGCCATCGATCCCCGGAAGATCGCCTGGTATGTCTCAGTGTCTTTGAGCACAGGCTGATATCCTGCAGACCAGACCTCGCCGCTGTCCAGGTCATGGATATAGAAGAACATGCCATCATTGTCGAGGGTGGGGTCACCATGCCAGCGAGTAACAGCGATCTCCTTCCACTTGCTGTAGCCCCCGCCTGAACTGGTGACCATTACGCTGTATCTGCCATTCGAGAGCAGGTGCACCTCAGGAGTTGGAGTGTTCGGATCATCGATGACCCGCTGGGACTCGCGCCAATCCAGCATGCTCGCCCTCCAGATTGATGCCGCAACCTCAGCAGCATGGGGATAGAAGGGCAAAGCCTTCGGAACCCTTTCTTGGAGAAGCAGATCCGTAGCCTGGAAGATCGGGTTGGCCATGAACCTTCTTTGCATGGGTCGTTCTAAAAGCACGTAAGCCAAAGATAGGAAGCTCATGCCCTGGTGATGGGCCATGAAGGACTGTACAGTTGCACTGGTCTCGTCCCGAGAAAGACGCGAAGGAGTGTAATCGATCGCCTCGTAGAAACCATACAGCCCGATATAGCCCTCGGCAGCCATTCGCTGCAGGTTGGTGCATGCCTCGGCCGGTTCCACCATCAGGGCCAGAGCCGAGGCGTAAGGCGCGATCACAAGGTCCTCAATCAGCCCGCGCTTAAACCCCAGGCCAGGCACTCCGAAGGCGCGGTACTGGTAAATCAGGTTGACATCTGTCATGTTGTAGCCGGACTCTGAGATGCCCCAGGGAACGCCGCGCTGTTCACCGTATTCGATTTGTCGCCTGACTATCGCTCTATAGGTCTGGTTCAGGAGGGAGTTCTCATAGGTAGGCATGATCAGTTGCGGCATGAGATACTCGAACATGGTTCCTCCCCACGAGAGCAAAGCCAGCTCTCCGCCTGCGATGGTAAGCATGCGACCCAGGGCAAACCAGTGCTCTTGCTTCAGACTCCCTTGGGCGATGGCAACGAAGCTGGATAGCCTGGCCTCAGATGCCAACAGATCATAGCAGCTCTCATCGCGTCTGAGGTCGTCGACGTTGTAGCCTATGGCAAGAAGCCGACGTGACTTATCGAAGAGTAGGTCGTATCTTATTTCAGCCAGCTCGCCGCAGTCGAGTGCAAGCTTCTCGATGGATGCTATCCTATTGCGGGCACGATCGCTGGCCTCAGTGATCATCTGTCCGAGCTGGATGAACCTGTCTCTCTCATCCCGGCGATCTTCGCCCTGGAGGCTGCAGAGGATCTGGTCTATCATAGGCATGAGCTTCATGGCCATCTCCGGAACCTCTCTCAGTGATGGAATGCTGTCAAGTCTGAGCAGCTTAGCCTGCAGTTCGCTAAGTCTTACTACATGTTCGGCTAAGCCGCGAGTGAGGCCCACCTCTATGAGAGAATGCATCATCGCCCAGAGTGGAACCTCGAGCCACGGAGCCGTGAGTACCAGGTCATCCAGATGGTCCCGGAGCTGCGTCTCATAGACCTGCATCCACAACCTAACCGGATCATCTGCCTCTGGGCCCAGGCGGTCTATTACCCCTTCCGTAGCCTTTACCTGCTGGTCCAAGAGCATCAAGGCAGCTGAAAGTGTACATGGAGGCGACTGAAGCTCAGCCTGGAACCGATCGATCTGGACCAGCACCTCCGAGGGCACAATATCCTTTCGGCCCTCTTCTGAAGGCCCACTTCCTCCGTATGCATCCATTAGGATATACAGCGTGTCCCTGAGACCTTCAAAGGCCTGCAGAGGCAGTATCTTCTGATCCGGAAGCTCGAATAGCCCCTGCTGCAGAGTCAGCAAATGGCCGGCCAGGTTTCCGCTATCCACAGTTGAGATGTACTTGGGCTGCATTGGCAAAAGCAGCTTAGTATCATACCAGTTGTAAAAGTGGCCCTGGAACCGTTCCAGCAATTTCATGTTCTGAAGGGAGCTACCAGTGCGTTCTATCAGCTTTCCTACTGAGATATAACCGAAGTCGTATGCCGCCAGGTTTGCCAACAGCGACAGCCCCATATTTGTGGGCGATGTGCCGTTGGCAACCACAGAGCGCGGGTTCTCCTGATAGTTGTCCGGCGGAAGCCAGTTGCTTTCGGGCCCCACGAATGTCTCGAAGAACTTCCATGTCTTCCGGGAAAGCTTGCGCAGGAAGATCGTCTGATCCTCGCTCAGTTTTGACTTGGGTGTGTCAAGGGGCAGGCTGATCCACCAGGCAACAGCAGGTGCGAGGCTCCAAGATAGCAGCAGCGGCCAGACGACGTATAGAACATCAGGACGCCAAAACGTCATATAGGAGGCCATGGCAATGGCCATTGCCGGGGCGATCCACATCGACTGATAGATTCCCGCCAGATCACTGCGCCCACTGCTCATGGAACTGCTCGAAGAGTTCCATTCCAGCAGCCGCTTATGGGTGAATAACATTCGCCCTCCGGTGCGCACAACTGCATCCAAGCTGAAGAAGGCCTCATACGGCAGGAAGGTTAGGCTGAGCCCCGCCTGGGCCAGGTATCTGACAATTGCTCTCCCGGCATAATGCAGATGCTTATCCAAGGGCAGCTCTGCAGGCTTGTTCAGAATCGCTCGGATACAAGCCAGTACCGGTAAAGCCAGAACCGCTCCTGCCACCACAATTGTCCAGAACCAGGGCTGCAGAAGCATCAGCCATGCCAAACACAGAAGCAAAATCTGGGCAGGGGTCACGAGGCTGCGCCTGAGGTTGTCGAGGATCTTCCATCTGGATAAAACTGAGATCGGGTTGTCAAGGATCAAGCCTCCAGGACCTGGTACGCGCATGAGCAGCCAACTGGCAATCTGCCAGTCTCCCCGGATCCATCTGTGCCTCCGGCTAACGTCTGTGGTGTAGCGGTAGGGATAGTCCTCATAAAACTGCACATCGCTGACCAGTGCCGCTCTGGCATAGCTACCCTCCAGAAGATCATGGCTCAGGATCAGGTTATCTGGAAAGCGTCCACCCAGAGACTGCGAAAAGGCATCCACGTCGTAGATCCCCTTGCCGGTAAAGGAGCCTTCTCCAAAAATGTCCTGGTAGACATCCGAGACCTCCCGCGTGTATGGATCAATTCCCGGCTCGCCTCCGAAGAGCCTCACAAACCTCGATCGGTCTGCCTCAGGCATGCCTGAGCTCAGGCGAGGATGGAGTATGCTGTAGCCCTCCGCGACATATTGCTTATGCTCATCGAACCTGGGGCGGTTGAGAGGGTGAGCCATGGTCTCCACCAGCAGCCGGGCAGAGTCGTAGGGCATCCTGGTATCTTCGTCAACTGTGATGACGTACTTTATCTCGGGCAGGATCGATACGTCTCCTGTAATTATGGAGAAGCTATTTTTGGATCCGCCTCGTAGCAGAGAGTTGAGCTCCCCGAGTATGCCCCTTTTTCGCTCATAGCCCCTCCAGATCTCCTCCTTAGGGTCCCACCTGCGCTGGCGGGGGAAGAGAAAAAAGATACTAACATGGTACTTTTCATTCAGAGCCTCGATTCCCTGACGAGCCATAAGTAAAAGATGCGCATCCTTAGGCACGACCTCTTGCTCGGCGTCGCCCAGATCCGTCAGAAGGCCGAAGTGGAGGTTTATATCCCGGTTTGCCAGGTATCGAACCTCGATACCCTCCAGCAGATCCATAACTTTTTCAGGGCTGGTCAGAACAGATGGTACCACCACCAGCGTTCGCAGCTCTTGCGGAATGCCTAAAGAGAAGTCCATTCTGGGGAGTGCATGAGGCCTGACCAGCAGAGTCGCCAGCCAGTTCACCAGGCCGACCGCAGGACTGCTTATGCATATTACCAAAAAGATGGAAGCTAAGAACAGCCTCCATCCGCCCGATCCGAGCTCATATGCCTGGCCCAGTACTGCAGCGGAGATGAGGGCCGTGACCAGCGTTATCGCGCCGAGATAACAGAGCAGAGGGAACTGGTAAATAGTCCTGCTAAGTGACTCCATCAGTGACCGGCTCATCCCGGCAGCCCTCTCAAGCTCAGGTAGCCCCTTATCTATAAGGTAGAACCCAATGTGTGCACTTCGATCTTCGCTGCCCCTAGCCTCAAGACTCTCCTGGGCTAGTTTTACCGCCCTGAGTGCGACCTCTTCCTCAGATAGCAAGCTGCACCTTGCGATCCTCTCAACTGTGTGTCGGTAACGATCCCGGGTGGCGAAGTCCATCTGGCTAAATGTGCCTTCAGGGTCCATGTGCAGTGCCTTCTCGACAGCGCTCGTCCCCTCTACAAACTTCCTCCAGTCCGTGGACTCAAGAAAACGAAAGCTTCCGATGTTGTTGCCTATGGAGACCTTATTTGCAGCCTCTTGCTGGATATCCTCCTGGACCATCTGCCCGATGGTCTTTCCCTTCTCAGAGAGACGCTCTTCAATCCATATTAACGGGACAGCCAGAGCACGGCTCTGTCCCTCCAACCTTCGGGCAAATTCAGCAACAAAGGCACTGGACATTGGTGGGTTCGAGCGGGCCAGATCAGCCACCACAACGATCATGCTCTTTGGGTCTGTCTCTGCCGTCAGGATTACCTGATCTGCCCAGTATCCTGCCAGGTTGCGGTCAATCCTGCCCTTGGCGATTCGCAAAGAGATGCGCCGCAGGTTCTCTATCAGTGCCAGGCGGAGCATGATCGCAACTGCCCAGAGCTCGCCCAGGTTAAGCACTGTGATCGTCTGATAAGCATCCACGAAGCGTTTCAGGCTTTCTGCATCCACCCGACCATCAGTATGAAGGATCAGCTCCTTAGCAATGTCATAAATGCGCGGGTAGCCGGCCAGCGGCCCTCTTAGCATATGGGGCAGCTCTTTGCTGTAGCCTTTCGGCAGATGCCGCTTGGCCATGCGAATCTGCTCTTCTATCTTGTAGAAGTTGTCGAGTAGCCACACAGAAGCTGGTGCAATCCGCAGGTTTGATGCCGCGGCTTCTGTCAGCAGCTCGTTTGCCTGCAGCAGGATCGCCTCGTTCTCAGCCAGCCTTGGCAAAAACAGGTCCTTGCCGGGCATTGGATCAACCTCATGGCGTTCTGCCAGTGCCTTAGCATGCCGCACCAGCAGGTTGGTGCTGAACAGCTCAGATCGTAGCGGCTGCTCATCGCTGTATTGGCGTAGGAAGGCATTACTGTCGAGGCGCGCCTTGAGACGGTTTAAGGTCCTATGAACTTGATTTTGGCTTAGAATCAATTCTTGACACCCGGTTAGCTGTGCAGTGGTTCAATATAGGTTGTCTGCCGTCTGTTGGCAGGAAGATCCCCAAACTCTAACTGAATAAAAAGAGTTCAGAGCTTAGACAGGTCCACATAATGATCATCGATTATAACATATTATCGCTCTGCAGCCATAGCCCGTATCCCCAGAGCCTCCGCCTTCCTCTCCCTGGCCTTCTGCCTGGCCGCCTCAGCATCCATCTTCCTGCTGCTTCCCAGGTGCACATTGCGCGTCTTATTGCCCTCGCGCCAGGATGCCATCCAGTAGCTATAGGTCTTGGAGCCCTTCCGGCTCTGCTTGACCTTCTCCATCTTCCACACATTCAGGTCCTCCAGCCGAGCCTGGAGCTTGAGGGCCTCGGCCTGTGCCAGGGCCAGATCCGCCTCTCCTTGCAGCCTTTCTGCCTCCCGGCGAGCTGCGGGTGCACGGGCGGCGGCCTTCTGCAGGGCTCAGGCATCCCTGGCAAGCTCCTGGGCGGACCTCTTCAGGGACTGGCGACGGTCGCCGGAGGGGGTGCGGTGCATGGGAGATGGTTCTATGGCATTTTACTTAAAACTTTGCAGAATGTCATAGAACGATTCATTTTGTTCTTCGGATACTGGTATGAAGCTGGTTTTTAAACCAGACCACCAGTAGGATCTTTCGTCTGAGGGTTTCGAAAAACCTTTGTATGGAAAAGCTTATATACTATTAATACTATAATACATACTGCATGAG
>Ga0007800_10000859_pt1 | contig 10930 bp, 8 predicted proteins | sample CryBogmetaGMA14M_FD_60366 | JGI IMG/M metagenome (GOLD analysis project Ga0007800, IMG submission 60366) | Freshwater microbial communities from Crystal Bog, Wisconsin, USA - MA14M | ecosystem: Environmental > Aquatic > Freshwater > Lake | place: Crystal Bog, Wisconsin, USA | collected 2009-07-06 | reverse complement strand
TATGCAAAAACGACCCTGAGCAGGGAAGATTTCAGAACCATGTTCGACCATTCTGATTATGACAAGATTCGGGAACAACTGCCGTTTTGTAAGCAAGCTTTCGACGAGGTTTACGACAAGATATCGTCGAAAGGAAGAGTCTCGCCGGTTGAAATGAGAAAGCTTGAAAATAAGGGGTGACTATAACGGCCTGAAAACATAAATTGCAGTTCTTGCAAACTGCGGCCGCTCGCTTAGCTATTTTTTTAAAAATTGATAATCAATAAGAACAAGATTGCACGGGCATGATAATCTGTAAGCAATAGGTCATTATTTGATGCTGTTAATACGCTATAAAAACAAGTCATCTTCAATCACGCAAGTCAGGAGCAAGAAATGCTTTACATCGATCCCAATCAACCCAACAGTAAAGTTCACTTTAAATCCCGTTATGGCAATTTTATTGGTGGTAACTGGGTTGATCCCGTTAAAGGCCAATACTTTGATAATTTAAGTCCTGTAAACGGTAAAGTATTTTGTGCCATTCCCCGTTCCTCCACTGAAGATATAGAGCTGGCACTGGATGCGGCTCATGCGGCAAAAGAGGCGTGGGGGAAAACGTCAGTCACCGCCCGCTCAAACATCTTATTGAAAATTGCCGACCGAATCGAAGCCAATCTTGAAACGCTGGCAGTTGCCGAAACTTGGGATAATGGCAAACCCGTACGGGAAACGTTAGCCGCAGATATTCCTCTGGCAGCCGATCACTTTCGATATTTTGCAGGCTGTATTCGCGCTCAAGAAGGCTCAATTGGTGAAATTGACGAAAACACCGTGGCTTATCATTTTCACGAGCCGCTCGGTGTGGTTGGACAAATTATTCCGTGGAACTTTCCTTTACTGATGGCTTGCTGGAAACTGGCTCCGGCCTTGGCAGCGGGTAACTGCGTGGTGATGAAGCCCGCTGAACAAACGCCTGCCTCAATTTTGGTGATGATGGAATTGATTGGCGATTTATTACCCGCAGGCGTTATAAATATTGTCAACGGTTACGGCGCAGAAGCGGGGCAGGCCTTAGCCACCAGCACCCGGATTGCAAAAATAGCCTTTACCGGGTCAACGCCTGTCGGTGCGCATATTTTAAAATGCGCCGCAGAAAACATTATTCCTTCTACGGTTGAGTTAGGCGGCAAATCCCCCAACATCTTTTTTGAGGATATTCTGGCTCAAGAAGATGCCTTTGTCAGCAAATGCGTAGAAGGCGCGGTACTGGCCTTTTTTAATCAAGGTGAAGTGTGTACCTGCCCGTCGCGCCTGTTGGTACAGGAATCTATCTATGATGAATTTATCGCTAAAGTCATCGCACGCGCCAAGCAGATTAAACGCGGCAATCCGTTGGATACTGAAACGATGGTAGGTGCACAAGCCTCCAAACAACAGTTTGACAAGATTCTGGATTATGTACAAATTGGTAAGGATGAAGGCGCTGAAGTTTTAATGGGCGGTGAAATTGCCTCTTTAGGAAGTGGCTTCTCTGAAGGCTACTATATTGAACCGACGATCATGAAAGGGGGCAATAAAATGCGTATCTTTCAGGAAGAAATTTTTGGCCCTTTTATATCGGTAACCACTTTTAAAGATGAAGCTGAAGCCTTGGCGATTGCCAATGACACACAGTTTGGTTTGGGTGCCGGTCTTTGGACGCGTGACATGAATCGGGCCTACCGTATGGGACGCGCGATTCAAGCGGGTCGGGTATGGACAAACTGCTATCACCATTATCCGGCGCATGCCGCCTTTGGAGGCTATAAGAAATCAGGTGTGGGGCGTGAAAATCATAAAATGATGCTGGATCATTATCAACAAACCAAAAACATGCTTATCAGCTATGACATTAATCCTTTAGGATTTTTCTAACGTAGCGATAATTGATTAACCTGAGCGAAAATGGCCGACTGTGGCCTACGATAGTCGGCCATTAACACCGGACAAAAGCGAATCTTGAAAGGCAACGGGCATGTCATCGCAATAAGCTGACCAATCGCTCCTTGGTGAACATCTTCTGGATAGTGAGGCCTTGGATAATGACCGAGAAAATGACGGCGGCGAAGGTCATGTTCAAGATCAGCGGCTTCCAGGAACTATCAGGCAGCGAGACCGCAAGTGCCAGCGACAAACCGCCGCGAAGACCGCCCCAGGTCAGCAACTGAGTCAAGCCGAAGCAATCGGCACGGATCACGCCTGTTGCATTGAGTCCACCGATGATACTGGACACAGTCAGTGCGCGAGCAAGCAACACGGCGACAATCGCAACGAGCGCGGGAACCCCCATCACGACACCTTGAAGCGGATTGATTAAAACAACGTGGAAACCGACAAAGACAAACAGCAACGCGTTCAATACTTCATCCAGCCCCGACCAGAATGTACGTAAGGGTGCGAGCGTATTTTCGCTTATTCTCGGCCCGGTAATGTTGCCGCTAAGTAAGCCTGCTACCACAGTGGCAATAGGGCCGGAGACATCAAGGTGCTGGGCTGCTGCATACATGGACGCAACGGCTCCCAGCGAGACGAGCAGACCCGTACAGAAGGTCGTCGAGCGTAGCATCATGAAATGGATGGCCAGCCAACCGAACACCCCCATCATCACGCCACCCAAAACTTCCCGCACAAATATCGATTCGGCCTCAGCCAGGCTGGCATCACTGCCACTGATTGCCGAACCCGCGAAAATAGTAAAAAAAACCACGGCAACGCCATCATTTAACAGGGATTCGCCATCCACCACTGTCTCCAGATTTTTGGGGAGGCCGATTTTGGACAGGATCGCCAGCGCTGCCACAGGGTCAGTAGCCGCAATCAACGCCCCGAATAAGAGTGATTGGGCCATTGTAGTCGCCACGCCGAAAAGAGAAAGCCCCGCATAGACCAATCCGCCAGTAAGAATACACGCCATCGCAGTGCCGGCAAATGCCAACCAAAGAACCAGCCAGCGTTGCTCGTGCAGTGCTACCCAACTGACGCGCATACTGCCTCGAAAAAGCAAGAAGCAGAGTACACCTTTAAGAAGCGTGTCGTTCAGATTGAATGACTGGGTGAGTTGGTGCAGCAAACCGATGGCTCCGGAAGGGATAAAGACTTCCAATACGCGGAGGACAGCGGTGGTCAGGCAGGCCAGCAACAACAGGCCAATGTCGTGCTGAAGACGCAGATAGCGATCATTAATGAAACTCAGAATCGCGGCAATGCCAAATAGGCACGCAATCGCTGTGAATGTATCCAAAGATCCTCCTCGTACTCGCTCGAAAATTTAATCTGGTTGTTGGACGAAGCCGCTATCGCCGAGAAAAATTCCTGTCACCGATTAAGCTATTAAAATGTAACTTCAAACCTCTTAATCAGAGGGGATTGTTAAACGCCAAATAATGAGGTTACAAAGCAATGACATCATTATCCGAAGCAGATTTTAAGCATAATTATCAAAAACGCCTCAAGCCCAAGACGATCAGGGCTTATTCCCGCAGCATTCGACGCCTGTTTTAAAGGCCAGCTAATAGACAAAGTACGGGATGCTTTATTAGGAAAAACCATGCCACAATGTGGTTTTTTTAACTTTCATTTTTGGAGCAGATGGTTAACCGGCACCTCAGTAGCTTGTGTGATTATAGTTCACCCATTAGGTCGTTGTTAATGTTTGAAGCATTTTTACGAAAAAATTAAATTAATTCTGAAGTCGGGTTAACCAAGGGTCTTTGGTATAAGGATCGATATGAAAGGCAAGCGACTCCGGTTTATGTAACAAGCCTTCCTCGCCCGATGCATTGGGGTTCAATTGTCTTTTTTCGACAAAGTCGACCATGCGGCGAGCATTATAAATGACCAGTACACGGTTGCCGTTTTTGCTGGGGTAAATTTGAAAAGCCACGTTGTTTTCGGTAAACGCTGTATTTCTGTTGATCAAGGCATCAAGCAAATCGTTATCACCCTCGGCTAGTTTTTTTAAAATAGAGTCTTCACGATGCCTGATGAGTACCGTCAGGTAGGTCATTAATGTACCGGATAACTGGTGATTTTGGAGGGCATGGACTTCTTTGTCGGAAAAAGAAAAGCTTTCGGCAACGAGATAATGTCGGTCTTTTTCGCCATCATTGGCAAACAGTGATATTTTGTCCAAACTTTCATGTTCCAAGGCATTCAAGAATGAGCGGGGGGCACGAATATGTTTATCTACCGTCACTACCCAAGGCAAGGCACGTCCGGTTGTGTCAAAACGTTCTTTTACGCTGGTGATAACGCTGGCTCTTATTAATTCATTTTCACGGCCTTCAGGTTTAACAATAAAAGCGTCCACTGCCGTTATTTGGGTATGAAAGCCGTGTGCTTTGAATTGATTGACGATAGTGGAATATCGCGGTTGGTAGGGGATGCCGGTACCGTCATAAAGAATATTGATATGATTTTTCTTGGCATGATCGGCAACCGAATCACGCAGTCTGTTGGCAAAAGGTTCTACATAAACATAGTCATCACTGTGGTGGCTTGCAGCGGTGAGAACCTGGTACAGATCACTTTTTTTACGAAATTCGTCCAGGGATGCAATAACAAAATTATCGCGGCACTGTGTTTGTGCAATTTCTTCAACCGCTGTTTTTCCTGATCCTGCGCCTCCCATGGACATAAATAACGTAGGATTTTTATCAGGAACCTTGCCTTCAAAAAGCTTATCTTTAGCCTCGTCGAGTTTTTTTATAATTTTACTCAGCCGCTCGTAGGCTATTTCAACCGTACGTTCCAGTCTTATATCGCCATCGGCTGCACTCAGTAATTTATTTTTAAGCGCCTCGTTGTTCGCCAGATTTAATACTGGGGTTTTATCACCTTCACATCGCTTCAAAAGCTCCATTAGCTCTGTATGACTGGGTGAACGCAACCCCGTCAACATGTTAATATCAAGACAAAAGAGCGGTGCAGCGCCATCTTCGGCTATGCTAATTCCGTCAATCTCGTAGCTTCCAGGGCACCGCACTGCTTCGGTTCCCGGCAAAAAACCAATCATGTTTTCAGCGGCGCAGAGCGGGTAATCCGCTAAATGCTTACCGGCTATAAATAGCTCTTGCTTAATGCTGTCTAACGGCACCAAACCACCATTCACTGCAACCAGGCATTCTATACCCGCTTCTGTTTTGTGCGATAAAAAAGGGATGCCGGATATAAATTTCTTGTTTTCCGGCCATTTCCCATAAGCATTGGCTTTGTTTTGCAAGCTTTTACAGCGGGTTGGATCAATGGCGTGTTCAAAGGCGCGGGTTATTTCTCTAAAGGTACTATCGGGATTATGTAAGGCGGCTGCATCGTAGGCTTCAATTCGTCTGAAATCGATGCCCTGCTCATAAACACTTTTGATGGCCGGTAATTTACCCAGCATCGTTAAGAAAAAATCAAGTGTGAGTCTGTTTCCGTAAGTAAAAGGTCTGACACTGCGCATTTTTTGATAAAAACTGGCCAGCCTTTCAGCAATATCTTCATTTTTGATAACGAAGCCATTATTATCAAAAATGGCCGTCTCTTTATTGCTGCCGTCCTCTAAAACCAGACGTTCTATGGTTTCACGAAACTCTTTTCTTTTATCAGCGTCAGGCATAGTGCCAGGGCGATGGCAAACGGTGGGTTGTTCTTTCCAATCCTGAAACATTTCCCGGTGAATGCGCGAAAAGAGTTCTGTCAGATAAGTAACGCGCTTGGTTTGGTCATGCGAGACAGTGCCTTCCGCCTCTTGCTGTAGGGTCGATAATAATTTTACTCCCTGAGAAATCGCCAAGGCGGTTCGCAATTTTTTTAGTTGCTTATAGCCTGCAATTCTGGGAACTGTATTTTTATTCATAATTTCAGCCTTTCAATCCTGATTCCATTGTAAATAAATACAGCACAATAATGTTAAGACTTTCACGGGGATGTATTTTATTTATTATCGCAGAAAACAATCAGCGCTCAACGCTTATATTAAACGCGCTTTACCTATCAACTCCCGGCCTGGTTCCAAACCATACTACAAAAACATTTTTAAGCTATAATTAACCACTTTTTATTGCCTGGCGTTTAGAGACCGTGTCGAATACAAACAATGATTCATCAACTTTTCAGGGACTTATCCTGGCGTTACAGGCCTATTGGTCAAGTCAGGGTTGTATTTTATTACAACCTTTAGATCAGGAAGTCGGCGCGGGAACTTTTCATCCGGCTACTTTTTTACGGGCTATAGGCCCTGAACCCTGGAACGCAGCTTACGTTCAGCCATCTCGCCGTCCTACTGACGGTCGTTTTGGGGAAAATCCCAATCGCCTGCAACATTATTATCAGTTTCAGGTGGCTTTAAAGCCGTCGCCAGATAATATTCAGGAGCTGTATTTGGGTTCATTGCGTTATTTGGGACTGGATTTACTGGAGCACGACATTCGTTTTGTTGAAGATAACTGGGAATCACCGACTTTGGGCGCTTGGGGTCTGGGTTGGGAAGTCTGGTTAAACGGCATGGAAGTGACGCAGTTTACTTATTTTCAGCAAATAGGCGGCTTGGAATGCAGACCGGTTACCGGAGAAATTACTTACGGTCTGGAGCGCATTGCCATGTATTTGCAAGGTGTCAAAAGCGTCTATGATTTGGTGTGGACCAAAGGGCCTTTGGGTACGGTTACTTATGGTGATGTGTTTCATCAAAATGAAGTCGAAATGTCGTCTTATAATTTTGACCATGCCAATGTCGATTTTATGTTTCAGTGTTTTAATACCTACGAGCAAGAATGCCAAAAGTTGATTGAACTCAATCTGCCGTTGCCTGCTTATGAAATGGTCTTAAAAGCCTCACATACTTTTAACCTGTTGGATGCGCGTCATGCTATTTCGGTAACCGAGCGCCAGCGTTATATTTTAAGAGTCCGTACTTTATCCAGAGCCGTCGCCGAAGCCTATTATGCTCGCCGCGAATCACTGGGGTTTCCGATGTTGACAGAGCAAGGAGCATAAAATGACAACAGGCAAACATTTACTTTTTGAATTAGGTTCAGAAGAACTTCCGCCAAAAACATTACTTAAATTAAGCAATGCCTTGCTGGACGGAATTGTTCAGGGCTTGCAGGCCGCCGAACTGAGGTTTACCGCCAGCAAAGCTTACGCCACGCCCAGACGTTTGGCGGTTTTGATTGAAAATTTGTCGACCGCACAACCGGATAAAACTGTTGAAAAACGAGGGCCTGCGATACAAGCGGCTTTTGCGGCAGACGGTACACCCAGCAAAGCGGCTTTGGGTTTTGCAGTCAGTTGTGGTACGACCTTTGAGCATCTGGAACGCTTGAAAACCGACAAAGGCGAATGGCTCAGCTTTACCCAAGCCATTAAAGGACAGGCAACGGAAGATTTAATCCCCGATATTATTCGTCAAAGTATTGCCGGTTTACCCATAGCCAAACGCATGCGCTGGGGCAATTTTAATACAGAATTTGTAAGGCCCGTTCATTGGGCGGTATTGCTTTACGGTAATACCGTTATCAATACGGAAGTTTTAGGACTAAATACCGGTGCGACAACGCAGGGGCATCGTTTTCATGCGCCACAAAAACTAACCCTTAGCAATCCTGAAGACTATCAAGATGTTTTGTATACCCAAGGTAAAGTGATTGCTGATTTTGAACAAAGAAAAACGCTAATCCGTCATGCCGCGCAAGCCGCTGCATCAGCGGTCAACGGCATCGCTTACATAGAAGACGATTTGCTGGAAGAGATTGCGGCTTTAAATGAATGGCCGGTGCCGATTACCGGGTGTTTTGATGCGCGTTTTCTCGATTTGCCCGCAGAAGTGTTAATTACCACCATGCAAACCAACCAAAAATATTTTCCGGTTAAAAATGCGGCGGGTGGTTTATTGGCGAATTTTATTACCTTTAGTAATATTGAAAGCAGCCGGCCTGAATCCATACAGCACGGTAATGAGCGCGTAGTGACCCCGCGTTTGGCAGACGCCGAATTTTTCTGGAAACAGGATAGAAAAAAATCGCTGGCTGATCGGGTTGAAAGCTTGTCCACCATTGTGTTTCAAGAAAAATTAGGCACGGTTGCCGAAAAATCGCAACGGGTCATTCAGCTTGCCGAATTTATTGCCCTGCGTCTCAATGCCAATGTTGAACTGGCAAAACGCGCTGCGATATTGGCCAAAACGGATTTAATGACGGAAATGGTCGGTGAATTTGGCAATCTGCAAGGTCTTATGGGCCGTTATTATGCCTTGGCAGACAACGAACCCGCCGAAGTGGCGTGGGCCTTGGAAGAGCAGTATTTTCCCAAGCAGTCAGGCAGTGCTACCGCAAGTAGTCAAACCGGGCAAATTTTAGCCATTGCCGAAAAAATTGATACGCTCACCGGTATTTTTAGTGCCGGCATGATTCCGACCGGGGATAAAGACCCGTATGCCTTGCGTCGCGCTGCTTTAGGTACCTTACGTACGCTCATTGAAAATAATTTAACCCTTGATATTCGGGAATTAATTGAATTTTCACTGGGCTTGTTTACGCATTCCTTTGAGGTCGCAAGTACCCAAGTCGCAGTCATTGACTTTGTTTTTGACCGTTTAAAAGGGTATTGTTTAGATAAAGGCTATAGTGCGGATGAATTTGACGCCGTGATGACGGTAAAACCGGCTGACCCGTTAGATTTTATGCAACGCTTGTCCGCTGTTAAAGCCTTTAGACAGCTACCCGAAGCCGACAGTCTGGCGGCTGCCAATAAACGCATACGCAATATTCTTAAAAAATCAGAATCCTCCGCAGAGGTAACGGTAGGCGCGTTGATAGAGCCTGCCGAATTGCAATTGCTGGACAGCGCAAAGCTGGCTGCCATCGCTATTGCCCCGCTGCTTGCCCAACGTGATTATGCGGCAACGTTAACCCGTTTGGCTGCCTTACGACAAGATGTCGATACGTTTTTTGATAGCGTGATGGTGATGTGTGATGATCTTGAGTTACGCGCCAATCGTTTGGCCTTGCTTAATATGTTATCGGAACAGTTTCTAACCTGTGCGGATATTTCCAAGTTGCAGTCTTAAATCTTATTGTTAGGTGATTAAAATGACTATTCAAGCACAGGTTTTTTTACCCGATGAGTTATTTAATGAGTTGGAGCGCCGTGCGCCTCAGCCAGAAAGTCGATCTAATCTTATTGCCGAGGCATTACGTTGTTTTTTTGCGACCCACAAAAATACGAGTAGTGAATTAGAGCAAATAAATCAATACGCTGAAGAATTAAATCGGGAAGCCGAAGACGTGCTGAGCTATCAGGTATTCGATGAATAGAGGTGATCTATATCGGGTAGCACACCCATCGGCCCGTGACCCTAAGCGGTCAAGGGTTTTTGTGGTCGTAAGCCGCAACATACTGATAGATTCTCAGTTTTCAACGGTTATTTGTGCGCCGATTTATAGCAAATATCATGGCTTTTCTACGCAAGTTCAGCTTGACATTGACGATGGCTTAAAACATTCAAGCAGTATTCATTGTGATGAGCTGGTGAGTTTGCCCAAATCAATGTTGACTGATTACATCGCTGAATTATCTATCACTAAACTTGCAGAGTTAAATGATGCGTTGAAGGTTGCTTTAAATATTGAATGATATAGTCTTTCAGAAATTAAACTTCCATTACATGGCGTTCCAAGTACTGTGCAGATCAGCACTAACCTTTCGGGTTTGTAGCGTGGAAAAATGGGAATTTAAAACTTGAAGAAGCATTGAAAACTCTTCGAGTCTTGTTAAAAAATTAGCCAAGGGTATGCCTCTTATATACACGGTATGTTTTGTTTAGTAATGGCGATGCGTACCGAACTTAACAAAACCATGACAGAAAAAATAAAATGCAACTCACTTTATCATTACCTGACGAGTTGGCGATAGCTATTAAAAAAATTGCCAATTCGGAAAAGTTTATCTGCTACAAATTACGCCTTAATGCGATTTTTGTTAATTTAGGAGAGTAATAATGACTCATAAAAACACGCCCATAACGGTGTTGCTTTTTATCATGTTGGCTACTTTGGGGTTAGGTTGTCAATCCACTAAAAAGATAACAGGCGGGGTCAATATCGCTCAGGAACAATTGGTAGGCGCGGGGGCAACCGAACTTCCGGGAATGATTTACATCAAGGATTTTCAGCTTGACAGTGAAAACTATCAGGGCGATCAGGGCCTTTTAAACCGGCGGCCCTTAGGCTCGCGATTGCTTAATCGGGGGAGTCGAAATGATGCCGGTGAAAAATCCGCTACTATCGTTAATAGTCTGTCCGAGGCTTTGGTCAGTGAATTTAATGACAATAATTTACCCGCGCAGCGTCTGGGTTCTTTTGATAATAGCTTGCCAAATAATGGTTGGTTAGTGAACGGGATGTTTACCGAAGTTGACGAGGGTAATCGTCTTAAGCGAGCGGTTATTGGTTTTGGTCAAGGCAGTACCCAAATGACGGTACAGATTGGTGTGAGTGATTTAGCCAGTAAAAATCCTCAAGCGCCGTTTATCATTTTTGGCACCATTAAAAGACCCCAGCAAACTACCCGGCGCTGCTGTTACCATGAACCCTTACGTTGCGGCGGCAAAATTTGTGATGGAAAAAAATGCTTCCAGCAAAGATGTTAAAAATACCGCCAAACAGATTGTTGCAGAAATTTTGAAATATAAACAAAAATTTAGTGAGCAAAGAAATGCGGTAAAGAAGTAACAGGTGAGACGGTAATCACTCACCCGTTAAAAAATAGAACACAGATGACACGGATTTGACTGATATACACGGATAAGAGAAGTTTTTTCATCTGATGAAAATATTACTTATAAATACTTAAGGTTTTTTTCGGCTAAAAATAAAATCCGTTGAAATCTGTATAATCATTGTCATCCGTGTTCTATGATTAAAACCGA
>Ga0007800_10000858_pt1 | contig 10967 bp, 10 predicted proteins | sample CryBogmetaGMA14M_FD_60366 | JGI IMG/M metagenome (GOLD analysis project Ga0007800, IMG submission 60366) | Freshwater microbial communities from Crystal Bog, Wisconsin, USA - MA14M | ecosystem: Environmental > Aquatic > Freshwater > Lake | place: Crystal Bog, Wisconsin, USA | collected 2009-07-06 | reverse complement strand
AGTCACTGATGAATCCTGCCTTTGGGAGTCTTCAGGGGCGAATGCAAATCAAGGGATACGTACGTAGAAACTGCAGTGGAATATTTTCGGACGCGGGTTCGACTCCCGCCGCCTCCACCATGATATGTTAATGATATTAACTACTTAGCTTATAAATAGTTAGACAGTAAACAGACAGTAAATTCATTTTTCCTTTCTCAAATCTCATTCATCAAGATCCCGTTGACCTCTTTATCTTCAATCCCGAGATACCTCATGGTCACCGCTGGTGAAGAATGATTGAACCGTTTGCAAAGGATTTCCCAACCCACGCCGAATTTCTTTCTCTGGATATATCCAAACGTCTTTCTCAGGGTATGGGTCCCCAGAAACATCCTCAACCATGAATCTGTAGTCGCCTCTCTAGCACCTTTAGCTGTTGATCCCGGTCTAGGTATGTTTAGTAAGAATGATTTGGAGGTTCAACAATGGTCAGCTGTTGGGGAGTAGGGGGGGTAGCTGTTGGTGTAGGAAGCACCGCCGGATAGAACCATAAACTTGTGAATATTGTTATACAGAAATCATGGTTTAAAATACCCAAATCGTCCACCAGGAACCGTTTCACTTGGACCAGTTGATCCATGAGGACCCCCTGCAGAACCCTCGCCAGCTGTTCCTTTGCCGCCACTCTGCAGCTGATAAACGACAGATAGCATATGATTTTTACTACTAGCTGCAACAAATGTATTAAAGTCACTCTCAATAGCCATAATTACTTTTTTTGAAAAATCGACAGGGTTTATGTAGATCACTCCACCACTATCTATGTGAATACTACTGTATTGGTTAGTTAAGCACCCATGTATCGTTTTATCTTTTTCAGACAAGGTAGCTTGATGAAGAATTCCATTTCGGTATATCTGCCAAAAACTCTTTGAGTTGGGCACCGTCATCAGTTCTGGGAATACCTTGAGTAATTCATCATGAAATTTATTATTTACTCGATCTTCATAACACCCACTTTTCTCACGCAGGTAACGTTCTAAAAGAGGAAAGGTTATCATCAGTATCGGGAAACCAGCATGAGGATCTGGGAAAAGGTTTTCAAGAATTCGTTTATACCATAATTGGAAGTTCTGATAACTTTGCATGATCAAGTCTCCCTTAGTCCTGTGGAATCTTTATGTCCCCCATACCTCGTCTATCTTCTCCTTGATTTTCCCCTGATAAAGCTGAATCAGTTTCTTGTTTGCATCCACTATCTGCTGTTCCTCTTCAAAACAATCGGGCAAATCTGACATCTTTAAAAAACTCTGAGGAGAAGATCTTCTTGTACAGCATCACGTTAGTGCATCTTACCAGTAACGATATCATTCAATATCATCTTCACATGCCTCATCTCGATATCCAATAAAATTTTTTCTTTCTCTATTTTTTAATTCAATTTTATTGTACTCAATTCTTTCAGACTCTGCTCTTTCATCTTCACCTTCCATATCTTGATGCCATTTCCACCATCGCCAATATTCATCTTTAGTTAATTTTATAGAATTTAGATTTTTTTGGGGATAATAATATACTCCTTTTCGATAACAAAGAGAGCAGTCTTGTATTCGATAGACAGGATCTTCATCAATATCATGTTGTTCAATCTCTAAGGTTTGCTGTTGTCCTTTACATCTAGGACATTCTACCGCTATAACATACTCGCAAACGATATATTTCTCGATATCTTCCTTATCATCAGCATTATCCATATCGTCATAATAATAATAATATCCATAATCACATCTATATTCATGTTCATTCTTCCACTGAAACTCATGTCTTCCAATTTGTCCTATCTTAAGATCGACCGAAGAAGCTTCTAAATTAAAAGAAGGAGTCATAGCCATCCACAAATTTTTAGCTAAATAAAAAGGGATTTTAAATGCTGATCCTAAAATCTTAAGTTGTTGATCATTCGATTCATTAATCTCAATTTGAGAAAGGGAATTATATTGTGGTTTCTTATTTGATAAATTCTCTTTAATTTCCTGATAACTTTCATATCCATAACATCTAGATATAATATTACGTATAGATGCAATAGAATATATGGTTTTAATTCTAATTTCTGGATGAAATATCCAAGTATTAGATATTATATATTGATGCACTCTTTCTGCAGCAGCATCAATTATCGAAATTTTGGGGAAATTAATTTTTATGGTTTGCTTTGCAGAAGGTTTTTTTCTGTCTTCTCCTGATCCTCTATCTGAAGCACTAACATTATGCTTTTTTGATTTTGAAACTCTTTCAATCACTTTTTTTTGATTATTTTCAAGAGAAGGTAAGGGTTCTGATATTTCTGGCGTGATTCTATATCCGCAAAATTGACATATCTCGTCAGTCTTTCTTATCAACTTATTACATCCTTTGCATGGGTGAGCTATGTCACTAAACCATTCGCTACAATATCTGCATTTGATAGCTGTATCCTGAATATCCTCAGCACAAAAAGGACACTGTTTCATTATTCTGCCCCCACACCTCAGTGATTCTAGTAATCAGCTTATCAATCTTTCCAATCATTTACTTTAACTTATCGACAAATTTAAAACTCTCCGGTTGATTTGTCGGTCACTATGACTCCTTGTCCGTAAAAACTGGTTATGTCAAACCAGAATTCGCGTGTAAGTCGGATCATTTTTTCTTGACGCTTCTTTTCATGTTCAGTAAAATCAAAATCAGGATGATCACATCCATTCACCCCTTCATATTCATCACGAAGTTCATCCCAATCCTTGTCAGGAAATGCAGTGACTTGGAAGACCAATCTATCAAACCTCTTATCCCCATCACTTATGCATTGTTGTTTGATTAATTCCCATCTCATACCGGAAAATTTTTCACCCTTAGCTCGAAAGATGATCATTTCTTCATAAATTCGCTTTTCAACAAAAATATATTCTATGGCTACACCATCGAAAGGCAATCTGGGATTTACGACAGGATCATATTTATCAATAATACATGCGTCATCTTTAGTATACCCCCATCCTCCACGTATGGGTAGCTCACCCCCCAAAGATTTAAAGTCTTCCATCAGTATCTGTCTTGGTGTTTCTTTGCTGGATATTGGCAAAAGTGGTCTCATTTTTATTCTCCTGTCTTTGGAATCAGACTGGATTACTCCCCCAGACCTCTTCTATTTTCTTTTTGATCTTCCCTTGGTAAACCCCAATCAGTTTCTTATTAGCATCCACCAGAAGGAAGTCATGAAAATAATTTTACCATTTATCAAGATTTACAAAATCAACCGCTCTCCAAAGATATAAGGTTGCCATTGTTCTGTAAGGTCTCCATTTTTTCCCGAAACGTTCCAATTGTTCTGGTGTTGGTAATTCCCTCTTTTTATATGCGATTTGAAATCCCTTCCTGACCCCAAGATCATGAATAGGTAAAATGTCTGGCCGCCCAAAATTAAAAATGAGCAGCATCTCAACCGTCCAAGGACCAATTCCTTTTATCTCTGTGAGGTGATCCTTGATTTCTTCGTCGTTTAATTGGTCACACTCTTCTATCGATGGGACTCTTCCCATCATTGCCATTTCAGCTAATCCTTTAATGTATGTTGCTTTGGAACGAGATAACCCGACTCCTCTCATAATTTCAATTTCAATGTTTCTGACTTGTTCGGGCATTGGAAAGTCCCCATTTTTAAAGAGAGCAATAAAACGATCATATATCACCCGAGCAACCTTACCACTTAACTGCTGGTGGATAATTGCATGTATGATGGATTGAAACGTGGGTAGTCGACGTGGTTCTAAGTTGATGGGTCCTATTTTTTTGATCAGCTTTGATATAACTGGGTCTGTTGCCGCGAGGTATTTTAATGTGCCTTGGTGTAATGAAATGGACATACGCATCTACAAGCTAATTTAATTGCTAAATCTGACATTTATTAAAGATCGTGAGGGGGAAGATCTATTAGGTAGATTCCTTTACTGTCGGGATCATCAGGGATTATGGATAGGGAACCGTAGTCTCTGAGGTTGTTTTATAGTTCTAAAATTTTCCAGTCGGTTAAATCTTTATTGTATTTGTAAGGGATGCCTGTGTATGTAAAGAATGAACCTGATTTTGGAATTACGATTCCACCAAAAAGTTTTTTGTTTTTGTGTTCGGCAATATATTTCTGAAGTCCGTTAGATTTTGGTCCTGCCTTGTGTGCTTCTGCTGTCCAACCTGACTTGGTATCAAACAAACCAATCCTGCCGTCTGAAAATTTTACCATAAAGTCTACATAAAAACTATGGTCTTCGTCTGTATCATCTTTATAAGGCACAACAAAATAAGTTGCGTCTCTTTCTCCATTCTTAAACCACCATTCAACTTTTTTACTGTTGTCTAAAAATTCGATGAATGATTTTTCCGTTTCCCAAGACTTTGATTTTGAAGTTGACTCATAAAAAGGATTCATAATTGCTTTTTTCAACTTCGGTTTTCTTTCCTGATTGTTTGCGTTGTATTCAAGCTTTAATGGCACATTCCACAAATCATCATTTTCCACTGATTTGTTTTTTTCTTTCGGATGCTTGACTTTGTATTCCTTCAATGAAAGGTTTATCACATCTTTAATTGGCTGTGTGTTTCCATTGCTTAATACTATGGTCATAATTTCACGCTGCATTTCTTGGTAATTCATATTGAATTCTTTTGAAAAGAAATGATAAATGCTTGTGCAAACTCTGCCTACAGAACGATTTTCGGGAAACATTTCACCTTCGTGTAACGCTTGTTGAATAAATATTTTAAATGCCAATTCCAATTCAATCGTTGTCTTTGCCAAAGAAATATCATTGAGAATTTCTACAGGGTCGGTATTGGTTCCAACTTTTTCCAAATGAATTGTTCCGTCAATAGGAATGTGGTCGGTAACTTTTGAAACTTTTGTGTCAAGTTTTTTTGCTAAATGAAATTCTTTTGCATGATTCAAAAACAAATTGATAAAAGAAGTGTCAAGTCGTGTGGTTTCCCTTTGTCGCATGATATGATACGAAACAAGATCAATATTTTTGTAGTTCTCATTTCTTCTGCTTGTATAGATTGTGAAATAGTCCCGTGCTAACTCCTCTTCAATTTTTATGTTGTTATTTGCAATGTTGGTGTAAACATATCCTTTGTCTAACTCCTCAATATTGTAACGTTGTATCTCTGGCATCCGCATAATTCTACCCACTGTTTGAATAGAAAAATTTTCGGAGTGCCACTCTCGAAACAAAACCAAAATGTAGGCACGGGGACAATCCCAACCTAAAGCAATCGCCTGCTTGAAAAGTAATACATCAACTTCGTTATCATTCTTTGAAATGTTTTCAAGGTTGCGCTTATCTTCTGAAAGATAAACTGCCAACTTTCCGTTGTCGGTTGTGATATTGAATTTTTTTGCCAGCAAGTTTTCTATTTCATCTGTTTTGTTAGTAAAGTCGATGTTGCTGCTGTCGGGAAGTTGAATCAATAAAAGTGGATTGATGTGTTCTTTACCAATCTTTTGAAACTGCTTTAGCAGTTCTTCTCTTTTCTTTAATGCTTCCTTTAAAATAAATTCATCGCTGCCTTCACCCTCTAATTTATCTTCTTTCAAATCGGGATTGAGAGATATTTTCTCTTTTATCATTCCTTCCTTTACAACATCTTCAAATTTTACCTTTACAGTATTATCAGAAGTCATATGAGGCGTTGCAGAAACTTCAACCGTTATTTTCGGTTTCATTATTTCAATCAAACCCTTTGTGTTTTCGGCTGATGCGGTGTGGTGACTTTCATCAACCACCAAAATAATTTCTCTGCCTTCTTCGATGGTGTTGTTAATGATTGATGTAAGGTTAAAATCGTTTTCGTTTTCACGAATAAAAACATTGTCTTTCTTATTGATGCTTTCCCAGTTCAGAAATAAAATTTCGTTTTCCGATATCTTTTTGTCGGTGAGTTCTTCCAAGTTTGAACATTCCAAAACACGGTTTTCTTTATAAAACTCCTCTAACTTTTCTTTACTCTGTAAGTGTAGTTTACGGGGTGCTGCCCAAATGAAAGAAAATGTACGGCTGTCTTTACGGTTGCTTACTAATTGCAAAAGAAAATCGGCAATGATGATAGTTTTTCCTGAACCTGTAGGTGCTTTGAAAATTATACTTTCATTGCTATCGTCTTCCAAAATATCGTTTGTGATATCAAGTAATTTTATGATTGCCTTCTCTTTATATTTTAAGTTTTTAATAATCATATTTTATTATTCCGTTTTGCAGTCTCGTAAATCCTGCGATACACTTTTAAAATTGCTTCAGGAATTGAGCATAAAGTTATATCATTTTTCAGATCTTCGAACTCGTCTCTAAAATCATCACCTTCTAAAGAGAACACATAAACTGAAATTGGCAGTTTCAATTTTTTTATTTCTTTTTTAAATTCCTGAATTTTCAATTCATCAAAAAGAATGGCGGTATATCTTTCTTTGTTTTTAAATATGGATATATTCTGATTCTTTATTACTTCATCAAAGGTATTTTCTTTGATGCAGAGCATTTCAATACTTTTTTCCGTCAGCAATATTTTATTGCGGTGTGTTGGTTCAGAACCAACGAAGTTGGTTTTGTAGTATTTGAGATTACCTCCGAGACCTTCAACTGATTCACCTTTCTTGTTTTTGTAACCTTTTATTACTTTTTTCACACGGGGATAACAGACTTCAGTGCAAATATCGCCTTCATTGTTTGTTATGAGAATGAATTGTCTGTTGCCTAAATCTTCTTTATTCAATTCTAATACCGCATGCCCTGATGTTCCAGAGCCAGCGAAAAAATCTAAAACAATAGCATTCTTAAGGGTAGTCAAATAAATGAGATCTTTAATTAACTCGATGGGTTTAGGATTATTAAATAGTTTTTTGCCATCAAATATATTTTTTAGGAATGTAGTTGCACTTGAGCTACTATATTCGGGTTTATAAAAAAAGGACTTAGCTTTCTTGGAAATAAGCTCACCTATTTCAGGTCTTTGTTTTTTGTATAGTGTAATTGAATGACCTGATGTGTTCACAATTACATCAGTCTTCATTTTTTCATTATTTTTGTATGACCAACCCCATCGCCATCTTCCATACGTTTTATCATCACTCATAGGTAAAACTACATGAAATACTTTTTTATATTTCTCAATTAATTTGCTTAGATGTTTATCATCAAAAAATTTAGTGTCTTTATCGTATAATTTCTGATATTCTAACTCTGTAATAGTTGAATTTACTTCGAGTGTTGTTTTATCAACCAATATGGGATAGAACATTTTCTCTCTGTGTTCTCTTTTACTTTCTTCCCCAGTAGCCCTAAGAGGTGCTCCTTTTTTGAAAAATCCAATTTCATCTTCATCCCATTTTTCTAAATCTTCATCATTCGCCTCAAATTCATTAATTATAGCTTTCGATTTATTTTTAGCATATACTAAAGTGTATTCATGTGTCCCTGCAAAACCAAATTCATCTTGATTGCCTTTAAGATTCATGATTGTTGGTAGTAATGCAATAAAATTATTTTCGAGAAATATTTCATTACAAAGTAGTTTAAGGTTTGTAACCTCATTATCATCTATAGAAATAATAATGATTCCGCTTTCTTTCAATAAGTATTTAGAAAGTTTCAAACGCTTACTCATAAACGAAAGCCATTTACTGTGTCGGTAGCTATCCTCATGGTCAACAAATTTATCGTTGTACTTGAAATCATTGTTGCCCGTATTATAGGGTGGGTCAATGTAAATCACATCAATGTTTTTAGCATGAGTATAATTAAGAACAGAAAGTGCATGGTAATTGTCGCCTTCAATTAAAATATGTGTTGGTTTGCTATCATCGGTTTTTATTTCTCTCCTTTTATCTTCAAACAACACTGGTAATTTGCCTTCAGATTCGGATTCAAATTTTTCTTTTGTCTTTTCTTCTTCCCACACCAAACCGTATTTTTTTCGCTTGTTGAGTTTTTTTAATTCTTCTAAAAGCTGCGCACGAGTGTAGTTATCGTATTTACTTTTTGTCATAAATTATTCTTTTTCTAAATGAGGTTCTAAAATACGGTTTTATTTCGCATATTTTTATGTTCGAAATATATAAAGAAGTATCTTGTATGTCAATGAAATATAAACCGTAAAATGCACAGAAATCTTCCTTCCCCCATCATCCCGATACAGAAGGTCCAGCACACACCATGAGAAAAGATAACCCCTTCAGGTATCAATCCATCAGATAGTGTATGCTGTCCCTCTGGTCCATTTCCCCATAGGTTTTTAAGAACCTTTCCAATTCTATTCCCTCAGCAATAGCTCCATCCATTATCCGGTGACCATCTCCTGTTCCCGTAAAACATCATGGGGTGGATCTCATCCTGTAGCTCAACTTCACATTGGGTCTGACGAATCCATTTGGTCATGTAAGCTAACATCGCATTGTAAGCAACCCACCAGAATCCATAGCGGTCATTGTATTTCTCATTGGCGCCTTCCTTGACTTTTCCTGACTGCTGGAACATGAGCGATACCGCTTCCTGGATCAGGTCTTCTTTGATTGATACTGCTACCGGGTTATTTCTGAATCGTTTCCAGAAAACCTGTTTTGCAATCGAATAGGAAACAGCGGGATTGAAATGGTCACGGTCAATGATGATCTGGTTCCTGGAATAATTCTTGATCAACCATCCTTTCTTCTTGGCGGATGCTGCGCATGACTTTGAGACTCCGTATTTTTGCATTATTTCTTTTGTGCTCATACCTGTCTGGACAAACACTTTCTCTCTGCGAACCTCTTGATCTGCGGTTTTCATGCATTGGTTCCTCCGTTTTGCGTTGAAGGGTTAAGAAGGGGATTTGGGTGCTGATGGATAAAAGGGATGATGGGGATATGGGAAAATGACAGAATTGACCGATATCAATGACGCATAGTCATATCAGTCATTTCGGATATTAATATATGTAGAGGTGGGGGTTATAATGAAAATCTGGATGGTCCTGGTTGTAGGGATGCAAGAATTGCGGTTGATAATTGGAGGAGAGGGTATGATTGTGAAAAATGTTGCGTGTTCCCGAAAAATGGGTCAAAGTGCTCTTTATATAAGTGTAACTAACGGACAACATATATCTTAAATGATGAGTGATTTGATTATCAGTGAGTATCGAGACTTCATAGAAAATCTAATATCTATGCACATTGAAGCTCGTCTGGAAATAGTGGCATCGAAAGAAGAAATGGATGGGAAATTGGGGCGTGCGATCTGGGGAGGCGATAAGATGACCCCAATAATTCAACTGCCAAGACAAATCACAGCACAGGAAATAGATGATTCCCTTTTAGCATTAGCCGTGCGAGGTCATATTTCAGAAAACCAGGAACTTATTTGTCACGCAGAAGAAATTGATAGTCCCTTGGAATATTTGAAACATTTGGTGCTTCACGAAGTCGCACATATAAAAAACAACTGGTATCAGGATAGAGAAATCGACTGTGACTTGTGGGTCTACGGGCAAATGCATAAAGGAAGATAACTAACTCTAATTAAATTATTCCACCACTTTACCCAATCCTCTCCAGTTCCCTTCCATAAACCCAGAACAGCGAAAATCGACCTGAATACCGGAATGATCATAACCGGTTAAAATCCTAATTTGGTCAATCTGAGAATCCGTTCGATAAGAAATAGGAGGTCTTGACATCCTGGATTTACAGGCGTAAATATAAGAAACAATTTACATAAGTATAGCGATCGTCATTTTAATCCTTAACGTTTAACCGTGAGGGTATTACGGATGACCCCAGACCCCGTGTCTCAAAAAGAGTGCGGGGTTTTGTGTTTAAACCCTATAAAGCTTAAGACATGAAAGGCTGGTCTATATGGAGGAAAGACGATGAGAATTCAAGCGTTGGTTCTCGTTTTGTTGCTGCCGCTTGTTGCCTGCGGCTGGAACCATCAGTGTACAAAGTACACGTCATACAACTTCGGAGAAGAAAGGACAGCGGCTGTGGGCTCCGAAATGGTGCAGTACGGATGTTTTGCCTCACGATGGGACCCGACGGGGATCAACCGGAGCCTCTTAAAAAGGAACTCCGCAGCCGATCCCTACTTCCAGCCGTGGATGGACAGAGAGCTGATCTACGCTGGGCGGGAGGGTGACGTCCTGCACATAACATATCGGGAATACAGCACCCACTGGGCCGAGAACAGAGTGAAGAGCTACGCCCGGACGCCCTTTTTCCAGCAGGTCTACTACGACCTAAAAACGTCGGATGCGGTAGTGTTCCAGGATTGGGTGCTCAAGGTGCTCGATGCCAATAACCAGCACATTCGGTTCAAGGTTGTCAAAGAACCCCCGCAGCCCGAGATTCCCCCGCCGACCATTGATGGAAATTAATTTTTTCATTGAAAGGAGGAAACAACCTCAATGAAAAAATCAAAATCACTCTCCACCTACACCAAAGGAAACCTCTACTCGATCCCTTGTGCGGATCTTCAAACTGACCCGAACCAACCACGGAAATATTTTGATCCTGATGCTCAACAAGATCTGGTCAATTCCTTCCAAATACAGGGAGTCCTTCAACCAATTCTCTTCCGTGAGGGAAAGGATGACAATCTCTTTATTGTTGCTGGTGAACGCCGTTTGCAAGCAGCTAAAGAAGCAGGACTCGAAACAATCCCTGCAATTCTGGTTGAAGGAAACTACGCAGAAATAGCACTGGTCGAAAACCTTCTTCGAGAGGACTTGACCGCAATTGAACTCGCAGAAGCACTGAATCACATCATGGTGGAACAAGACTATACCCAGGAACAATTGACGGGTATCATCGGTAAAGCTAAATCCACCGTGTCCGAGATCCTTTCCCTGAATCGTCTTCCCGATGAAATATTGGATGAGTGTAGGACTGACCCTTCAATCTCCCGTAAAACCCTCATTGATATTGC
>Ga0007800_10000849_pt1 | contig 11011 bp, 12 predicted proteins | sample CryBogmetaGMA14M_FD_60366 | JGI IMG/M metagenome (GOLD analysis project Ga0007800, IMG submission 60366) | Freshwater microbial communities from Crystal Bog, Wisconsin, USA - MA14M | ecosystem: Environmental > Aquatic > Freshwater > Lake | place: Crystal Bog, Wisconsin, USA | collected 2009-07-06 | reverse complement strand
ATTATTCTGTAGCCATCGAAACAAATGGCACTAAGTACATTGATGCTACACTCGATCTCGTTACTATAAGCCCTAAATTATCAAATAGTGTTCCTATTGTTGGGACTATGATTAAAAATGATATTGTCGAGGGCTTAGCAACTGAAGCAGATCGTGATAAACAAATAAATGGTCGTTACAGACCTAATGAATTATTGCGATTGATGAATAATTATAATTATCAATTTAAGTTTGTATGCACTACTGATGAGCAGTTGCAAGAGATTGAGATTATGAGAACTGAATTGAATATTCCTAAAGATCATATTTATTTAATGCCAGAAGGTGTAACTGCTGAACAATTGCAGAGAAGGCGTCCTTGGTTGATTGAGAAGTGCATTGAATATGGTTATAATTATACAGACCGCCTTCATATCGTGGCGTATGATAATAAAAGAATTGCATAAACCACTATTGTAATAAATTAACAACACAAAACTATGGAATTACTGAAAAAGGTTAATGGGAATATCGTTCGTACCGAACAAGAGAAGCGGCAGATGATTGAAGAAGCTGCAATTTATTACGGTAAGTTTTTAACGGCCTTAGGATTTGATTGGACCGCTGATCCTAATAGTGTCAACACTCCTTTGCGTGTTGCAAAGGCATGGGTCAATGATTTAATTAGTGGATCAATAGATCCTCTTTGTGACATTACTACTTTCCCTAATGAAGAAGGTTATACCGGATTAGTTTGTCAAACGCGTATCCCGGTTGTAAGCATGTGTGCACACCATAACCTGAACTTCACCGGAATTGCGCATATAGCGTACATTCCAGGCAAAGAAAAGACTGATCAAATTTTAGGATTAAGTAAGTTGAATCGTGTGGTCGATTGGTTCGCACGTAGACCAAATATTCAAGAATCATTAACCAAACAGGTCCATGATAAGATTAATGAATTATGTGTAGGAAATCGCGGCGTGGCTGTAATCATTGAGGCTCAGCATTTATGCGTTAAATGCCGTGGAATTAAGAACGACAGTATTATGAAGACATCTCAAATGTCAGGATATTTCTTCACGAATGAGATTGGTACTCGACAGGAATTTTTTAACCTTATCGATCAGAATAGAACTAATTTTTAATTTTATAAACTGTTATATGACATTTAACGAATATCAAAAACAAGCAATCACAACTAAGATTTACAAAACGGAAGATGCACTTGCTTATGTCACTTTGGGCATAGCTGGAGAAGCCGGTGAGGTCGCAGAGAAAGTAAAAAAAATAATCCGAGATGATGATAGTATCGTTTCGGGGCAGAAAAGAGTTGAAATTTCCAAAGAATTGGGAGATGTCCTGTGGTACATTGCTGCTATGTGTGAAGAGTTAGGATTGGATTTCAATAAGGTCGCAGAAGAAAATATTCAGAAGCTTCAATCGCGCAAAGACAGAGGTCAGTTGACAGGGTCTGGAGATAATCGTTAAAAATAGTTGTACCGATGTTGTATGTGTGGAATCTTCTTTGTAATTTTATCGCATGGAAGATTTAGGATATATTTACCTCATACGAAACAAAATCAATCAAAAGGTTTATATTGGAGTTTCGTCGAATCATCACAATAGATGGCTCCAACATAAACTAATGTTAACTCAAAATATGCATCATTCAATTCGATTACAACGTGCCTGGAATAAATATGGAGAACAAAATTTTGAGTTTGAATTAATTAAAACTCATCCGGCTTCTTCTTTATATGAAGAAGAAATTAATCAAATTCTCATATTTGATTCCTATTTCCATGGATATAATATGACGAAAGGTGGAGAAGGAGGCAATTGGAGGCCAATATTACAATATGATCGGTTTGGTAATTTTATTAAACGATTCCCGTCTATAACTGATGCGTCTGTTACTCTCAATATCCATGGAACATATATTTGGAAATGTTGTAACGATAGACAGCGGACTACTGGTATATTTCAGTGGTGTTATGAAGGAAATGAAAAGAAAATCAAATTATCTTGTAAAGAACGGAGTGAAGTGAAACCTGTTTTTAAATATAGTTTAGAAGGTGTTTTTCTTGACAGCTTCAATAATGGGATTGAAGCTGCAAGATCAATCCCTAAAACTAATAATAAAAATATCAGATCGATAGCTATCAATATTCGTAAGGTGTGTTATTTGACTATGTATACTGCTTATGGACATCAATGGCGATTTGAATTACACGATGCTTTACCACCTCTTACGTTAGAAGAATTAAAGGAGAAGAAGACTAGGGGGATTCGGAATGCGAATAATCGAGTGAATAACGGTAGATCTATTCATCAATGGACATTAGATGGGGAATTGGTTCATATTTATGATAATATAGCTACATTAAAGCTTGATTGGGGTAAAAAGATCCATGCTATCCAACAATGTCTCTCAGGCTTTCAAATGAAATCACACAACTTTCACTGGTCGTACTCTAATATATTTGATTCTTCATTATACAAAGAAAATAAAAGAAAGGTCTTCTATCGTGACGGTCAGAAACATATAATACAAAATTCTAAATAATATGCAAACTCAAACTAATATTATAATCACTCTTCAAGTTGAGGGCTTCCATTCGTTCCCGGACTCAGTGAAGTTCTTCGGCGAAGCTGTTGATTTTCTCGCAATTAAACACAGGCATCTCTTCTATGTTGTCGCGAAAGTGCGTGTAATGCATGATGAGAGAGATTTAGAGTTTCTACTTCTTAAAAGAGAGATGCAAGATTATTTCAAGCGTAATTTTGGGGAACCTGCAGAATTCGGAGCAAGGAGCTGTGAGACCATCGCTCGAAATTTGCTTGAAGCATACAATTGTGAGTATGTATCGATAAAAGAAGATAATGAAAATGGTGCTGAAATTTTTAAAGTATAATATATGGACCAAGAAGTTATTAAGAAACAAGTGGGTGGTGATCATTATAAGAATAAAGGTATTCAACCTATTGAATACATATTAAGTAATGATCTTGGATTTTGTGAGGGTAGTGTTGTGAAGTATGTCACCCGTTATAAAGAAAAGGGTGGAATTGAAGATCTTGAGAAAGCTATGCATTATCTTGAGTTTTTGATTGAGTTTGAAAAAGATAAATTAAGAGAAACTAAATCAGAGTAACATGAAAACATTCGTAATCCCACCAGTATCGCAGTTACAATTAATGGATTGTGGGGATCGCTATTTTTGTTTAACACAATTATATATTAAATATGCTCATTATCGTGAGTTTTTTAAGCAAAAGGTTATTGATGGGGAATTTGTTTTATTAGATAATGGTATCGGAGATGGGGCTCCTATTACTCAGGATGTATTATACGAGGTAACAAAGGATCTTATGCCAAGTGAGGTCATCCCACTTGATACTCTATTTGACAGCCGTAGAACACTGGAAAACGTCTTTGACTTCATTAATCGGTTGCGCGATGATAATTTATTGGACAAGATTGATATTTTTGCGGTGGCTCAGGGCAACACTTTCGACGAATGGATCTACTGTTACAAAGCTCTTCTGAGCATTGAAGAAGTGAAGACTATTGGTATGTCCAAACTCTCTATCCCATGGGTAGTATCAAGATCTACAAAGGATACTAATATAGGTCGTGATCGTAATGTGATGTACGATTTTTTGAAGAATTCTGGATTAATTCAAAAATCTTTACACATGCTCGGAAGTGGAGGAGTGGATGAATATGAACATTATAAAGGAGATCCCTTTGTTAGATCGTCTGACTCCTGTGTCGCTGTTTGGAGTGCGATGAATGGCATCAGCTTTGATGAGTCATATAAAAGGATTCCTACTCCAAAGAATTATTTTGATTTGGAAATAAATGAGCAAGCTGTTGCTCTTGCCATAGAAAACATTCGTATCTTTAAAGATATTTTGTCAGAAGTATAAAACTTATAACTATGGAAAACATTCAGAAATCAATTGAGGACCGCTTTAATGAAGATAAGGACCGCATTGAAAAGGCAGTAGTACATAAATACTTTAAAAGAGAAGGTACTCCTGGTCATTATAAGTACTATTATACAGAAGAGGAATATAATGCTATTAAGAAGCGTGATCGTGGTGAAGAATTGACTGATGATGAACGTAGACAGGTTCGATTAAGTGCAGAACGAGAAGATCGCAGCGAGAGACATGGTGATAGCGTGAGGGAAGGTAAAGAAAAAGCAAAAGAAGCTAAGAAGTCTCAAGGTACTCACATTTCTGATATGAATAAAGAAGAAAAACTCATTCTTGCAAAAGAATTGAATATAAAAGATGCTGAAAGTTTATCTTCTAAGGAACTTAATGAAAAGTTGATTGGGGCCAATATTGACAGGGAATTGGCTAAGTTCAGGACTGCAAAACAGAACCCTTAATTTTAATGGAACTAAATATAAATTGAGAGCTGCCTGTTGCATAGGACATATAACTTTTATATCTTCGCACCCTCAATTAGAAAATATTAAACAAAACCTTAAAACGTAAAGCCATGACAGAAAAAATTGAAAAAACCGAAACAAAAAAAGTTGAACCCTCAACTAAGACAAAAGCCGAGAAGCTTGCTGAAATGCTGAAGAAAGATGATTCTAAAGCTGCAGAAGTAAAAGAAGGTAAGAAAGCTGTTGCTCCTGCAATCACCGAAGAATTTACTGATTCTAAGGAAGTAGCCATTGCTGCTAATGATCGTGTAAAGGTCCGTGTTGGTAACAAGTCATTTGATGGCACAATTACCGGGTTGAAAACAATTGACAAAGATCAGTTCGCTCATGTACTGATTGATTCTCAGACCAAATCAAAAATGTTCCACACCGGTGATATCACCTTCATATCAAAAGGCACAGAAGTGAAAGAAACCCCTAAGCCTGTCGTTACCAAAAAGAATGGTGTTTCAACGTACATCGCTCCTGAGGTAGATGGATCAGAAGAGAAGGATCCTACACCTAAAGAAGAAAAGGGTAAAAAAGCACCAAAGGTAAAAGCACCGAAGGAGCCGAAAGTGAAGAAAGAACGTAAATTGCAGGATGCTCCGGCCGAAGGATCAAAATCAGCTAAGATCGTTGAAATGTTGAAGGCTGGAAAGACCAACAAGGAAATTTCGATTGAGTTGGATGCTCATTATTCTTTCGTAATCACTATCAAGAGAAAATATCTCAGTGATATGATCCAGTCCAAAGTAGCAGATGCTCCTAAAGCAGCTGCAGAGCCCCCAGTAACAGAAGTTCCAGCAGAAAAGCTTCCACTTGCAAAGCTGCCAACAGCCCCAAAAAAAGGGAAGAAGTAGTTCCATTAATCTCACCTTGAAAGTGCAGGAGTTGATTCTCCTGTACTTTCTTATTTTCATACAATGAAGGACCTTATTAGTTACTTAGAAAAGCAAAAAATTGCTTTTTCAGTTGTTGCAGATAATGTGGTTCAGATTAATGAACAATCCTTTGAAATAATCTACCCTACTGAGGATAAATTATTTGATGAGGATTTTTGCTTGATTACTGAAGGCACTGTATGCGATAATCTTATTTTTTGTTTTGGAGGAGTATGGTATTTTACTCCCAGAGATACAGAAGATAAGCCACAATTAAATAGAGTACGATTTTTAGGTAAATCAACTACTATTCTTCCTACAGAAACTTTTTTAGGAATAAGGGCTGGATATGAACTATTGAATGGCGTTGGGTTATATGACGAATGGATTAAAAAAGCAAAGTTTTTAGGCGTTAAAACACTGGGTATCTGTGAAAAGAATACACTTGCTGGAGTGATGCTTTTTCAGAATGAATGCATTAAAAATAAGATTAAGCCTATTATTGGGGCTACTTATACAATATATAGACCAAGAGAAGATTATAAGTATGATATCAAGTGCTATGTCCAGAACGAAGAAGGATGGACCAATCTTCTTATGATTAATAAAGAAGTTAATGTTCTTAACAATCGCTTTGTTGAGGAGAAGCGTTTTTTTGAGCTTACGGGCGGGTTATCGTTGGTTATAGACCCGAAATCAATAAAGTGGGGCAAACTACTCTTTTACGAGCTTGGAGGTGTTAAAACGTATTATCAACTTGATTCTGTAGTTTACGATCAAGAATCGCGAGATAAAGAGTACCTTTTGAACTTAAAAGAGTTTGTAGAACATGAGATTCCACCTATTGCAATCACTGATGCTTTTTACATTAATGAAGAGAATGCTCATTTAAAAACAAAGCTCAACCAGACTTCTAATGTATTTGAAGATAAAAGTCATAATCAATATTTTAAGACCAAAGATGAGTATTTTGAAGAATTAGATGTGGTTTTTAAGGATTCAGATAGATGTTACGATTTCTTTCAAAGGGCTTTGCAGAATGAAAAAAAATTAAGCGATCAATGTAATTTTACAATACCTCAAGGGCAGAAGCACCTACCTGTTTATATTATGACAGAAGAAGAAAAAGAGCAATTTGAAACTAATGAAGATTTATTTTGGCATCTTATATTGCAGGGTTTACAAAAGAAGGTACCACAAGCAAAAAGATCTAAATACTTAGAGCGTGTAAATGAAGAGGTAGAAGTTATTGAACTTGGTGGTTTTATTGATTACTTTCTTATTTTATGGGACATTATAAAATGGTGTCATGCGAATGGCATACTTGTCGGTTATGGGCGTGGTTCATCGGCCGGGAGTCTTGTTTCTTATTTATTGAACATTGTTAAGGTTGATCCTATTGAATTTGATTTAATGTTCGAGAGATTTTTAAATAGAGCTAGAGTTGAGAATGGGTCCTATCCTGATGTGGATTCAGACGTGTCTGGGTCCAGAAAAGAAGAAGTGAAACACTACGTGGAACAACGGTATGGAGTACATCAAGTATGTTCAGTAGGAACTTATACCACTCTTCAGATGAAAGCTGCTCTCAAAGACCTTGCTCGATTAGACAATATACCTCCTCAAGATATTAATCGCATTACTATTTCTTTTGATGATAACAAAGAGTTTGGTAGGTATGAAGAGATTGATTCATCTACAGGTATTTTTCATTATGCAGTAAGGAATAAGAATATCATGTCATTTATAAAGGAGCACACAGAGCTCGTAAATGATGCGCTTTCTTTGCTTAATCAACCTCGCTCCGCTTCTATTCATGCTTGTGCAATGGTTGTATTACCGCAAGAAAAAGATATTTTTCATTGGATCCCTGTAAAGAATATATCATTAAAAGATGGCACTACTTGCTTGGTGAGTGAGTGGGAAGGTGGGGAGATTGAGTCAATGGGCCTTTTGAAAGAAGATATTTTAGGACTCAAGCAATTAGATAAGATCAAATATACACTCGATCTTATTAAACAGAATCGTGATATCGATCTTGATATTTATAGCTTAGAATATGATGATGAGCAGGTTTATCGTTATTTTCGCAAAGGATATACGCAAGATATTTTTCATTTTGGAGCTAAAGGACTGACAGCCTATTGTAAAGTAAGTCAGCCAGATAATATACGAGATCTTATTGCAGCCATTGCTCTCTATCGTCCAGGTCCTATCGAATCAAACTTACATAATGAATATGTACTTCGTAAGAATGGAGAAAAAGAGATTGAGTATCTGTGGGGAACTGAAGAGATAACGCGAGATACATACGGGGTCCTATGCTACCAAGAGCAAATTATGCGGGTTTGCGTTGATGTAGGAGGCTTTTCACCAGTAAATAGTGATGATGTGAGAAGGGCCATGGGTAAAAAAAAGAAGGACGTTCTTGATGCTTATAAGGCTCAATTTATAGAAGGAGCTGTAAAAAATGGTTGTCCTCAAGACGAAGCAGATCATCTTTGGGAGACATTAGAAAAGTTTTCATTCTACGCGTTTAATTTAAGTCATGCCACTGTTTATGCGGTAACTGGGTATGCTTGCCAATATTTAAAAGTACATTATCCGATTGAATTCTGGACCTCTTCATTCGCCTATATCAGTGAAAATACAAAAGAAGAAGATACTACCCAATTTATTGCTGAGATCAATAAGACCGGTACAATAAAAATATCTCCTACTGATATTAATAAATCTACTGATATCGTTCAGTCAGATTATAAAACTAATACTATTTATTGGGCTTTGAATTCTGTGCAGCAAGTTGGTGGGATAGCTGTTGAACAGATTATAACAGATAGAGCAGAGAAAGGATCTTATTTCAGTCTTGAAGAGTTTTTATATCGCCATACTTTCAAAGGAAGTAAAGTAAATAAGTCACATATTGAGAATTTAATTTATTCTGGGGCCTTTGATCAGATTGAAAATATTGATTGCTCGTTGAAGCGCATTAAATTAATTCGACAGTACAGAGAACAACGAAAGTTGAAAATTGACCCTTTAAAAGATGATTTGTTACTTGCAGGTGAAAATGCATATACAGATTGGTGGTGGGATTTACAACAGAAGAAATTGTCTGGAATTGCATTTTTTGATTATAAGACCATGGTTGAAACTTATCTTACTAAAGGTGATTGGCAGTACTTAGATCAAGATAGATTTCAATCAGCCCCTACTGAGCATGCTCATTATATAGCTACTGGGGGATATGTAATTGAAGTAATTGAAAGAGAAAGTAAGAAGAAGGGTAAGTATTGTTCTATTCAACTAGAAAGTAATTATGAATTTTTGTTTGTCACTATCTTCCCAGACCATTATAAGAAATGGATAGAAAAAGGATTTAACTTTGTAGAAGCTCAAGGCAAATTGATGTTGTTATCAGGTATAATAAAGCAAGATACTTTTAAGAGGGTTCAAATAGTTAAGATCTGGGACCAGAGCGAGATGATTATATTAGGTTAATTGTCATCATTCTAAATTACGAATAAATTCATTAACGCTTGAATATTTTTCTTATCTTTAACATTCAATAGAAAGTGCACCATGAGTAAGGTAACAGTGTCCATCGATAATAAAGTTATTGTTCTAAATTTTGGTGATTTCAATGAAGAAATCGACGCTGACGAACTGACCACTATAGATTATGCTAATCTTTTTGGTGAGGCTGTTACAGTATCTGCTCTTTTAAATCGTATTGGCATATTAAAGGCTGAGGCAGAGTCAATTCTTGCCCACAAGAAGCTTGATTGTGATATTTACAATGCTACTTTAAGTCGGCAATATCGTAGAGAAGCTAATATCAATTCTGGTAAATTCACTCTTGTAGATAATGGACATCCTGTATCGATTAAATTAACAGAGGACTCATTATCTGCTGCAATCCTACTTGATTTGGCTTTTCAAAACAAACGTAAAGCAGTAATCAATGCACAAAGAGATTTAGCGTTTCTTGATAGTCTTTACTGGTCTATTCAAAGTAAAGATAAGAAACTCTCAGTGTTGATGAAATCAGTAACACCAGAAGAATTTTATAATGAAATTGTTGAAGGTGCAGTGAATGGTATGATTATTAAAAAACCAAGAGATCAATGGACCACAAAGTAAAAAGAGAATCAACAGTAGCTGAAGATCTTCAGAGTGTGGGATTAACACTTGTAGAAGCGGATAAGTACAAAGTTCGTTACGAAGTGGTGTTGTTCGCCTTATATGCTATGAAAGACGATCCTACCCGTTCTATTGCTGAGGTAATGCAAATTGGATTAAGTGAATGGATAAAATAAAAACATTATGGATATAGAAATTGGAAAATACATTCTTGAACCTTCAGAAGGTGCAACAGGTAGATTTGATATTAAAGAACCTTATGTACGCATAACTGGTAAAGGTAATAAAATTGCTGCAGAAAAAATCTTAGCATATGGATTGCCTTTGGAATCTGCATTAGTTTATATTATCAATAATGAACTTGAAAGCAAAAAGAACCTTGTAACTCTGAAAGAGTATTTAGAGGCATATATCATTGAGAAAAATGAAATTTTAAACATAGTTAAAGCAATATTGCAAATTAAATCACTTAAAAACGAAAAGTCATGACTGATTTCAACAGAAGCGCCTTTAAGGGCTCATCTTTAAATTCAATTAAAGATGAACAGAGCAGAGCTAATAAAGCACTGCCAAAAATGCAAGGAGGTAATCGTGCTGGTTTCCATACAATCGAAGATGGAAAGAACTGGCGACGCATTGCTCCTGCACATTCAGAAAACGAACCTGCATACAGAGCTAAGAGTACTATTACTCTTGAATGTGAAGTACCTGATATCGATGAAAATGGGCAGGAAACAGGGAAGAGTGAAGTAAAGAAAAAGAATGTCTTCATTGCTATGCAACATTCCTTGACCCTCACTGACGATCCTATCCTTATTTACATTTCATATGTAATGAAGCGTGCTGATGATGAAATTCAGGATAAAGATGCTCGTACTAAGTTTTTATCTCCTATCAATGGGTGGAGGGGTAAAGATAAGAAATGGAATTGGGGTATCAGGCCTTCAGTAGTATATGTGTGTTATTGTTGGAATGATAAAGGTGAACTTGGTCGCGAACAGTTATTCCCTGGAATGCTTGACCAGATAAAAAAGATCTCTGTTGAAAGGAATGAGGACAGTGTAGAAATCGTCCCTGACATTTTTACCGATCCTGATGAAGGATATCCTCTTATCATTACGAAGGCTAAAAATGATAAGGATAAATGGGAAATGTCATGTAGTTGTGAATTACCAGGGAAAAAAGAATCATGGACTGAATTCTTTGAACGCGTGAAGGTAACTGATGCTCAGTTAGTGGAGCTCGTTAGGAAAGAAAGTCTTCGTGAGTTATATGAAGATGTATATACTATGCGTGATTTCAATATGGCAGTGGATGGCTTACGTCGATTTGATGTGCAGTATAAGTTTGGCATTTTTGAGAATGAAGAGTTTTTGGATCGCTTAACAATTCTCAAGAAACTTGTACCTGCATATAAGCCAAAGAACTCAGGTGAAGAAGAAACGCCTGCAGAAGAAGTAAAAGGTGTCGGAGCTCATCCCTCATCTCCAAATAAAATGAATCCCCTTAAAGAAAAAGAAGAATCAAAAGCATCCTATCCTACTCCTATCCCTGCAA
>Ga0007800_10000835_pt1 | contig 11153 bp, 14 predicted proteins | sample CryBogmetaGMA14M_FD_60366 | JGI IMG/M metagenome (GOLD analysis project Ga0007800, IMG submission 60366) | Freshwater microbial communities from Crystal Bog, Wisconsin, USA - MA14M | ecosystem: Environmental > Aquatic > Freshwater > Lake | place: Crystal Bog, Wisconsin, USA | collected 2009-07-06 | reverse complement strand
CTTTTTTGTGGCGTATGGCAGACGTAGCGTTCTGTTAAAAATGGCGGAATGGTTTCCTGCGCGTTGGGAGAACTTCACGGGGCTTCTAGCGTGGCTTATAAGCCTTTTTATGGCTTCGGCACACTATCTCCAACGGAATACAGGAGGTGTATGGGGCTATGTAGTTGTCACAATAGAATTCCTCGGCGCAGGTGTACTCTTGTTTTACCTTTGCTGCTGGCTCAAGGATAAAATATTGGGCTTCTGGTGGAATTTGAAAAGCCAGTACAAGGACGGTACGTTCAAGACGGTCATATCGGCAGATATAGCCCTTGTGATGCTCTATGTCTGCTTATTCTTCCATGATGTGCTGACGAACGCCCTACCTCTCAATATCCTGTCTATATGGCTGATTTTAAGCCTTGTCGGTGTGTTTGCATGGAACGGCAAGGAGATAGTGGGAGCGATGAAGTAATGAGCTATGTTCTCATTAGTTGCTCAATGGTTCCATACCCCCCCCTTCCGAGGTATGGAACTATGTTGGACAAATTCCGTCGGTTTGGGCTTACAACCCCAAAATAAGAGGAGAGAGAATGAAAAGATTTGATAATCGTCTAATAATCGTCTATTATGTGTCTATAAATATTGGACAAAAATTCTATGTTTAACCCAAAATATACCATAACCAATAGGCTTTTAGGCAACATAAAGCGCATAGCGGAGATTGTCACTAATCTTAATAGCCGCAGTTTTCCCAAGGTGGTGCTTTTGGAGATGGAAAGGCGGGCTAGAGAAATATCAGCCTATTCTTCAACCAGTATTGAAGGAAATCCTTTGCCGCTGACAGATGTCAAAAGAATCCTCAAGAACAAACCGGAATATGTTCGTGACTCTGAGAAGGAAGTGTTGAACTATAATAAAGCCTTGGTTGAGCTGGATGAACTGATAAAGGCGGGGGAAATTTCTCTGGATATTAATTGGCTGGAGAAAATTCAAAAAATAATTACCGGTGGTCTCATTGAAAAACACCGTTGGGGTCATATACGCAAGGAGCCGGTTTTTGTTAATGACCCAATATCCAGAAAAACCATCTATTGGCCACCAGATCATCAGGATGTGACACCATTACTCAAAGACCTGTTTGATTTTCTGGAGAAAAATATCAGTTTGGTTGACCCCCTTATTTTAGCAGGAATTTTTCACAAGCAATTCGTGATTGTCCATCCTTTCATCGATGGCAATGGTCGCACGACGCGGCTGGCAACCAAAGTTTTATTGGCGAAAATGGGCTTGGATACTTTCAACTTATTCAGCTTTGAAAATTACTACAACAACAATGTTGCCAAATATTTTGAAAAAGTTGGCTTGGTGGGCAATTATTACGATATCAAAGACCAAGTTGATTTTACAAGTTGGCTGGAATATTTCACAGACGGAATCATTGATGAACTGTTGCGTGTGAAAAAAGAAATGGAAAAGGAGATTGCCAGTCCTGACAATACGCTGAAAGAATATCATCAGAAAATAATCGATTTTATCAAAGATAAGGGCTTTATTACTGACAAGGAATATGCCGAGCTTACAAACAGGGCAAAACCAACAAGAAATTTGGATTTTCGAAAACTCATTGAATTTGGAATAATCATTAAAATCGGTAAAGGCAAGGCAACTTATTACAGGCTGAAGTAGTTTAAATTCTTGCGCGATTTAGATATGCTCAGCGTAAAATAAATGAGATAGGGGTACGACAACGATTCCTTCATTTTGGGGTCATAAAGGGGTTGTAAGCCGGAACCCCAGAAATTTCCGTCATCCCAACTCTAACCGGACGATGGTAAAGATTCTGGTAAAAAACACACAGATCGCCTGTAGCTTCAATCATAGCTTCATTTTTTGCCTTCTAAGATTGGTTAAATCTCTATTATTTGCTCAATTCTAGGGGTGTAAGCACAAATCCCTTCTAATAAACAAATAAAAAAGCTTGCAAGATGGTGACAAATATGTCAACATTAGAAGCATGAGAGATACACGCCCGATTTCATGGATCAAGGCAGCGCGGAAGGATTTCGATGAATTTCCCAAAGACGTGCAAGGCGAGGCGTTGAATATTCTTACAATAGCTGCCGAGGGCGGCAAATCGGATAAGGCAAAGCCGTTTAAGGGCATTGAGGGCGGAGTATTTGAAATCGTATTGCGGCACCGAGGAGACGCTTTTCGCGTGCTCTACGCTGTTAGGATTGGCGCTGATATTTGGGTGATCCATGCCTTTCAGAAGAAATCCAAAACCGGAATTAAGACGCCTCAAAAGGATGTTGATGTCATCAGTGAACGTCTAAAACGATTAAAGGAGTATTTACAATGAAGGACAAATTCGAACTTGTGCGCGGCAGTGGTAATGTGTTTCGTGATTTTGGCCGTGTTAACGCCAGCGTCGAACAGGCCAGTGCCATTCTTGCGGCGGAGATCATTCGCACGCTTGATGAGCGCGGTCTATCGACACGCGAGGCCGAGAAACTAACAGGTGTGGCACATTCTGAGTTTTCGCGTATCCGCAACGCCAAACTTGAACGTTTTACGCTTGATCGGATGATTACGATACTGGGTAAGCTTGATGAGGACGTTGAAGTTAACGTTACATTCCGGCCACGTCGGCCTGTTTTGCGAGATGGAGTACACGCCTGAAATACCCAATAGGGGAGAACAGGGAATTTGGGGAAAGTAGTACGCTAATGATTTTTCTGATCCCTGAGGAAAAAACTTTTGTTTTTTCCTCACCTTTTTTGCATACTACGAACATTGATTCAGCAAGGGTTTCATAACCCAATTTTTGAGGGGTTTTTTCCTCACCCCCTTTTCAATCAATAAGTCACTCAATAAATCGTTGACAAACGAATATCTTAAATGTAATATATGTATTACAGACATTACAGGAGGATGGAATTATGGGAAGGATATTAAACATAAGACTGGACGATGAACTTGCTGATCGTTTGGATTCTCTGGCCAAGAAAACACATCGGCCAAAGTCTTTCTATGTACGGGATATGATCGTTCACTATCTTGAAGATTACGAGGATGCTTGCCTTGCAATGGATCGTTTAAATAAAAAGAATGCCCGATATCTGACAATGGAAGAGGTGGAAAAGAAAATTGGCGTATAAAATTATCTGGCATCAAGACGCGGCGGATGACCTGCTAAAGCTTGATAAGAAACTTCAAAAGCAGATTATAAACAGAATCAAAAATTATTTGGTTGATGAGCCGTTATCCTTAGGCAAGCCTTTAAAAGGAATTTTCAAAGGTCTTCATCGTTACCGGTATGGCGATTACAGGATTATCTACAGCATTGACCGATCAGATGAAATAATTATTGTATTGCGTATAGGCCACAGGAAAGATGTTTATGATAATTAATAAGAACAAAACAAAAGTATCTAAATGACTAATCAAAATAAAACTGCCGCCATCTATGCCCGTGTTTCAACTGATAAGCAAAAAGTTGATATGCAGCTTCACGAGCTGCGGAATTTCGCGGCCAGATCGGGCTGGACTATTTATCAGGAATACATTGATCAAAGCTACTCCGGCGCGGATATAAAAAGACCGGCGCTGCAAGAAATGATCGAAGCAGCCCGGAAACGTCGCTTCGATATCCTGATCGTTTGGAAACTTGATCGACTCAGCCGGTCTCTTAAAGACCTCATTAACACCCTGGACGAGCTGGGCACATGTGGCGTTGATTTTGTTTCCTATGACAATAATCTTGATACTTCCACGCCGACCGGCAAACTTGTTTTCCAGATCGTCGGGGCCGTAGCCGAATTTGAAAAAGACATCATCCGGGAAAGAGTCATTGCAGGCCTGGCTAATGCAAAAGCCAAAGGCAAAAAGCTTGGCCGCCCTACCCTACCCCTGAATATTTTAAATAAAGCGAAAGAATTCAAAGCCGCCGGTCATTCATTCCGATACATTGAAAAGAAACTCGGAGTCGGTGAAGGCTCGATAAGAAAACAATTCCAGAAGAAAAAGACCGACCACTAAATTTATATTTTAAGGAGATTGACACCCATTAATTCTTCCCTGCACCCATCAAAATACCTCCTTACGTTTTACTAAGAGTTTTCTTATAGGTAATTCGTTCTTCTCGACGATATGCAATCTTTCACATGGTATTCATCAAGTCTGATCTTGTTAAAATTCAGGTGCGGCTGGACTTTCTTTCATCTACAAATCCTCAGGTATTGTGAGTAGAATATTCTGTTGATTTGCAATTGAAATGCTTGAGCTAACTCAGCCAAATATTTATCTGGTCGTCCTACGCAAGATGTTAGGAATATTTTGTTTTAATTTTATTTGCTTGGTTCACCGTCATAGTTGGTCTTTCGAATGATTCTATTTCTTGAACTTTTGATCTCATTTCTTCCATTACAGTTTTTTCAGTTTTATTGTTGAGTTTAGATACTTCAGCTTTATAATATTCTTCGAGTTTGTGGTATGCTGAAACTTGATCGCATAAAATTCTTATATTCTTATTTGCTCTTTCTTTGTCATTACCAATTTTAGTTGCGAGACAAGTGAACAGCCCCCCAATAATAGCTCCGCATAAAGCAAAAACCCCAGATGTTATTTCCATGTTTCCCCCTCTTACATAATTTTCACTTCTATCGATACTATCTTTAAAGAATTAAATTGCGTTTGTGTTAATTCGCTCTCTGACAAGTCATTCCAATTCATCCCGAATTCCATCGCCGATTCTCCGTCTAGGCCACAAGGCAACATGTATCCCTGATAATTACGTCCATCACCAGATATTCGTTTACCCAAGTATCCATGAGAAATATTTTTCGAGCCTCTGCAAATATATTCACTTCATATAACTATAAACGATCATTTAATTTTTGATAGTTTGTCAGATTAATCTCCTCTACTTCAAATTACCATTCAATCCCCTTTGATCTTAAATAATCTTGTGAACCTTTATGTCCTATTCTGGCGGCAATTTTATAATTATCAATTGCCTGCTGGGTATTGCCAAGCTTGTAATAAGCAACCCCTCTGCTATAGTAAGGGATTTCAAACTGCGGGGTTAGTTCTATGGCCATTTTTTGTCCAACAAACCGAGAAGAGCCATAAAAATTAACGTTGCGGCTATGACAATTGCAAAAGTCAGTTTTGTTTTTTTATCACGTGCCTTTGCACTCAACATGGCTTCTTGCATAGAACCAATAGTGTCGTAAGTAATATCCTTGAAAGTGCGCGATTCTTTGTCTAATTTATCGGCAAGTGATTTGATTTCAGCTCGTTCTAATTCAATATCATTATAGCCTATAGTCTCTGCACAAGCCTCAAGTTTCTTTAAGCTACTTAGACAAGAATCTGGTGTAGAAAAATCAAGTGTCTTCTTTTTATCATTAATGAGTTGTTTTTTTTCATTGGTTTCATCTCGAAGAACAATATGTTGTTCTTCGAGAGCAACTTGCCCATCAACATCACGTCCACAAAACCGACAAACAATTGCTTCGGCTTTGATAATTTCCGCGCAATATGGACATTTCTTTTCGCTGGATGCACGCACATTTTTTTCTAGTGCTGCACCAATGCCCAAGACGCTTTTTGCATCTGCAACATGACCTGCCGTATCATCGAAATCATATCCAGACTGTATAAGACGGTGAGTATAATTTTTATTGTAAATAAATGCCCAGATTAGACCGATGACAAACCATAATATTCCTAAAGTCAATGCACCAAAAAGAAGTCCGGCAACAAGAACGCCGAGGCCGTAAGCAATATCACCACGCAACAGGGCAGGAATACCGCCGAAAAAGAAGCTCGTCCATGAAAATCCATAATAGCCATTTTTTATTATACCCGATTGCTTATGTTTCATTTTTACTGATGTTGCCATACATCCTCCTTTTCGATAATATTGCTTTTGATGGGTTGAAGTATAGGATGGCTCCTGTTTAATTGTCAAGGTATAGTTCCCATAAAAAAACTGGAGCTGACTATGTGATTGGGATAGGGACGTGCATTCCCATCCGAAAGCATCAACTTTCGCTAAAACTGTTGAGTTGTGTAGTACAGGAAGGCATACGGATTTTGTATGAACGAAAACAAGCTGTCACGCATTTGCTCATTTCAACCCATATTCAATAAACAGACCCTTAAATCCGGCCTTCATATTTGTATTTGGACCAAATCGTCTCGGTAGCACTACCCTTCCCTCTTCCAGCGTTATCACAAACGTTAGATTGCCAGATCAAACTAAATTTATTTTGTTTCCCACCCTGCTTGCGGTTAATTAATTCGTAATAACTGTTAAAGACCATGTGATTTTTACCTCTGAAAAAGAGATCCGCTTTCAACGGCACACATTTTCAGCAAATCACATTAACAGATATTTCAAATTAATTTTTTATCTGCCCGCCCCTGTTAAAAAACCATTGACACCCCAATATTTTTATTATATTACTAAGCTAACTTATATTACTTAGCTTAGTAATTATTTTAAAGGAGTAATTATGATAATTACACTTGGCCACATCAAAGGCGGCGTGGGAAAATCAACCATCGCCGCAAATTTAGCAGTATGCTTCGCTCTGGACAAAAAGAAAGTGTTGCTCATTGACGCCGATGTCCAGGGATCGTCTATGGCTTTTAGAGCCAGCCGGGATAAAGAAGATATTAAAGCCATGTCTATTAACAAACCCACTTTGCATACCGATTTAAAAGATTTTTCCAATATAGACGCTATCGTTATTGATACCGGGGGCCGTGATCTCGGAGTTTTCCGTTCAGCCATCTTGGCGTCAGACCTCTTTGTTATTCCCTGTCTGGCCTCTCAAGTTGATTTCTGGGCTAATGATGACCTTTTAAAGATTATTGATGAGGCCAAGGTATATAAGCCGTCTCTCAGGTCTTATTTCCTATTTAATCAAATGCAACCCAACACTAATATTTCCAAAGAAGCCAAGGAATCAATGAACAGCTATAGCGATAAGGTAAAAACATTTGCCGCCCAAATTAACAACCGCGTAGCTTATAAAAACTCTTACGGGGAAGGGAAGGGCGTTATGGAATGGACAGACCCAAAGGCCAAAGAGGAAATGAAACTTTTTTATAAGGAAATTTTAACCTTGAGGTAATAATATGGCGCTGAAAATGCAAAAACCGGAAATTAAGGAAGACCTGGACGCCTTTCTAAAAGGCGCAAAGGCTGAACAGCCAGTGAGAGAGGAATTGTCCGGCAAACCAGACAAAACATTCCTTTTAAGGTTGCCTTATAACCTCTGGAAACAGTCAAAGCATAAGGCAGGAGACGCCGACATATCCTTACATGACTATATTATTCAAGCGATAAAAGATAAGTGTACTAACTAAGCTTACTTAGTACACTTAGTATTTATTTTATTATTTCCGCTTGACGATTAAATTTCCAGGATTCGCCTTGCCTGTCTAAAATATACCCCTGAATCTTTGCATAACTTTGGAAATCCGGGATAGTTTCTTTAAGATATTCATCAACAACAAATCTATTAAACAATCGTTTAACCAGGACGCTATTTAAACCCTCTCGATTGTATTTTTCTTTACTAAAATTATCCAGACTATCCTTAAAACCATCATAAATTTGCTTCTTAATTTTTTCCGGCAAAGCGGCCAACATCTCCTCTATTTTACCTTCCGTAAAAGCAAAATAATTATTCTCTAATTGTTTGATAATTTCTTCCTCTGCCTTCTTTTTGGCTTCGGCTTCCTGCTTTTGCCGGTAGGTTTGTTCTTTCTCTAAATCAAAAAGACTTGTCTTGGGGCGGTAATCTTCCGTCAGTGCTTTATATGTATATGCGCCGAGGTTTGCTTTAATCTCGTTTTTTAATTTTTTTTCTTCGATATACTTCAAAACTTCCGCAATGTATTCTTCCTCTTTGGTTTCGATTATTTCATTGGCTTGGCTTTCAGATAGCAAAAAATATTTAACGAGTCTGTTAAAAATATCGGATTTTTCTTTTTCGGCGCCATTGATTAAATCTAACTGTTCCTGAGCAGGGACTTGGATTAACTTTGTTAATATTTTATTGTCCTTGTCGTTTGGTGTAATTTTTATTTTCATAGCGACAACTTTACGGCTTTCTTTTTTATAATCTATCTCTATAAAAAGGTCGGATTTTTTGTTTATTTCGCTATCAGCTATATTTATAATAAACCGTTTTAAATTTTTAAAATCCTGGTACGTTTTCTCATCCTGAACACCCATTAATTTTTTAAAATCCTCAATGGAAATCCAGGGCGTTTCACCTTTCCCTTGCTTCTTAATAAAGTAATCAACGCAGAGCTCATACAGGGCAAGAGAATACTTACTATTGAATCGGTTCTGCATGCTTAAACTGATCCGGGCATACATCGCTGGGTTATACAATTTTTTCTTTAATTCAGGGCCGTAGGAGTAAAAACAACGGCCACTATTTTTAGTAATTTTTACTTCACCTAACAGGCTTGTATTGACCCATTCTTCTTGATCCTTATCTAAAATATTCCACTCAATTTCAACTCGCCGAAGTGCCCTTAACGCTTCTTTAAGAGCCTCATAATTATTACTGTTATAACTCAAAATATCTGATAGGTCTTTTAAACTAACATCAAATTGTTCTTTTATTGGTAGGTCATCATAAGCGTTAGCAAGTAATACATTCCACGCTCGACGCTGGAGGAGGGTAATCCTGTTATTTGATACTTGAATTGCGCCGCTATGTTTGATAACTTCTTTCTTAGACAAAGACACGCCTCTTTTTTTGTAGAATTAATTATATTTTAAAGAGAGTTTTGTCAACTAAATACTATCACCTTTCGTACCATAAACTATCACCTTTCGTACCATAAACTATCACCTTTCGTACCATAAACTATCACCTTTCGTACCATAAACTATCACCTTTCGCGTGAAATAATTTATAAGATTATAGACTTAACAACCCTAAAAACTATACAAACTATAAAAAAAACAACAACAAGATATGTTGCTGTTTTTCAATCTTTTTTATAAAATTTTCTTGAAAATATCTGTAAATCAGGCCATCCATCTTTTCTCTCTTTTCCATTCTTCACACTCCGTTCACCCCCACCCTGTACTGCCAACATATTATATAATATTGATATGAAGGGGGTGTGAAACAGAGAGGAGATATGGCTGTAAAGAGAGATAGATAAAAGAAACAGAAAGAAGGGATTCTAAACCCAAAGAGGGAGTGAAGGTTTATGTCCGCTCCCTTCCCGAAACTTTCACTTCCTTACTTCTTTTTGGCACTGTTCTGCTCAAAAAAGAAGTGATGATACTGCAAAAAACCCCTGCGTATTTTTTCCGTATCATGATTTTTCGTTCCTCAAAATCCATCCCCCATTTATTTGTTTGCAAGGTGCTAGTTATTATGTTATACGGTGGGGGCAAGTTCCCTAAAGTGATAGCCCTATCGGTTATCACTTTAGAACTTGGCAGGGGTATCCCCTTGCATCCCCAGTCATCTAAACCTTTTACCAAAGGCAGCCGGATGCCACCCGAAAAGAGAGCAAAGCCATGAACCGCAAAAGACCAAAGCAGCTAGTCATCCGCATGACCGAAGAAGAACTTGAAGCAGTGAAAAAAAAGATTGACAAGTCGGGGCTGAAACAACAGGAATATTTAATAAAGGCAATCACAGGAAAGCCGGTAATGAACACAGACGGATTGAAGGCAATTACGCCGGAGTTGAAGCGAATCGGCGTGAACCTCAATCAGATAGCCAAGACATGCAACCAAGGGAATCAGGCTACCTTTGACGAGATACACCGCATCGGAGAGGAGATGAACGAAGTATGGCGATTGTTAAGGCAGTTAGCTCAAGGGCGAGTATCGGACGAGCAGTAAACTATATCACCAGGGATGAAAAGACCGAAGAAAAGCTAATAAGCGGGATAGAGTGCAATCCGAAAACTGCCATCGAAGAAATGAAAGCGACAAAAGCAATATGGGCCAAGACAGAAGGCAGACAATACAAGCACTTCATTCACAGCTTCCCGCCCGGTGAAGAGGTAACTCCCGGAAAAGCTCATGAACTTGCAAAGGAGCTTTGCCAAGAGCGGTTCAAGGGATATGAAATACTTATCGCCACCCACAAAGACAAAGAGCACATCCACAGCCACATCATCGTAAACTCAGTCAACCATGAGGACGGCCATAAGCTCCAATGGAGCAAGCAAGACCTCAAGAATATGAAAGAACATTGCAATGCATTGAGCAGACAGCAAGGCTTGAGTGTTCCAGAACGAGGGGAAGAAATCACCGCTTACAGCAAAGAAAAATACAAAGCCCTTGAAAAGGGAATCACAGGCGAAGGCGACTACAAAAGCTATGTTCTTGACTGCTACAAGACCGTTTCAGCAGTCAAGAACATAGCCCAAAACCGAGAAGACTTCATAGACAGGATGAAAGAACAGGGCTATGAAACAACCTGGAGCGACAGCCGAAAGCATATCACCTTTACCGACAAGGACGGCAACAAAGTGAGAAACACGAACCTTGAGAAAACCTTCAAAGAGCCTTTTGGAAAGGAGGAAATGGAACATGGGTTTGAAAGACATTTTAAAAAAACAACAATCATCGACAAAGCAAGAGAACAACTCCGAAGCGATGAATCTGCAAGCCTTAATATTGGAGCAATCAGAGAAGATACAAAAGCTTTCATCGACAAACTCCGAACTACAAACATCCAATCAGATATTGCAATCCGAACTGACGACCGCCACAGAGCGGATAGAATCGCTAACGAACAGAGCCGCCAGCGTGAACTCAACCGAGCTAGAAAACAAGAAGCTCTGGAGAGAGGCTCAAGAAGCCAAGGCCTTGAGCGATGAAGCATTAAGAAAAGCAGAGCGAGCCAGACAACAGACGAAGGCGGCTCACGACAGTGCAGAAATAGCATTGCGTGAACGGCAGGAGGAAGCCTTAGCAAAGAACAAAGCGATAGCTGACTCAACCAGCGCTAAAACTACCGCTCAGGCCATCAAAATGACCTATAGTGGCCTTTTTATCGGGCAAATGATACTTACCCTAGCCCTCGCCTTTTTTGTGGCGTATGGCAGACGTAGCGTTCTGTTAAAAATGGCGGAATGGTTTCCTGCGCGTTGGGAGAACTTCACGG